>ENA-UENW01000413-UENW01000413.1-marine-metagenome-genome-assembly--contig:-NODE-413-length-15730-cov-3.473530_pt1 | contig 15730 bp, 4 predicted proteins | sample MGYA00237876_ERZ529329 | MGnify/ENA primary metagenome ERZ529329 (study PRJEB26372, sample SAMN05368346) | marine metagenome | biome: cultured habitat; feature: ocean water; material: water; isolation... | reverse complement strand
TGATACCTCTCAAAATCGCCACGGACTATTGTAATTATTAGACTTGATGAAAAAAATTACAACCCGTTACCAGTCTGTCTTTACCAGACATTTCCTTCGATTTTCTCTGTATAAATTCACCATGCACTGAGAGACCAGTGATGTAGATTTTTTTAGTGCACAGCCGAGTAAGTTCCTAACGTGCAATTGTTCTCTCCTCTTTATTTTCAAGATTTAGGACACTACGGCTTTCCAAACGTTTTTTTAATAGAGTAGGAAATGGAAGATCTTAAAGAGCTGATTTACATCGTAAATCGGAACAAAGTCAAGCGTATTGATATACTTAACCTCAAGGAAAAATCACCCTCCAAAGTAAATGCGCTATACCAAGCCATTAGTAGTGGAGAAGTAGACAGCGATGATGATGCCTTCCAACTTTTGTTTCCCAATGCGAAATCCAAAAGTGCGTATCGCAACCTGAAGGCCGTTTTGCAAGATAAATTGCTGAATACGCTCTTCTTCATTGATACGTATCAAAAGAGTTATACCGACCGGCAGGTTGCGTTTTACGATGCTTACAAAGATTTTGCTGCGGCCCAAATTCTTCTGGCAAAAAATGCGCGTAAAGTAGGTATTAAACAGCTCGAAAAGCTGTTGAAGAGGTCAATTCACTTTGAATTTATTGAGCTTGTGCCACCAATACTGCGTCTACTGAGACTGCATTATGGTACCAGGCTCGGTAATGAGAAAAGATATCGGGAACTCGACCACATGTGGGAGGAGTACCACCATCTGGAAAGCCTGGAGAATCTTGCTGAGCGGTACTACTCTGAGCTGGTGCTGCACTATGTGAATAGTAAATCGGTCAAGGTCAACCTGAAAGAGCTAGCGCAGACTTATTACGAGGAATTGGCGGAACACAAATCTCAATTTCATAGCTATAAATTTCGTTTATATACCGGTTTGGTGCAGCTCTTTAGTTACACCTGTGTAAATGACTACGTGAGTACCATCCCTGTATGTGAGGAGTTGATTGAGTTTTTCGAGGCTAAGCCTTTTCAAGCCAATACGCCCATTCAAATTTGTCTCCATCACCAGTTGGTAGCCTATATGCAGTTGCGTGATTTTACGTGGGGGCGCCGAATTGCCCAGCGCAGTCAGGAACTTATTGAAGAAGGTGCGTTTAACTGGTTTAAGAACCTGGAGTATCTCTTCTTACTGGCCATGCATACAGCTAATTACCAGGAAGCCTATCAGGTGTTTTGTCAAGCAGTGGAGCATAAACGCTATAAGTTCTTGCCGGAACAGATACGAGAAAACTGGCAGCTCTATCAAGCCTATGTCCATCTACTGATTGATCAGGATAAGATTGTCAAACGGGAGGGGGATAAACGATTCACTTCTTTCCGAATCAATCGTTTCTTGAACGACATGCCACTCTATTCTAAGGATAAACGTGGTATGAATATCGCGATCCTGACGGTGCAGATACTATTCTATATCCAAAAGGGCAAATACAATACGGTGATTGACCGCATGGAAGCCATTGAGAAGTATTGTTCTCGCTACTTGTTTAATGATGACACCATGCGTTCTTACTACTTTATCAAGCTTTTACTAACTATTCCACAAGCCAGTTTTCATCGTTTGGGAGTACTGCGCTACGCAGAAAAACCACTCAAGAAGATGAAGGCAATTAGTACCGAAATGTCCAACCAATACCACAAAATTGAGGTAATGTCCTACGAGGTGCTCTGGGATATGGCGGTGCAAATGCTCGGTACCCAAACCGTTCGTTTGCGGAATGCAAAGCGGAATCGTAAATCTTCTTAATGAAACACTCTTCATGATTCCTGAGCGGTGAAGGAGTAGCAACGTAGAACCGAACGATTCGCAATTTTCACAAATAGCTCACGTGGACTAGCTGCGTATATAGCGCTAGTCCACGCTTATCTAAACCACGCTATCAAGGCGTAATCCCAAATTCTTAGTACTTCTTTCCGTCGATACAAATTGACGATCGGTCTTGATCGTCAGGACAATTCATTATTGCATGTAAGTAATGGTGGCATAGGTAAATATGTCCAACTACTGCCGTTGCCATATAACTGTGTTATGGGGGGGGATGGTTGATTTTTAGCGATTTATGTCGATAGGGCGATAGGAAGCGTCGTTATGTTTTTTCTCTAATTCTCGGCGCTCTTCTATCCAAGTGAGCGCCTACGCGTACCCCTCCATTTGTCTTAAGAGAAGGTCATATCCAACAGTTGAAAAAATTACGATCCATGAAGAGTACATATATACAAGCATACAACTGCAAGAGTTATCGTGTCATCATCGAAGAGACGTTGACACCCTAATTTTAAGGTGGAGTAGGGGTAACAATAGTCGGTGGTTAGGCAGTCATTCTGCCAAAGTTAGTGGCTGCCTAAGTCGCTACGGGCTATTGCCGGGGAAAACTAAATTGGGAGTCGAGTCTGGTTCTTAACTCTTAACGATCATATTGCTTTATTTTCAGTCACTCTCTAATTGGTGAGGTGATACACTATTGAAGTGAAGCTTATCTGAGCTTGCTTTGAGAGTCCCGTATCTCTTTCCCTCCCTTTTTATTGCATCTCCCAACATCTCCTGACCAAAGTAAAGTATTGGCATTGATAAGGCTTTAAGGCTACACTACTAGTTTCGATACTATATCTTGTCTCTGTTGTAAGGTTCTGTTTATTAGCTTGTTATGTTTTTAAATGTATTAATGGAAGGGATTTCTTTCCCTGACTCTGGCCGTTAAGCTGTCTGTAACTACGGTAGTATTGCACTCTAAATTTGTAGTGTTACAGTGAAGGATTTATCACATGAAAAAATTACGACCATGAAAAATGCATATTTACAAAAGTCTACCAATGCGAACCATCCAGTAATAATAGAAGATACCATGGCTCCTTAATGCTAATCTAATTTAGCACTTGACTTCATGTCCTCGATTTCGCGAACTTTTACAAACTATATAAAAAATGAACAACTCTTTTTATGGTAAATTGAAAAAGCTATCATTAACTAGAAGCTCGTCAGAATTTGTGCCACCAGTTGAGAAGCATTGGGTTAAGGCAGATATGATCTTGGGCAACGCCAGGCTCAACTGCCAAGGTTCTGGTGTTTGCAAAATCACCGTTCGTAGCAATAGTTATGAGCAAACCTGCAAGTGCAAAAAACTACCCATATGGATTAGCTTTGTAAATAACGATTGTCTTCAAATAATCATATCTAAACTTGACTTGTCTTCCCAAATATTTCGCAGCCATTTCGCTAACGATCAAGTTGAAATCAGTCAGCCCTTCGAAATCCCCAAGACTATAGGCTATCAACTTGGTTTTAGTAACCAAGTTATCATTAGTGCCAAAAAATATACTCTCTTTCAAAATAAATATTTCTTTTTTCATTACCTAAATTATCAGCATAGTCTATCACGTCTTGCAGGATAGAACTACGCATTGCTTCAATACTCCAAAAGACCAATTTATTCCTCGTTTAAATATAATTTTCCATTTCCTCTTGTAAGAGTCTATTTCCAATTTTAGGAGGTAGACTTTTTCCTTTAGAGGATTTCAAAAACCCCTCCTCGATACCAATCCTTTGTTGTTCTGCTATAAGTAATATCCATTACCATTTATAAGGGTATTAGTTGAAGTAAAGTCTATCACATCAACATTTGTATTTTATGAATTGAGCTCTAGAAGGTTCATTTGGTGTGGTATAAATATCTGTTTTTCAATTGTTAAGTTCTTTTTAAGTGTTTAAAAAAGGGGGTTCTTTCCCTGACAAAAGAGTTGGAATTGTCTCGGGTAAGGAAAAGTCACGAGGGTACTTTTGAATTTAATATTCGACTTGTAATCGAGTCGCATTGATGATTTTACGAATATCAACTTATTTAACTTGTTATTTGATGGTTTATCGCCTCTTTTCTTGTTGTGTTTTACTAATTACTTTGAACTGTACGAGCGAAGGGGTGTCATTAATGGAGCCCCAGTCATCATCAGCACTGCCATTGTGTAGTGGGACAGCTTCGTGGCCAGATTTTTCTACTATCCCATCCCCTACATTAATGGATGGGATAGGCAACAGCCATTTGCCAATTAGTACTAATGACGAGCTTGCTCAGCGTTGGTTCGATCAGGGGATAAACCATCTACATGGTTTTAATCATTTGGAAGCCTACCGGGCTTTTCAAGAGGTTATATTATTGGACCCTGAGTGTGCTATTGCTTATTGGGGAATTGCCATGTGTCAACCTGGTTTTGGAGGTAACGATACCAGGCGTTGGGATCAAGCAATTACTCAGGCGGTAACCTTAGCTGCGCAGCAATCACTTACTGCTGTAGAAAATGACTTGATTGAAGCCCTGTACTTGACAATGATGGAAGGCCTCAATCAAGCTGCTCCTCTTTGGGAACAAATCGTTCGCAAGCATTTTGATCAAGCACCTGATGCACTTGCTTTCAGTGGTATTATGTTGCGCCAATTGGTACAGAGTAATCAGCAATCTAATGCAGTGAAAATCCTACTGGAGTCAGCCATGGAGCTTTACCCAGATCATATTGGCCTTGGGCATTACTATACGCATGTTATGGAAGTCCGAGAAGATTTTCTCGCGGCAAAGCTGTGCGCGGAAAAAGTTGCTCTTTTGGCACCTAGTGCCTCACACTTGGTGCACATGCCAGGTCATATCTATTTTTTGGAGGGAGAATATGCAAAAGCTGTAAATACATTTGAGAGAGCTTACGACCTAGATGTAAACTATCATTCGGAAAGTAAGGTGCCTTATGCGGCGAATCAAAATTATATGCACAATCTCCATTACCTGGCGGTGGCTTCCAGTGAACTTGGAGATAAAGAAAAAGCCCTACAGGTTGCTAAACGTTATGCTAATCTGAAACTTCATAATAACCAATCGCTTGATGGAGGTGGCTTAATGTTGCTGTATGAAGGGCTTATTCTTCCTGCTTGGGTGCAGTTGCGTTTTCGTGATTATGCTGCAGCAAGTAGAGAGGTACGGTTTTGGCTAGATCATCCCAGCTTCGGTGCTAGCCATCCAATGGTTAGGCTATACTTTAAGACCATATTGGCTTACAGTGAAGGCATGTTGGCCTTGGATAATGGCGATATAGAATTTGCTATTGAGCGTAATGGTCAATTAATTCAACATCTTAAAGACTTTTCAGAGCGCAGAAATACTTGGCCAAATGGAGCAGAACTCCGGTCTATCCATCAGGTGTATGATGTGATGGTCTTGCTTAGCTTACAGCTTCAAGGATGGCTAGATAATATTGAACGAAACCACAGTTTTGATAACCGAGTCTGGCAAGAGGCTCTAGCGCTCGAACAGAATCTACCATATGACGAACCACCAAGGTTGATGTATCCGGTAGGGGAGAACCTGATGTATTTACAGTTATTCAGAGGAGATCAAGAAGCAGCTGGAGCGGCTGCTAAACTGGCATTTGAGGAACGACCTAATAGCCCTGTAATTCGAAGGGCACTTTCACAGAAAAGAAACAAATTATAATCAATATCACATGAAAATCTATTCTCACTTTCAGTCAAATAGGATTTTAGTAGACAGCCCGCATAATCGGGCTATTGGTATTTTACTGAAGATACTCCTTTGCTGCATCTTAGTTTTGTCCCAGCTTACAGCACATGGCCAAACCTGTGAAGCCATCGACTACAACGTTGTTGCTAATAAGCAGACGATTGCGCTCTCAACTACTATGACCATTGGAGGTGGCTCCTTTGCTGCTTTTACGGATGGTGTTGGGGGAGGACAAAATGCCATTTGGTGGCAGCGTAACATCAATGTTGACAATCAGGAAATTCTTAAAATGGTTTTCCCTTCTCCGACAGTGCTGTTTGGTATAGAGGTGACTGATGGCTCTTTTTTAGATAATGGAGTTAACTATCGCATGGAAGGTAGTAATGATGGTACAACCTGGGTAGATCTTACAGGGACACAAGTCTTCTCAAGTGATCGAACACCGTCTATTTATGTTGCTGGAGAGTCAACGTACAAGATCCTAATACCCGGGAATACAAGCTCTTATACCCAGTATCGGATGTTTGGTATCTCTGGACAAACGGACTGGAATTGGATCGCGGAAGTTTACTTCGGCCACGCACTTAGCGATCCTGGTCTCAGTAATATCGGTTGCACCTACGGTGCTAATAATGCAATAACCACTGATGATGAGGTGACTTTTGACTTAAATCCTTTGCTTGAAAGCAGCTCTGGAACCTATACCGTGAGCACCACTGCCGGAACACCTACTCCATCATCAGGAACAATAGGAACAACTACTTCCTTTACCTTGCCTCCGGGTTCTGTTGCTTCAGGTGACATTACTGTAACTATTACAGATGTTAGTGCTGGCTGCACAGTGACGGCAACTATTCCTAATGTGCCAGCTACACCCTGGATGGATACTGATGGAGATACACTCGGTGATAAGATCGATTTAGATGCAGATAATGATGGTATTCTAAATACAGTAGAGGATAGTTATTGCCCCGATGCTGCTTGTGATATGGATGGTGATGGTCTGAGGAATAGCCTGGACCTCGATTCAGATGGTGATGGTATACCAGATAATGTAGAGGCCCAAACCACCAATGGGTATACGGCACCTAATCCTGATAATATAGCTACCTATGTGAGTAATAATGGTGTTAACTCCGCCTACTTGGGAGGTCTTTCTGTCGAAGACACAGAAATGGATATGATACCTGATTTTGTGGACACAGATTCAGATGCGGATTTTATATCGGATAGCGGAGAGAGTGGTTTGGGAGCAAGCGGGGCAGGAGCTACTTATGCTGATGTTAATGGTTCGGTGAATAACCCAGCTACTGATTTGGCAACCGTTACAACTACCACTGCCGGAGAGGTAGACTATCGAGACAAGAAACCACCCACAGTTGTTAAGGTCTGCTATAATAGCGATACCTATGGTATCTCTGGCGGCGAGCTTACCTGGGCGGATGAAAAGCTGACTAACCTAAATAATTGGGGGCCAAATGGAATAGACCCTAGGTACCAGTTTGAACTACACAGCTTCGGTACCGGTGCCATTACCGAAGCGGCTATTATTGCCAATGGTTGCCAAATCTTCTACGTAGGAGGTAATAATAGCAATGCAGGGTCTTTTGACCCGAATCATTTGGGAGCATTATCCGCATCTGATAAGGATGCCCTAAAGAGTTGGGGCGAATCTCCTAATAATGTACTTATAGCCTTTCAAGGTATTTCTGCTTTTATGGGAGGAGCAGGGTATGCTGGTGACAATAGCAATACAAATCCCAATAACCTTACACCACTTGGGGAGGTTGTAGTTGGTGGTCTGTTCGGACTCCCTTCATCGTTTAACCAAGGGGGAAATTGGAGAGGACGGTTCACATCGTTTCCCTCGACGGCCTGTGTGGTAACAGAAGATGCTAACGATAACCCAACGGGTTTATTAAATAGTGTTACGGGTGACTTCTATTTTTCAGATTACGATCTGCTCAGTGAGCTGGGAGGGCTAGGAAACAGTGCCAATATTGTGACCAATACGGACATGTTATTTGCCAACCTCTTTAGCAGTGCTGCTATGGTTGCTATTGAAGGCCCTACGGATGTTTGTGCTGCATTCCTCTGTCCTGCGGGGAGTACTGCCCCTGGCCTCACTACAACTAGTGTTAGTAGTGCGGGTATACCTGTAGATCTTAACGCACTTTTTACTGGAGCTCCACCTGCTGGTGCTTTACTAACCTGGCACAATGCTGATCCCGTAGCAGATGATAACTTCATTGGTAATTCCTCTAATTACCCAGAGTCTGGCATCGTTCATGCCGCTTTCAGAGCAGAGGATGGTAGTTGTTATAGTCCTTCTACACCTGTAACACTAACGATTAATTATCCAGACTTGGAGGTTACTATATCTCCCGGAACAGGCACTGGACCGCAGGGGGAAGTCCAGTCATTTACCGTAACAGTAATTAATAACGGCCCTATTACGGCTCCCGATGCCGAAGTCAAAGTACCTATACCAGACGACCGCCAATTGGTCTTGGCCGATCCTTCCACAGGGTCATATGATGGCGGTTCACAAATTTGGAGTATCGGACAGCTTACCAACGGCCAAAGCGTCACACTAGATATTACAATACGACTATAAAAACCTGTTTGTACAAATCCTATCAAAAATCTCATGATGAAAAAGTTACAATTCATTCACTTAGTCTCTGAGACTAATCAGCAGATCATATCAAGCAGGTTGAAAAAGAACTTTGCTGTTACTCGAGGTTTCTTCCTCCTTTTTATATTGCTAGGAGCTATCACCGTGGTCACCGCGCAGAATTGCGGAGGTGCATCTATCAATTTAGCGAAGTGGGACTTTAACTCCCTAGATATCGAGTGTTTTGGCGCAGAGCATTTGGCACCAACGCCCATTACTGATCCTTCTATTACTCCAGGAGCAACCTACTGCCCTAATAGTAATAATGGTCAAAATGGCACAGTCTTGGGCTCTGTTGGTCACCAAAATACACCACAATACGCCAACGCTATTTGTTTAGCTAATTTCTATGCCGTAGAGAGTATATTGGCAACCGGTAATGGAGCCCCATTTGATCCTGATGCTACCGTTTGGGATCCTGAAGGAACAGTCAATTTGTCTGTTTGGTACGATATCCCTTTAGGCACCGAAGGTTGTCTGAGCAGTTTTTCCCTAAAAGTCCTTCAAAAACAATTTAATGGTAGCACGCTTAGCTTTGAAACTCAAGGCGTGGCTGTTAAGCGAAATGGTGTAATCGTTTATGAATCAACGCAAGCTATTACCCCTGCTAATGTCAATGGTAGTGACATAGTGTTTAATTTCTCAGGAAATGAGTTTTGCTCAGATGGTTCGGAGTTAGTGGAGTTTGAAATTGTATTTGGGTTAGCTCATCGCCTTATTGGCCCAGTATTACCTGGTCAAACTGGTCAAACTGGATATGATGATATTTGTGTTAACGGTTTTCTCAAAAAAAATGCTTTAGGTGGAATCATCCCAGCTACTTGTAGCGGGACGGGACCGAACGACGACGCGCAGGTTTTGATCCAAAACTTTGCGGATGGGGATACCTATGACTATAATGAGGGAGATACCTATACGGGTAGTGCTACTTTTGGCACTGCTACTCCTGTGCCTATGGATGGACTAGTACCAGGTTTCGCAAATCCTGTTAGTGCGACGGACTACACCTTTCGGGTCTTTAAATCCGGTTGTTTTTCGGATTTTACAGTCACTCTAGAACCGCAGTATTGTTGTATTGTGCCCAGCGGAAGTATATCCGTTGTTCCTGCAAGCTGCAATGGAACAACGGCTAATAATGACGCACAAATAATGGTTACCGGAGTCACTGGTGGAACTAGAGTTGGCATTTCTACAGGAACAACTTATACAGGACCAGGATTCACTGGTGCAAATAATCTGGTGGGCGGTGCATACACCTTCACAGGCTTGTTGAATCCTCTGATTGTAGAAAATTATACGGTTCGGGTCTTTGAAAGTGCTACTTGTTTTATCGATTATCCCGCTCAAATATTCAACGAAACTTGTATTGTACCTTGTACGCCACCCAATGGAGTGGTATTAGAATCTGTCATGGCTACCTGCACGGGAGATGTCAGAAATCCAGATGCTTCTATCATGGTCACTAATGTGAATGGCGGTGACCGGGTAGGTATGTCTCCAAGTATTAGCTATTCCGGACCTGATTACGACACCGCATTTGATCTGGTCAACGGTAGCCATACCTTCTCTGGTATTACTACCCCAAATGGTACACAGATATATACCATTAGAGTATACAATACCAGTGATGGATGTTATATCGACCAAACAGTAGAAATTGAAGATCCTAGCTGTGGTCCTAAATCTTACCCTAGTGCCTTTGTTACTAGTACGGGTATGAATACAAGTGAGGGAGATGGCTCCAATAACCAAGCAGCTTATGAAAGTTGTCAGAATGGTGAATATATTGATTTAGAACTTACTAAATCCGTTTCCCCACCAACCGGTGAAACTTGTGCGGATGCAGGAACACCATTTGTATGGACCTTAACGGTCACCAATGCCGGTACCATGGCCGCCACTGATGTCAATGTAGTGGACCTTATTCCAACGGGCTTGGATGTAACAATGACCAGCCCTAGTCAAGGTATTTACTACGGTGGAGCTGGTTGGGATGTGGGCGATCTGGCTGCTGGTGCATCTGCTACTTTAGATATTACTACCGTGGCATATATTGCAGGTAGTTATACCAATTGTGCGTATGTAAATGATGCTACACCAGAATATGACATCGATTCTTCCACGGATAATACAGAAGTAGCCAATGAAGATGACGACGCCTGTATTAGTATCAATGTAACAGGTAATAACCCGCCGCTTATTGAAAAGAGCTTCGGCCCTTATTTGGTTCGGCCAGGAGTACCTACTCGATTGACTATTAAAATTACAAACAATAATGATGTCCCTATAACGCTCACTAGTGATTTAGTGGACGCGTTTCCTAGTGCTCCTGGCCAGATGGTCATAGCTCCAACACCAAACCTATACATGTCTGCGGGCATAACAGCTGGAACAGGTGGTGTTGTTGCCACCGCTGGAGGTACCGGTTTGACGATACCTACAGGTACTGTCTTAGATCCAGGCTTAAATCAAATCAGCGTTGATATCACTGTTCCCGTAACGGGAGAGTATTGTAACCTCATTGATGTTGGAGAATTAATCACCGATGTTGGTGAAAATTGTTTGGCATCAGAAGCTTGCTTGAAGGCCAACCCTGATTTCGAGCTTGCACCTATCATTACCAAAAGGATGGTGCCAGAAGAGGTAGTAGTCGGTGGAGTATCAGATTTGGTCATTACTATCGAGAATAGAAATGGCTCTCCAATGACGCTAAACCAAGACTTTACGGATGCATTTCCCGCAGGTTTAGTTGTAGATGGTGCTTTAACAAGTACTTGCAATACAGCTACTCTGGAAAATGGTAATACGGAAGTACGTTTAGCTGCCGGTTCGACCATTGCCGCCAATTCTACCTGTACAATTACAATTCCGCTAAGAGCTGATGTTGCAGGTTGCTATTGTAATGTTATTCAGATGAACCAGGTCATAACGACTACTGGTACTAATGCATTTAGTGGTAATGAAGAAGTAGCAGAAGCTTGTTTGAAAGTACAAGACTGTCAGATAGAATTGACGGCAATACCTGGAACTTGTAATCCAGCGGATAACCTATACAGTGTCAGTGGTACTTTAACCTTTGATACACAACCAGCATCAGGCACTCTGACGGTTAGTGTCGATGGGCAACAGCAGGTTTTCAATGCACCCTTTACAAGTCCACAGGCTTACACAATCACTGGGCTTTCTTCTGATGGTGCAGCAAAGACAGTTACAGCTGTTTTTTCAGATAATGCAACCTGTACTAATACCGCTGATTATTCAGCACCTATCAACTGTACTCCCGTAACGTGTAGTCTGGTGGCTACAGACATTACTTGTAATGGAGGGGATACAGGCCAACTTGAAGCCACCGGAGCAGGTGGTACTGGTAGTTATGAGTATAGCATTGATGGTGGTACCAATTACCAAAGCTCAGGTATTTTTCCCAACCTTACTGCGGGCACTTACACCGTGACTGTACGTGATGTTAATAATACCACGAATATGTCCACTTGCATGGAGATGGTGTCTGAGCCTGCGGCCATCACCTGTGCGATTAATATTTTTTCCAATCCATCCGTAATGGGTGCCAGCGATGGTAGCCTAACGGCTGAAGGAGGTGGAGGAAGTGGGAACTATGAGTATAGTATAGATGGAGTTACCTATCAAACTTCAGGGACATTTTCTGGTTTAACAGCAGGGAGTTATACTGTGATTGTTAGAGATGTTGCTGATAATACCTGTACCAGTACTTGTATGATTACTCTTCTGGATGGTTGTGGGGTAAATATTACAACCAATGTAGGAGATTGTAATGAGTTTAATAATCAATATACGCTGAGTGGAACCTTGACTTTGAGCCTCGCTCCCAATACTGGCACCCTGACGGTAAGCGTTGATGGTCAACAGGAGGTCTTCAATGCTCCTTTTGCGACCACGCTGAATTATAACTTCACAGGACTCAATGCCGACGGGGCTCTACACACTCTGTCCGCAGTCTTTTCCGATGATGCAGCCTGTAATACTACTACCGATTATACCGCACCGGCTGGTTGTGAGTTGTGTGGTGTGGTATTCAGTGCAGTACCTGGAAGCTGTGACCCGGCCGATGCTACCTACACCCTCAGTGGAGATATTGTCTTTGAATCAGCGCCTACCACCGGCACCCTGACAGTGACTGTGGATGGTCAAAGCCAGACTTTTAATGCACCCTTTACCAGTCCCCAAGCGTACAGTATTACTGGCCTATCCAGTGATGGACTATTCCATATGGTGACAGCAGAATTTTCGGCAGATCTTAGCTGCCGCCGGGTAGAGTCCTATCTGGCTCCCGATCCCTGTAGCGATCCTGCTCCTTGTACCATAGAGGTTACCGCCGTACCTGGAGATTGTGAACCAATAAGCAATACGTATGAGCTAACCGGACAAGTAACTTTCACAAATGCTCCCGCTACCGGAACAATGACTGTTTTTGTAGGAGACTTTGAGCAAGTCTTCAATGCTCCGTTTATCAGCCCGACTCCTTATAGTTTGCCAGGGCTGGAAGCCAACGGTAGTGATTATACTGTGACTGTTGTCTTTTCCGATAATACAGCATGTATTGACCTGGAAGACTTCATTGCACCAACTGCTTGTGAGCCCGTAACGTGCGGGGTTACATTGACTGCCTCGGCTGGTCCTTGTACAAATAATACTTTTGACGTTAATGGCGAAATAAGCTTTACTGATGCACCTGCTACCGGTAGCCTTACAGTTGGTATTGGTGGGGTTCAACAAGTATTTACAGCACCTTTTACTTCTACTCAAGCTTATACCCTTAGTGGACTAGTTGCAGATGGAAATACTTTGCAAGTAGAGGCTGTTTTTTCGGATGACCCAAGCTGTTTAGCAGTGGTTGCTGTAGAGGCTCCAGCTTCCTGTGAACCGATCCTTTGTACTAGTAGGCTTGCTGTTGAACCAACGCCTTGCGTTGGCGGAACTTATACTTTAAGTGGTTCTATAACCTTTGTTAATGGTCCTACTAGTGGAACGGTGAGTATTGTAGAAGGTGGCGTTACCATCTTTGCCATCAACTTACCGGTTAGTAGCCCACTTAGTGTGGCTTTCCCGGGACTCACTGCCGATGGTCTTACCCATACATTGGATCTGGTCTTTTCTGATGATGCATCCTGTAATGATCAAGTTACCTATCAGGCACCTGATCCTTGTACGGAAATGTGCAACCTGACTGCAAACTTGGCAGATATTGGTTGTGCGGATAGTGAAACAGTAACTGAACCATCGGATGACTACATTACCTTCAGCCTTAACCCTACGGGAATGGGCTTTGGTACAGGATATAATGTCACGGCTTCTACCGGAACAGTGACCCTGTTAAACGGTAGTCCTGCTGCTAATGTATCTTATGGTGCAACCACTGTTTTCCGTATGCAAAATGGCTCTGCTGGTGGAGGTAATGTGATTTTGACAATTACCGACTTTACGGATCCTACCTGTATGGCAACTGCAGCCTTAGCAGATCCGGGTACCTGCTCTGAGCCTGTCTGCTCAATTGTCCTTAATGCCTCTCCTACGCCTTGTAATGCTACAACTGGATTATACAGCGTAGGTGGTGTGTTAACTTTTGAAAATGGACCCACTACGGGCAATATCGACGTATTTGTGGATGGGGTATTGGAAGTATCTTATCCTGTGGCAACTACTAATAGCCCCCAGGCATTTTTTGTGAATGATCTGGTATCTGATGGGCAACAGCATTTGACTACTGCTGTCTTTACAGCTGACCCAATTTGCTCAACGATGATCTATTATACCGCACCTGAACCTTGCGGTACTCCTTCTGGTTGTGCAGTAGGCTTCACAGCTGTACCAAGTACTTGTAATGCTACGGATGGGACTTATGACCTAGCAGGAACAGTGACCCTGACTAACCCTCCAACAAGCGGTACAATGACTGTTGTTGTGGGAGCTTTTGAGCAAATCTTCACGGCACCTTTCGCAGCAAGTATTGACTTCCAGTTGAACAACCTTTTATCCGATGGAAGTTCTCATACTGCAGTTGTTACTTTTAGTGATGATGATGCTTGCGCTAATAGTGTTGATTACATTGCTCCAGCTTCTTGTTTAGCCAGTATGTGTAGTTTAGAACTGGCTGCCAGTGCTGGTGCTTGTGCATCTGCAACCAATACTTATCCAGTATCTGGACAATTGGTATTTACTGATGCTCCGGCTACAGGGACTTTAGAAGTTAGCCTGGATGGAGTAAGTCAGATATTCTCTGCACCCTTTACTTCTCCGATCAGTTACACCCTCTCAGGCGTCCTTGCTGATGGTTTAGATAAGATGGTGGTTGCATCATTTTCGGATGATGTAGCTTGCACTACTACTCAGATCATTACAGCACCAGATGCTTGTTCCGCAGTTGTTTGTGGCTTAGATTTAGCAGTGGAGCCAACGCCGTGTGCAAACGGTGAATATGTGCTAGAAGGTACAATTACCTTGACTAATCCTCCTGCTACCGGAACCGTCTTACTACGAGAAGCCAATGTAGATTTATTGACCATTGATCTTCCTACTAGTAGCCCACTGACCTTTAGCATCCCTGGCTTATTTGCAGATGGAGAAGCGCATTTGCTTACTGCTATCTTGTTAGATGATCCAGCATGCTTTGACCAAAAGACATACGATGCGCCAGCTCCTTGTGTTGATCCTTGTGAGGTAGCCTTCACAATTAATGATATAGCATGTAATGACAATACTACTATTCTTGATGGAATAGATGATTACATTACATTTAGTTTAAACCCAACGGGTACCAGCACAGATCATACATATTCCGTAAGTTCATCAGCAGGTGAAGTTTATTTGTTGAGTGGAGCACCAGCTAGAGGTGTACCATTTGGTGTATCGACTACCTTTCGTATGCAAAATGGTTCTGTCGGTGGTGGTAATGTTACCATTACTGTAGATGATGATACTAGCCCTGGCTGTTCTGCTAGTGCACCTTTGGCTGATCCAGGAGATTGTGAAGTCAATCTTTATATGGACTTGGCACTGACTAAGGTAATCAATACTAGTGCTACCCCAGGACCTTATAACCCTGGTGATCTAGTAACCTTTACTATAGAGGTAATTAACCAAGGATTGGTACAGGCTGTGGATATTCAATTAACGGACTATTTCCCTCCTGAGCTTATTTTGAATGATGCCAATTGGACAGCAAGCGGCCAAACCGCAACGCTTAATACGCCAATTACTACCTTGGATGCAGGAGCGACTACTACTCGTGACATCACCTTTACTATAAGTGCCGATTATGAAGGGGTTTGCCTAGTTAACTGGGCGGAGATTAGTGCTGCTGATCCAGCTTTCTTGGTAGGTGTTATCTATGATATCGACTCCGAACCAGATAACATGCAGTTCAATAGCCCCGGTGAAACCGATGATCTGGATGATGATAATGAAACAGGAGAAGATGGCCTGAATGGCGGAGATGAAGACGACCATGATCC
>ENA-UENW01000412-UENW01000412.1-marine-metagenome-genome-assembly--contig:-NODE-412-length-15757-cov-161.148944_pt1 | contig 15757 bp, 13 predicted proteins | sample MGYA00237876_ERZ529329 | MGnify/ENA primary metagenome ERZ529329 (study PRJEB26372, sample SAMN05368346) | marine metagenome | biome: cultured habitat; feature: ocean water; material: water; isolation... | reverse complement strand
TGTACCACTAACTATAGTATATCAAATTTTTTTTGAGAATGGCTGGTGAAAATAATAATGTTTTTTTAGAGCTCCGTAAAATGCCAACTAGTTGTTTAGTGGGGGGGGAGGAATGGCTTACATAGGAGATTGAGGCATTTTATTTAATGATCTAGGGGAGTCGTGCCTCACTTTTGGTAGATATTTGAGGAGCCTTAATTCATAATTGTAGCGATCGTAACTAGTGATTTTTTGATTGAATAAAAAATCATATTTAAATTGTTGGTATTGAGTAGAGCGATCGCTGTGCTGACTTTATGGTTAGTTTATAGTTAGTTTTTCTTGGCAAGTACCTTTGCTGAAAAATCAGGATGTAGGGACTTGGTATATAATCTTCCTCAAAGGTTTATGTCAAAACCAAGTTAACTCCTCTGGGAGAAATTCCCACACTTCCTTAAAAAGGAAAGTGCTACGGGAAAGCCAGTAGTTAGTTTTGTGGTTCATTCTTGCTTTCGCTCTTTTTTTTGAGCATTGAGACAGTAAAAACACCACAGGACGCAATAAAGTAAGACTCAATAACTATTCCTTTGGGATTTATCAAAATGATTTTCATTATTTAAGTGAAGCATTTAAAAGATATAAAGAAGGAAGCAATATATCAATTTCCATCAATTAAGAACTAATGACTATAGCTATAGATTTCGGAACAAGTAATACTGTTATTTCTCGTTGGAATCAAACAACTAAACAACCAGAAATTGTCAAGTTACCAAATATCTCAATTCTTTCTGTGGAAAATCCGCCTTTAATTCCTAGCTTAGTCTATGTGGAAAATGTTGCTGAAAAAAAAGTAGTAGTAGGTCAACAGGTTAGAGATAAAGGTTACGATGTTAATACGGAATCTAGATTTTTTCGTAATTTCAAACGGGGTATTGGTGCAAATGTTCAAGGATTTTTGCCGGAACTTGACGGTCAAATTGTTTCTTTTGAACAGGTAGGGAAATTGTTTTTAGAAGAAGTTGTAGCAGGTCTTCAGAAAGTGCCTTTGCCAGTAGAGTCTTTAATTTTTACTGTTCCAGTAGATAGTTTTGAAGCTTATCGAAATTGGTTGGGGGAAGTTTGTCAGTCTCTAGAGGTTGAACAGGTAAGAATGATTGATGAACCTACTGCTGCGGCTTTAGGTTATGGGATGGCAGATGCGGAAATTTTGTTGGTGGTTGATTTTGGTGGGGGAACTTTAGATTTATCTTTGGTAAGGTTGGATAATGTGATGGCAAAACAACCTTTGGGTTATATTCTGAAATGGGGTAAAAAATCTTATGGTAACAATTCAAGTCAAAAGGCAAGAACTGCAAGGGTTTTGGCAAAGGCTGGAGAGAATTTAGGGGGTTCGGATATTGATAATTGGTTGGTGGATTATTTTGTTAAGAGTCAAGGGATAGAAAAGAGCTCTTTAGTTACTCGTTTGGCAGAAAAGTTAAAAATTCAATTGTCTTTGCAGCAAGAGGGAACGGAGGTTTTTTTTGATGATGAAAGTTTGGAAAGTTATGAGCTGGGGTTGGGGCGGGATGCTTTTGAGGAAATTCTCCGGGAAAATGGTTTTTTTGCTAGTCTTGATCAGTCAATGAGTCGGGTTTTACAGCAGGCAAAAAGACAAGGAATAGAGTTATCGGATATTGGTGCTGTTTTATTGGTGGGAGGAACGGTGCAAATTCCGGCGGTTCAGAGGTGGGTAAGGGAATATTTTGATGCTGGAAAAATTCGTTGTGAAAAACCTTTTGAGGCAATTTCTCAGGGAGCGTTGCAATTAGTTCAAGGAGTGGAGGTTAAGGATTTTTTGTATCACGGTTATGGTATCCGGTATTGGGATAGAAAGAAAAATGCTCATGGTTGGCATCCGTTGATTAAGTCTGGTCAACCGTATCCAATGAGTAGTCCTGTAGAGCTGGTTTTGGGTGCTTCTATGAATAGTCAACCTAGTATAGAGTTGGTTTTGGGAGAGTTGGGTGCTGAGTCTGCTGGTACAGAGGTTTTTTTTGATGGCGATCGCCTTATTACTCGGAAAGTTTCTGGGGAGCAAACTGCTGTACAACTTTTAAATGATAGAGAGGGAGGTCGTAGTATTGCTCAATTAAGTCCTTTGGGAAATCCGGGGAGGGATCGCATTAAGGTTTTGTTTTGGGTGGATGAGTCTAGGTTTTTGAGAATAACGGTGGAGGATTTATTGACGAATGAAATTTTGTTAAATGAGCAGGCTGTTGTACAGTTGAGTTAGGGTAGGAGGCTGTTAGTTAGTGGCTGGAAAAAGAGGTTTTGGAGGGATTTTATTCAATATTATCCTTTTGTTTTAGTATTATATTTAACATAATAATTTAACATAATAATAAAGTTGATAATTGATTGAAAAAAAAATGACTAATGAACTACCAAAAACTGATTCTCTAAAAAAAAAGGGTCGTATTTTTTCTCAAGATTCATGGGAAAAAATATCTTCTCCGGAAGAGTTTGACGAATTAATACAAGTAGTTACTGTTAAAAACTGGCTGTCTTTTTCTATATTTGGTGGTCTAGTTTTAGTGGGTATTTTATGGAGTATTTTTGGTAAAATACCTATTACAGTAACTGGAAAGGGGGTGTTAATTCGCCCTCGACAAGTGGTTACATTTCAATCAGCAATTGAAGGTAATTTAGATTCTTTGAAGATTAGAGATGGAGAGTGTGTAAAAAAAGATGAGGTTCTGGCAACTATTAATCCATCTCAACTGAAAAAACAGTTAGAGTTACAACGACAAAAGCTATTTCTTTTTCAAACTCAAGCATTAGATACTCAAAGGTTAGAAGGTCAACGGACTCAGTTAGAAGTAGATGGTCTGACAACTAAGGCTGAAGGTTTAAGGCAACGTTTGCGAGATACTCAAAGTCTTACGCCTACTTTACAAAGTAATACTTTAGAGGCTCTCCGGGAAAAGGGTCAGACTTTGGAGCAACGTTTACAGGATATGCAGGCTGTTACTCCGAGATTAAAGGAGGAAAAATTACAGGAAATTAATAAACAACGAGTAAGTTTAGAAAAACGTTTGGGGGATGCTAAAAAATTAACTCCTGAATTGAGGGATAAAAAATTACAGGCGATCGCTGAACAAAAGATTACTCTGCAGGAAAGGTTACAAAGTGCTAAAAGTTTAACTCCTATTTTGCGGGATAAAAATGAGTTGGCATTGCAACAACAACGAGAAAGTTTAAAGCAACGTTTGAAAGATGCCCAAGAGTTAGTTCCGGTTTTTGAGCAGAGGCTAACAAAGCGCCAGAAGTTATTGGATGATGGTGCTATTTCTCAAGATAATTTATTACAAACAGAACAGGAGTTTAGGCAAAATTTACAGTCTATTGCTCAAATTAAAACTGAGTTAAAACAAGTAGAGGTACAGGAAGCAGAAACTGCAGAAAAATATTTACAAAATTTCAGTACTATTAATGAAATTGAGGATAAACTGAAGGATTTAGAAGTGGAGGAAGTTGAAACTAATCAGAGATATTTAGATAATGTTAATACTATTAGAGAAATTGAGGGTCAATTACAGGGATTAGATTCACAAACAACTGAAACTTCTAAACAATTTCTGGATAATCTCAATCAAATTAATGAGATAAAGGTGCAGTTACAGGAAGTTAAGTTGCAAGAAACTGAGGCTATGGAAAAGTTTTTGGAAAGTCAGAATATTATGGCTCAATTAAAGGTTGATTTGCTGGATTTAGAAACCCAGAAAAAACGTTTGGAACAAGAAAATTTAGAGGCGGCAAATACTCGGAAAAATCAAATAGAAGAAGTTAATCGAGAAATTGCTCAGTTAGAAAAACAGGTTGCAGATAATAGTAAAATTCTTAGTCCTGTAGATGGGTGTATTTTGGAAATTAAAGGCACTGTCGGACAATATGTAAGTCCTGGTACTGTTCTGGGTAAAATTAATGTTCAAGGAAGGTTATCAGGATTAATGGCAGTTAGTTATTTTCCTGTTAAAGATGGTAAAATGATTAAGTCTGATATGAAAATTACTATTACTCCTGATACTGTTAAACGAGAAAGATTTGGAGGAATTATTGGCAATATTACTTCTATTTCTAGTTTTCCTGTGACTAAGGAAGGGGCAAGTTTTGTAGTAGGAAATCCAGAAATAGTAGAAAATATTATTGGGGAAAGTGGGGGGCAAATTGAAACTTATGCTCAACTAAGAAAGGATGATAATACTTTCAGTGATTATCAATGGTCTTCTTCAAAGGGACCACAAAAAAAATTTACTGCGGGTACGACAATAACAGCACGGGTAAGGGTTGAGGAAAGAGCGCCTATTACTTTTGTTTTGCCAATATTAAGGGAGTGGAGCGGGGTTTATTTATTTAAGTCTAAGTCTTAATATAAGTCAAAGGTTTTTTAAAAGCTACCTGCCCACCTATTCACCTATTCAAATATTTTTCTAAAGTAAGTTTTTTTTTGGTTATAAAGTGGAATTTTGAGTCAAAAGTTACTTATTTAAAGGTTAAAAGCTATAGCGCTAATATTTACTGCTATAAAAGTTCATATTTTTTTGAATTTCATAAGTAAAATTAAAAATAATATGCCTATATTAAATGATAGAATTTGAAAAAAATAGTCAAGCTTTTAGATGAGTGTGAATAACTTATTAAAATTCTAATACTATTCTAGCTTCATCTTTAGTCACTAGCAAAAAAAAGCTGGTTAATTTTGAGTTAAAGTTAAATTTTTGCTTATTAAAGGCTAGCTTGAAAATTGTAACTTTTGAATTTTGATTTTAATATTAATGACTTTTAAAAGACTTTTGACTTAAAATTTGACTTAAAATTTGGGAGTTTAAATCCAAATTGGCTCTTTTAAAGTTTATCCCTTCTGCTTTTTATGGCTTTTTATTGATTTTCTTACTTACCTTTTGAAGCTCACTTGATATTTTCTTAGTCATTGTTTTAAAATCAGCTTTGTTGAAGTTATTCTTAACTTTATTCCACTCATTATTAATTGTTTTCAAGTCAGCTTTGTTGAAGTTACCCTTAGCTTTATTCCACTCATTATTAATTGCTTTAAAATCAACTTTCTTGAGCTCATTCTGAACTTTATGCAGCTCATTATCAATTTTTTTAAAATCAACTTTCTTGAGCTCATCTTTAACTTTATTTAGCCCCTTCTCAATTTCGTTATATTTAGTCATTTTTTTTCTCCAAATAAAATAACAAATTGTTCTAATTTTGATTTTAGCATTACAGCGATGCTAGGGAGTCTATCCCTTTCTAGGGTATAGCAGCGTCGGGAGAATGTCAATGTGTACCATTAATCCATATTTCATGTTCACTTATATCAATTTCATCATTCCAAATAATTCCACTCCCTGATGGATCTATTTGAAAATTTTTGCAGAAAGCAAAGTTTTTTGGAGGAAAGAACGTTGGTTTGTTTAGTAATTTTTGAATATTATACTTTCTTGTTTTATGATTGGAGAAATGTACTAACAAGGTGTAGTTATCTATTACTTGAGCTGATTTGATTTTGGGATAAAGCATAATTTTTATTCGATAATTTATTTTTATGGTGGTAATTTTCTAAATTCTTGGGTATTCTTTGCAATAATTCTGTTTGATATATTGATGCCTATTCAATTACTATTTTTGTTGCTCTATTTGCTAAATCACCTTCAATAATTTCCCAGGTTTCTAGATTAAATAGAGGGTTATATTTTCCATAAATTGCATGAAAATGAGGAGGAGGATGATCTGCAAAAAATAATAATTTTGATAATTCCATAAAATCTGGAAACTTCAGGCATTGGTTTGATTCTCAAAAGCAAATTCCCAAAAATAATTATATTATTACTTGCTCATAAATTACCATTGCTTCCTGTAATACCCGCAAAAGGCGAAAATAACGACTTAGATCTTTTGGAGTCCTCAAATCTACTACTCTTCCTAATAAATAATTTAATTCATCTTCTATTCTAATAATTGCTAAACCAGGAGTTTTTCCTGGCTCAAATTCTACTAAGATATCTATATCACTTTCAGTCGTAAAGTCATGCCGCAGCACTGAACCAAATAAGGATAATTTGCTAATATTATACTGCTGACAAATTTGATTAATTTCAGCTTTTTGTAAATCAATAGGTAAAGTTTTCATGTTTATTGCTAGTTAGATAAACTTCAGTTAAAAATTGGCAGCAAGAAATAGAGTCATAATGTTAATTCACTGACTACTAAAATAGATAACTCACGGACTTTTTTGAACTGTAAATCATTAGTTAAAAAAGCATCACAATTAGACTGAATTGCTGTGGCAATTTGTAAAGCATCAGGTAATTTTAAATTATATCTAACCCGAATATCAGCAGCAATAAGAGCAGTCTCTGAATTAATATCCACAAAATTAATTTTGTCTTGACTCGTCAGAATGTTAATAAATTGTTGTTGTACAGAGAGATTTTTTTGACTGGTTATATGGATTATTAGGATTGCTAAATAATCGGAGCAGAATCTAAAAAATCCGATTTAGCTGTCCTAAAATTGTCTCAATTTTCTTTGAATTTAAACAATTTATTGTTCTCGTTGTTGCCATTCTTGACGTAATTCCTTAACCCATTCTTGAGCATCTTTTCCCTCTAAGATATTAGGTAATATTCCTCGCAAATTACACAAACTATGTTTAGAGGTTTTGGGAATAGTTGTCTGACGCTTCAATTGTTCTGTAGTATAGGTAATGATTTGAAACTTTTCTTCTATAGTAAGCTGTTCAATTTCTTGTAATATTTTTGTTAATAAAGGACTCATTAATTTAACCTCCATAAATAGTCTAATTGGGGCTTGCTGATTAAATATAAAAGCATTGACATATTCTTAATATGTATATCTATTCTATCAACATTCCTCACAGGATTATCAACTGGTACCCTAATCACTACTAATACAGTTATGATTGATTCTAGACTAGAGTTGTAGTAGGTATAAAAAAATGAAAAAAATGTTCAAGTTCAGGCTATTAAATCAAAATTCTATCTCTGAGAATCTCGAAAAATATCAAAGACTTACTTATCCTCCTTATCGTCCTATCCTAGATAATCTTCTAGATTCCAAATACATTGCTATAAGTGCAGAAGATAATCAAGAAATATTAGGATTGACTATAGGAAAAATAGATTATAAAAAAAATATTGGGGAAGTTTTGTCTCTGTTTGTTATACCAGAATATCGAAGACAAGGCATTGGTAATCAGTTATTGGTTGCCCTAGAAACAGAGTTCAGGGGGAAAAATTGCCAACAAATTGATTTGATTTATATTCCCAACCAAACAATTATTGCTTTGGAAAAAATATTTCAGAAAAATGCCTGGTCTAAGCCTAAAGCTCGTATGTTAATTGGTCTGGGAGAGCGAGAAACTATCAAAAACATGGCTTGGTTAAATCTAGATCAGAAATTACCATTAGGTTATGAAATCTTTCCCTGGGGAGAATTAACTTCTAAGGAAAGAACAATTCTTGAAAAATCACTTTGGTATCCAGATATTTTATCCCCTTTCACTGAAGAGGATATTATTGAACCAATCAATAGTTTGGGTTTAAGATACAATCATCAAGTAGTAGGTTGGATGATTACTCATCGAATTTCAGAGAATACTATTCGTTACACTATACTTTTTGTTAAAGAAGAACTGCAATCTATTGGTAGAGGAATTGCTCTTCTTGCACGAGCAATTAAATTAAATTTAAATCATCCTGAAATTAATCAAGGTAGTTTTGCTCTTTTGATTAATAATGAAAAAATGGCTAAGTTTACCGAAAGAAGATTAAAACCTTATTTAGCTTCTTTTCGTCAATCTTTTATTAGTAGTAAGTTAACGTAAAATTCGTAGTTTTTCTTTTTTCTCTCTAACTCTTTTGGCACCTGTTGAAGCACGATCGCGAATTTGATACATCCACCACGGCGCGAATGTCGGGGAAAACGAATGTGTTGGGACTGATTAAACTCCTCTCGGTTTCTGGTAGAAGCACTCTTTTCTTCTGCCTTCAGAGCGATCGCCTCCACCATTCGTCTCGTCCCACATTGACCGCTCCTTTGACGGCTCCTAGTTGTTCTTTTTTCTCTCTTACTTTTGACTTTTGACTTGAAATGAATTATGCCAAGAAAACCTCGGAATTTTCAAATTGGACACTCTTATCACATTACGACTCGTTGTAATAACCGTGAATTTAAACTATCCAGGCGCGAATGTCGGGAAGTATTTCTTTATGCAATAAAAAAGGTTAGCACCAAATACAATTTTCGGCTTTATGCTTTGTGCATTATGTCCAATCATGTTCATTATTTGATTGAACCGTTGCAACCAGAAGATTTACCAAAAATTATGCACTACCTCAACTGGTACACAGCTATGTGTTTCAACAGAATGTTAAAACGTACGGGGCATTTTTGGGAAAAACGATATTACTGCAATGGGTTTCCTTCCTCAGATAGAGAAAGAGCATTGAATACTTTACGCTACATCCACGGTAATCCTAAAGCGGCCAAAATGCGTTGCGGCTTTTTCTATGATTTTAGTAACTATGGTAGCTACGAATGTTTGACTAATGATGGCCTGACTCAATGGCATCCGGCTTTCTTAGAGTTGGCCAATACTCTGGACCAATGTGCCCAGAAATATAAGGAATTTTGTAAGAAATATAAGTCCAAACAAAAAGATTCGAGAAAGTGCCACTGGGGCAGCAAACTTTTAGGGGGTATTGTGCTGTCTTTTGATGGCCGAAATTCTCGCTCTGCTAAGAAGAAAAAGTTATCAACTCCTTTTGACTTTCCGCCGACGGTGATGCCAGACAATGAAGAATTAGCAAAGGTAGTTAGTCAATTTGTTGTAGCTAATAGACCGAATTAGCAGAAAAAAAAAATGTAATACCTAGGTTTTAGCTTTAGTTCATAGTTCAGTTCTTTTAAACTATTTCCCCTAAGCAAGCAAAAGAACTTTTCATAGTTCTTTTGCTTGCTTGGACTCCGTTTTTTTGATATTTTTATGAATTTGTTCATCACAAATCCCAACAACTTTTCCCAAAAACTAGCATTGTTTAATTCGTACAAGAGAAACGGTGTAAATTTTAGGACTTACGCAACGGCACTATGTATAGTAGCAATATCTTGAAAATGATATTTTTTGGCACCATATATAGCGGTACTGCGTAAGTCCTGTTAGTTTAAATTCCTCGAGTAGAACAGAACAGACATCCTGTGGCACAACTATGCCAACTGACGAGTTACCAACTGCCTAAACAACCCCTCCTGTGCCATCAACTCATCAAACCTTCCCTTCTGCACAACTCCCCCCTAGAGAGACATCACATAAATAACATCGGCGTTCCTCGGCGTTCCTAGGCGGGGGTGCCAGGTAACAAATAAAGAATGTGAAAAAGGGCTTATGTTTAATGTTATGTATACAATAACCCTTAGGGTTCTACCAATAACCCTAGTTTTGGTTCCTTCTCTTTTTATTTTTTCTTCATTCCTTTCAACTGGAGTTGTTCTCAAGTTACGCTCTCTAATTATTAAGTTCCTCAAGTTCCTCGTAGTGGGCGGCGTCGCCCGGTTGCGAGGTTTCGGTTTTTGGTTTTTTGGTCATTGCGTTCATGGCGTTCATGGTCAACTCCTTTGTTTTTTTTGTTTTTGGTTTAGCGTTCTGCTAATAGCATAGCATTTCTTTTGTTTTTTTTGTGGCGTTTTAAAGTTTTATTAATTAATAGTATTCATATTACAGTTAGTTAATCTAATCTGTATTCATAAGTTTTATTAATCTAATCTGTATTCTTTCGTTATTTTGTATTTCGCTGCGCGGCTATTTCCTCCCCTAGTGTAGCCGTTCCGAGTCGAGAGTATGTTTGTTTTCGATTTTGTCTGGATTTCGTCCGCGTTCGGTGGTTGGGTTGCATTGTGTTATGTCTTCTCTCCCACCGCGTTCGCGTAAAATCTTAATTATAAATCTTCGTTGAATATAGAAAAAAAGAGAAACCTTGATGTGTATGGTCAAATTGTCTAAGCAAATAGACCCTCAAAGTGGGGAGGAAAGGATTTTTTTGCTTTCCCTTCCTGTCGTTTTTATTTCGACAACTGGCTCGTTTTAACGCCAACCACCTTGCGCCAAAAAACTTGCGTAGTAACTATTCCAGTAACCACCCGACCAGCGTTCCATTTGGGTGCAGCCGGCCGGAGCGCCATAGCCACCACAAATTTCCTCCAATTTGTGAGTTCCTATTCTTTTCTTTCAATTATTTACTGCTTTATTTTTTTTAATTGTTTCTCTTATACATCAGTGCCATCAACTATGCCAACTGACGATTTACCAACCGCCTAAACAACCCCTCCTGTGCCATCAACTCATCAAACCTTCCCTTCTGCACAACCCGCCCCTGAGACATCACATAAATAACATCCGCGTTCCTAATAGTACTCAAACGATGAGCAATAACAACCCTGGTCACATTCAACCGCTCCAAACTCTCAGTAACGATCGCCTGAGTTTTATTATCCAAAGCACTAGTCGCCTCATCCAACAAAATAATTTTCGGCTGCAATATCAACGCCCGAGCAATTAACAACCGTTGTCGTTGCCCCACGGAAATATTACCACCTCCCTCACTCACTATTGTATGCATCCCCATAGGCATTTTCTCTATATCATCAGCAAAACCCACCTTCTGAGCGGCCTCCCATGCTACCTGTGGACTTACCAACTCACCACTACTAATATTTTGATAAATACTACCCGTGATCACCTGACCATTTTGCAGCACCACCCCTAATTGTTGTCTAACTGCCTCCAAGTCTAATTCAGCCAAATTTTTACCATCATAAAAAATACTTCCGGTTTGTGGTTGCTCAAACCCCAACAACAAACGAAACAAAGTAGACTTGCCACTGCCAGAGGGGCCCACAATAGCAACAAATTCTCCTGGTTTAACTTCCAAACTAATATTATGGAGTACAGTCACCCCATTAAATTGTGGGAGATTTTCTTCAGTTTTGCCAACTATTAATTTAGACTTTTGATGATAACTAAAAGTCAGATTATCAATAGAAATATGACCTTGTAATTTTCCGGGGTGAGCCAAATTAGGATTATATTCAATAGGAGAATCTAAAATACTTTTAGCTCTTTCCCACAAAGGCACAATACCAATAACATCAGTAATAGTATCACTCAAAGAAGTTACTCCACCAAGAAACACACCCATGGCAGAATTAAAAGCAATAAATGTACCAATATTTAAACCAGGAGTTCCGGTCTGAGCCGCAGAAATAATAATCTGAATAGCAAACCAATAAATCACAATAGAAGTCACCAGAGAAACCACTTCATTAATGACAGAAATAATATCGTTTATCTGAAAAATCCGATTATTAAGTTGAATTTGAGGTTGAAACTTTTTACCCCAAACTGCAAAAGCTCTAACTTCTGCAGCCGCAACTCGTAATTTTTGAATCCCATTGATGAGCTCTACAGTTAAACCTTGAATTTTCCCGCTCAACTTTTCTTGTTCCCGTTCAAAACGAATTAAAATTATTCCAGAAATCAAAGTAATGAGGAAAGAAATTACACCAACAATTAAAACTATTAAAGCTAATTTTTTGCTATAGACAAACATTAAACCCAAATTTAACAGAGAAAATAACCCAGTAAAAATAGTCGTAATTACAGCACTATTAACCAAACCACTAATCTGACTTATCGCAGCAATACGAGTTAATAAATCTCCCAAACTAAATTCCCGGAAAAAAGTTGGGTTGAGCCGAAAAAGACGGTCATAAATTCCAGATTGTAAATTAATTTGCATTCCCTGAGAAACCTTAATAGACATTATGCCTTGGAGCAAACTAAACAAAGATTTTCCTACAGTAACAGCAAGTAAACCCAGTGCTATTTGCCATAATAATAATTTGTCACTATCAGGAATAGCATTATTAATAAGAATGGCACTTGCCTGAGGAGTAACCATACCCATCAGACTGATTATTGTGCCTAAAATCATTACTTTTATTGCATCCCATTCATAACCTTTGATGGCAAATAAAAATATATCCCAAACCTTTTTAACTTGGATGGGAAAAGGGCGATAAAAAGTAAATGCTGTTGATGATAAAGTAGCAGCTACATTTTGATTTATAGGAATAGAAGTTTGAGTCTTTGGGTTGTAGAGAAAATATTGATTATTCTTAGGTAATAAAGCCACGGGTAAATTTTCTAATTTCAGCCAACCCAACAAAGCACCAGAATTTTTTTGCCACCATTTATCTCTGAGTTTTACTTCCCGAATTCGACAACGTGAAGCTCTAGCAATTTCTTGTAAATATATTTGATAATCAGCAGGAGATTGTTTTTCTGGGATAGTATTTTGGAAATTTTTTCTTTGTGTAAGTGGTGGTTTAATTTCTATCTGACTAGCACGACCTATTGCTCCTACTGCGGCTAATAATAAGTCATTAAAATCAGAGACCAAAGAGTTAGTTGTTTTTCGATTATATAAAACAGAAACAAAATTTTGCATAGTTTCTGCTTGACTGCGTTGATTATAGGTTTTGAGTCGTTGAGAATTGAAAATTTCTGTTTGTTCCTCAGCCAAAATAACTTGGTGGAGATAATTGCAAAAATTATTATTAATTGAAACAATTTCCGAAAAATTAGGAAGCTCAGATTTTCCAAAAGATGGCAAAGAAAAATCTTTTGGTATTGAGTCAACAGATTCATCTATCAATTCCAAATTTTGAATTTTGGCTTTTGAATTTTGACTTTCCCAAAGGTAGTTTAACCATTTTTCTACTAGAGAACCAGACAAACTCTGGAAATCTTCATTTAAATCTGTATTAGCAAGATTAATCTGAATTAATTCAGCTTTTTCCAAAGCAATTCCCAATAATTTGCCTTGAGTCTGAGCATCGGAATTAAAAATTAACTCTCCCTGTTTAACCGTAAATAAATAATGACGATTTCCGATTAATTCTCCATCTAATTCCAGAGAATAAAATATTTCCACAGCTCCAGATTTTACGAACCAGATAATTTGGGGGAATTCAAAAATTAGAGGTTGATTACCCTCCAAAAAATAATATTTTGTTTTACTGTCTAAATTAGCCAATAACCGAGTAGAAACCAGAGACTTTTCAACAATATTTTCCCCTTTTATTTCTCTATTTATTCCCAACTCTTGATACCTTAGTTCAGGCAAAATATCCTGCCTAAAATCTTGACTCCCTTCTTCCATCTCCAATAATTGACGATAATAAACACCCTGATGCCAAAGTTGTTGATGAGTACCTCTTTCTAATACCTTTCCTTCTCTTAAAACAATAATTTCATCACAATCTCGAATTGTACTTAAACGGTGGGCAACCACAATACAAGCACAACCCCGACGACGTAAATTCTGATCAATAACTCTTTCAGTTTCCGCATCCAAACTACTCGTTGCTTCATCTAAAATTAAAATCCGAGGATTATTTACTAAAGCTCTAGCAATTTCCAAACGTTGTCTTTGACCACCCGATAAATTCACCCCACCTTCCAACAAATTAGCATCATAACCACCAGATAAACTGATAATAAATTCGTGAATATTTGCATCCTTACAAGCCTGAGTCAAAGCCGAATTACTAATAGTTGGATTCCATAAAGTTAAATTTTCTCGAATTGTACCTTCAAATAAAGATATATCTTGTGCCACCATAGCCACCGACTTTGTTAAAACAGAACGAGGAATTTCTTGACGGGGAATATCATCAAATAAAACTTCTCCTAATAATGGTTGATATAAACCGCAAACTAAATTAGCAATAGTAGATTTTCCAGAACCACTTTTTCCCACCAAAGCAACTCTTGAACCAGGATTAATCAACAAATTAAAATTGACAATTAATGGAGGCTTTAAAGGATTATAACCAAAAGTAATATCTCTAAGTTCAACTTTACCTTTTAATGGAGAATATGGAATTAATAACCCGTTCGGAGCATTTTTTTTATCATAAAATGTCAGTTGTTCCAAATTATTTCCGGCTTCAACAACAGAATTTTCTACATCATTTTCTACTGCTTCAGTAATTTCAATATCTTCATCAAGAGGATTATCCAAAACATCATCAAGACGTTCCAAACTTGCCTCCAACTCTTGTAAACTACTGGCAAAATTGATTAATTTGCCCAGAGGATTCAAAAAACCAGAAGCTACAGTTTGAAATGCCACTAACATCCCAATACTCATGTCTCCTGCCATAACCGTTAAACCTCCCAAAACCAAAATTATTGCAGAAGAAAGAGTACTTAAAAATGTTGGTAAAAGAGTTAAAATTTGAGTTTGAATATTTAATTTTTGTTCCTCATTCATCACCTGAGAATATATCCCCAAAATCCGGGAAAACATATAAGATTCTAAACCCCCCGCCTTGAGACTTTCAATTGCTCCTAAACTACCCAAAAGATAACCAGACAATTTACCTTTTTTTTCGCTCAAATTCAAAGTTGCCTCAATCCGAAATTGTCGAAGCCAATATAATGCTGCCACATTAATCAAACCAAAAACTATAGTAATTCCAGCTAAAACTCCATTATAAAAACTCATTAAAACAGCATAAAATACCAACATTATCGTATCAATAAAAGTATTTGCAACCTGACTCAATAATTGTACAGTTGTGTCATTTAAAGCAGCCCGAGAACTAATATCTCCAGTAAATCTTTGGGCATAAAAATTCATAGGTAATCGTAACAGATGCCACATAAACTTACTATTCATAGTAATTGAAAGTTTAATAATTAACTTCCGCAAGAAAATATATTGCATCCTAGCAATAGTAAATTGTAGAATCGTAGTTACCGCCATTCCTACAAGTAAAGGACGGAGCCAACCTTGCAAACCCTCCACTAAAACTTGGTCAACAAAAACCAAACTAAAAGCCGGAATAATTAAACGAATTAAACTGAGAAAAAAACCAGTAATAAAAGTAAAAACCAGAGCATTTTTCGAGTTTTGTAAACGAACTGCTAAATAAGCAATAAAATTTCTTTTTTTTCCTCCTTTAACAAACTCTTCCCCCGGTTCCATCTGCAAAACAATACCACTGTAAGATTGAGCAAATTCTTCCTTACTAACCTTGCGCCTACCCAATGCCGGATCATTCAGATAAGCAAACTTTTTATCAAAACCTTCCACTACCAAAAAATGATTAAATTTCCAAAAAATAATCACAGGTAAATCAATTTCTTCTAAAAATTCAACGTTACTTTTTCCACCCTTAGCTGTCAAACCATATTCCCTTGCCGTTCTGACAATTTGTCCGGCATTAGTACCATCTCGACTCACACCGCATTTACTGCGCAACTCCATTAAAGGAACTTGACGCCCATAATATTTCAGAATAATACCCAAGGATGCGGCGCCACATTCAGTAGCTTCTCTTTGTAAAAAAGGTTTTGTTTTTACTCTCATTTTTTTTTCCTTAATTTTTTTTATTTGTGATAGAGATATAGCTAATAAAATATCAGCCTTCCCTTTCAACTTCAGCAAAATATATTGTCAAAATACGACTATGATATAAAAGTACGCTTATGATGTATAATTTTAATTTTAAGACAGATAAACAAAAGAAGAATTTTACACTATAATTAAATAACTAACATGTCTAGTTTTATGTCAATATCCTCTGATAAAATTTAATTAAATTATATATAAACTAACTAACTATTAAAATTATAAAATTA
>ENA-UENW01000411-UENW01000411.1-marine-metagenome-genome-assembly--contig:-NODE-411-length-15866-cov-3.653003_pt1 | contig 15866 bp, 6 predicted proteins | sample MGYA00237876_ERZ529329 | MGnify/ENA primary metagenome ERZ529329 (study PRJEB26372, sample SAMN05368346) | marine metagenome | biome: cultured habitat; feature: ocean water; material: water; isolation... | reverse complement strand
GCTTAGAGCAAGAAAATTCCCAACACGCTCTAACACTCATCATTGGATTCTGGAGATGACGGACCGTTGTCACCTCAAAGTTCTTAAGTAGTTGGCTTTCTTGATCTGCTTCTATCATAGGCTCCTCCGCATCAGAAGATCGGTAAACGAGTCTTTCATGGTAGTTATTAATTAAGTTCGTGACACGTAGTAGCAACTCCTGAGGCTCAAAGGGCTTACTTAAATAATCGTCTACACCGATACGCAAGGCTTGCAATCTATCTTCTAGAGCCGTTCGGGCCGTCAGCATAATGAATGGAATGTCTTTCCATTCTTTCCTGCTCTTTACATGCTGCAACAGCTCATAACCATCCATTATTGGCATCATTACATCGGAGAGTATCAGGTCAACTTTATCTGCTTCTAATGCCTGTAGTGCTTCTTTTCCATTTCTGGCAGTACGCACCAAAAAGATATCTTCCGCAAGAAGCTTATAGATAAACTGTCGTAACTCTGGATTATCCTCTACCAAAAGAACGATGTGTTCCTTTCCTTCACCAATATCAGAATTCTGCTTCTTAGGAATCAATCCCGTAGATGCTCCGCTCCTATCTAAACTATTTCTTTGATAAGGCACCTCTGGACGGCTTTTCGCCAACTGCTTTGGAAATCCTAATGAAAACGTACTCCCTTCACCATAGATACTTTTTGCACTTAGCGTTCCTTCCATTAACAAGGCAAATTCCTTGCTAAGCGCTAGGCCTATTCCCGTACCTCCTTGGTTTTTTCCTTTCGGATCAGCCGATTGAAAATAGCGATCAAAAACGAACGGTAGATCTTGCTCTCGAATTCCTATCCCTTCGTCTTCGATTTGCACCAATATCCACTCCGACTCTTCAATTAATCTTAACTGAACTGTCTTTCCAGCAGACGTAAACTTGAAGGCATTAGACAAGAGGTTATTTATGATTTTTCTTAGCTTAGTAGAATCAACGAGGACTGCTAAATTAGTATCGCAATTGGTTACTAATTTAAATTCTAGCCCCTCCTGCTTCGCCTTGTATTCGAATGGAGCTATTAAGTTTTTCACAAACTGCAACAAAAACACGCTCTCTTCTTGTAAACCAACTTTCCCAGCTTCTAATTTAGAAAGATCAAGGATTTCTTCTACTAACTTCAGAAGACTCTGGCTGTTCCGGTTAACCAACGACAAAGCTTCATTAAGCTGCTGATTCTCTTTTATCTCCTCTTTCCCCAAAAGGGCTTTAACTGGGCTGAGAATAAGGGTGAGAGGTGTCCTTAACTCATGCGAGATATTAGCGAAGAATCTAGACTTCATTACGTCCAGATTTTTCAATCGTTCTGCTTGTTTTTCTATGATTAACTTATCTTCTAAGATCTGTCGAGTCCGGCTTTGCACTTCTACTTCCAATTGGGTTTGAATCCGACGGGATTGCTGCAACCTCAAACGGAACCAACTCCAGGTTACAAACGCAATTATGCCAAACATCAAAGCAACAAACCAAGTTCGAAAGTAAAATGGAGCCAACACCCGCAATGGAAGGTCAATTTGTTGCTCCGACAGTCCATTAAGTACATTGCGAGCTCTAATCTGTAAGTGATAATTCCCACTAGGCAAGCTGTAAAGCTGTAGAGAGGGTTGATTTAGAGTTTGCCAATCCTCTGAAAGGCCATCAATGCGATAGGAGTAAAGGTGTTCATCTGTTCCTCCATAATCCAGCAGGGAAAAATCTATTTTTAAATAAAGATCCGCTGGCCTCAGCGTCAAGTGACCATTTTTCTTCAAGCTAACCAACTCGGAAATGGGAGCGGATTGTTTTTTCTGGACTCGTTCGCAGTTCGTTAACACTAGCGGCGCACGGTAAGACAGAAGGGTGTCTTGATAAAAATCAGCCGGTGAAAAAGCGGTAATTCCATTAATACCGCCAAAGAGAATCTGACCATCAGTAGTCTGCAGTCGCGATCCCGTATTAAATTCCTGATGAGCGATTCCATCGTCCAACAAATAAGTTCGTATAGATTGATCACGTTTGTTAAACTGCATGATTCCAGCATTGCTGCTCATCCATAAATGGCCATATTCGTCGCCAAAAATAGCGTAGATCGTATTATCCGAAAGACCATTATCGCGTGTCCATTGCCGCGCTTGCCCAGTTCTAGTATTGAGGAATATCAGGCCAGCATTGCGCGTCCCCAACCAAAGGTGATCCAGTGAATCAGGATCAGGGTAGATGAAACTAATTTGATCATTGGGGATGTTATAAGGAGCGGCACTTGTAGAAGAGTATTTAGCTAGTATCTCACCACTAGGATTCCGCAGATACAGGCCTTCAGATGTTGCTAACCAGTTCCCTCCAGTCGTCTCTATTATGTGAAAAAATTCGGCTTCAACAAGTTCCTGATAAGGTCCAAAGTCGGTCCAGTGATTGTAAATCTTGTGCTCCAGGTCAAAGTTATAAAGCCCCAGATTTGTCCCCAGCCAAAGAGTAGAATCGGGGGACATCCACATAGAATAAGTAGTGATGCTTCGATCAGGAATATATTGCTCAGATGCTACGATCGTAAGTTCGCTATCTGCATTTAAAGCTAATTGAGTTATTTCCAAGTGGTAATGACCTAACCAAACTGTAGAGTCTAAACTTATGGAGGTGTATCCTGGAGATCTTTCTGACATCTCTACAAACTCTCCACTAGTAAGATCGAGTATATAAGAGTAAACTTCAGAACTAAAAAAAATGGTTTCTTCATCAAGGCTTACCATTGCTCGAATACCCAATATCGGATCATGGTCCTTAACATAGGTTCGAAACTTTTTCTCATTGACTTTAATACGTATCACCCCATCGTTCGTTCCCAACCAAAGCAGCTGGTTGCGATCTAAAAATAGTTGGTGGATACGCAGTACAACGCGCTCCCTCAGTTCATCTGTCAAGTCGAGTACAAGTTCGCCCGCTGGATTGACGGCCCAGAGTCGATTATTAAAAGCGATCCAGTACAATTGCGCTTCCGGAGCAAAGCAGACTTTTATGTCATGATAATCCAAATTATTCTCCTGCGGAATAGTATCCAAGAAAGAGCGAAGCCAGAATGGCTCTGCCTTGTCCAACGGCCTTTCCTTTTCATAGCTATAGACAAGGATATCTTCAGCAGCAAAACCCAACATTGCGTACCGCTGATTATCTACCTGTAGGTTAACGATTTTTTCGATTCCCGATCCTAATAACCTGGACTGTCCAAGGTCACGATCGAAATAAAATAGATCCTTTTCTGGTGAGTCGGTTTCAAAAAACAAGAAATCACCGTTTCCTGCTGGATAAGCATGTGTTTTCTGGTGCGTTTTATTGGTAAAGAGATGTTCCAGACGATCAGGTGCCACCAACTCATAGACTGTCCCAGAAGTCATTTCTACCCATATATTTCCGTTATTATCCTTTTCTATAACAAAGGGAATCTCGTTTTCTAAATCAACAGCGTGGAAAACAGAATCGAAAGGTAATACTGTATCCGAAGACAAGTCCAGGATATCAATCTTTCGCCCTCGATCATGTTTCTCGTACATAATCCAAAGACGGCCGTAGTTATCTTCCAGGAGTTTAAAAATGTGTTGTTCTTGTAATGGATATTCCTGAGGCGTATAGATCTTAAAACGATAACCATCGTATCTATTCAACCCCTCTTTGGTTCCCAACCAAATATATCCTTCACTATCTTGGACGATGGAATAGGCGAAATTTTGTGAGAGGCCATCCTCAGTTGATAAGTGAGAATAACTCACAGAGTAATCCGTCGACTGAGCTTGAACAGCGTAAGTCAATAGCACAAATAAATAGCTTAGCACAATCATGCGCTTATTTTGCCACGGCATCATCAGGTCATGATTTTCAAAAACAGGTTTTAGTGACTTTATGGTTTGACTGGTAGGGATACGCAGCTTGAAAATAAAAACTCCTTACGGGAATGGCCAAATAATCGCTCATTGGCTGTATACGAAGCCTAATATTTTCGCTAGCCAATGGAAGTTCTTGGTACAGCCATCAGCACACCAAACCATAGTGTAAAAATAACACGATCCTGTTAAGTCATTGTAAAATAAGGGCTTTACGCATGTGTGGAAAAAAATTTCAAAAATCCTTTTAACAAGGCTTCCACGATTAGATTTTTTTCCGCACTTTTGTATTCCCCCCAATGCGGGATAAGAAGAGATGATACCACTCTGATACAAACGACAAAGTCTACCAACGTTCTGCTGGTGATTTTGTCCTCCACACCAACAACTTACTGATACTCAACTATTTACCTCCAGCAGGCTATAGTATTTTTTAATTGCCGTATGGCTTTTAAACGTATGAGTATTATGCACATGGACTACTCCTCTGTATGGGATAACTGTCTGTCAACGATTCGTCAACATGTCAACAACCAGAGTTTCAAAACCTGGTTCGAACCGATTCGTCCGGTCAACTTGCGTGACACGGCTTTGACTATTCAGGTACCTAACCGTTTCTTTTACGAATGGTTGGAGGAGCACTATGTAGGTCTTTTGAAAATGACCATCCGCCAGGAGTTGGGTGATAATGCTCAGTTGCTATACCAGATTGTAAATGGCCAGGGAGAGAGAATTGCAAATGCGAAGCGCAATGGCCTAGCAGCAGTATTAGCCAAAGGAAGTAAAGAACAGCCTAAAGGAGGTTATGCCCCTGGGCAAGTAGACACCGGTAACATCAAGAACCCATTCATCATACCGGGGATCAAAAAGCCAAAAATTGATCCTCAACTCAACGATAAGTATACCTTCCAGACTTTTATCGAAGGAGATTGCAATCAGCTAGCTCGTTCTGCTGGCCTCGCTATTGCCGATCGCCCAGGTAAAAACTCTTTTAATCCACTCATCATCTATGGCGATGTAGGCCTCGGTAAGACGCACCTTGCACAAGCAATTGGCCATCGCGTTCTTGAGTTACACGAAGGTAAGTCGGTTTTGTACGTCGCTACGGATAAGTTTACCCAACAAATTATCCAGTCGATTAAGAACAACGCTGTAAATGATCTAATCAACTTTTATCAGTTTGTAGATGTGCTGATTGTTGATGACATTCAGTTCTTGGCCAACAAACACAAGATGCAGGAGATCTTCTTCAACATCTTCAATCAGTTGCACCAGAACGGGAAGCAGATCATTTTGACTTCTGATCGTCCGCCAAAGGATATGGAAGGAATCGAAGAGCGCCTGATCTCTCGATTCAAGTGGGGACTTACTGCCGACCTGCAAGCCCCAGATCTTGAGACCCGCATGGCGATCTTGTTGTCTAAGTCAACTTACGAGGGTGTGGATATTCCGCAGAACGTAACGGAGTTCATCTGCTACCACATTAAGAACAACATCCGCGAGCTGGAAGGAGCTTTGATTTCTCTAATCGCACGTTCCTCCCTCAACCAGCGTCAGATTGATGTGCCACTAGCCAAAGAGGTGATCAAGAACTTCGTGAGCGAGATCAATCGGGAAATCACTGTGGAGTACATCCAAGAGCTGGTTGCCGGTCACTTCGAGCTTCCAGTGGAGATTCTACAGGGCAAGACTCGTAAGCGTCAGGTGGTGATTGCTCGTCAGTTGTCGATGTACTTAGCTAAGCAGCTAACCGATCAATCGTTGAAGGCCATCGGTGAAAACTTCGGAGGCCGTGACCACAGTACCGTAATTTACTCTTGTAAAACCGTCCAAGACTTGATGGAAACGGACGCAATCTTTAAGGATACCGTGTCGGATCTGCAAAGAAAGATCAAAATGTCATTGAGTAATTAGTACGTGGGGAACTTATAATCAATAGCTTAGGTTATAAGCAGAGAAAAAAGTTAGTTTTTTTCCATTTTTTCCTTGGCCAATTATAAGCCGTTATATACCTTTGCATCGCTCTTGAAAGAAGGGGCATTTATAATATACATAGACTTCCACCTGAGAAGTCGTTCGGGGTGTAGCGCAGTCCGGTTAGCGCACCTGCTTTGGGAGCAGGGGGCCGCAGGTTCGAATCCTGCCACCCCGACATATTTTAGTCACTGGTGACGTGGGTGAGTGGCTGAAACCACTGGTTTGCTAAACCAGCGTACTCTGAAAGGGGTACCGCGGGTTCGAATCCCGCCGTCACCGCTGAATAAAAGCTGATTCCGTCATACGGATTCAGCTTTTTTTGTTAGTGCCAATCCCTTATCTCTACACCCTTCCTATCATCTTCTTTCCCCATCATATTTAACTTAGTAATGCCTTCCTATGCTGCGGAGGCAATTGGCGGCCTATTTCTTGACCACGTTGGTTCATTCGCTTTTTCCGTATATTTCCAAAAACCCTAATTATGCAAACCCGTACCCTCCTAGGCCTACTGGCCTTCGTGCTAGTCTGTACCTGTTCTAAGGTACCGATGTACGAAACCCTCATTATTAATGCAATGATTTATGATGGCTCTGGTGGAGAGCCCTACCTGGGAAATATTGCCCTTGAAGGTGACAGTATCGTTGCTATTGGCGAGTTTGACGCTGTCGGTCGTGTCACAGTCGATGCTACGGGCAAAGCAGTCGCTCCTGGCTTCATCAATGTGCTGAGTTGGGCAAATGTATCACTCATTGAGGATGGTCGTTCTCTCAGTGACTTGAAGCAGGGAGTTACCTTAGAGGTAATGGGGGAAGGTCGCTCCATGGGCCCGTTGAACGCTGAAATGAAGCAAGAGATGCTCGATAACCAGAGCGATATTAAGTACGAAATAGGTTGGTCTACACTAGGTGAGTATTTAGAATTCATGGAAGACAGAGGAGTGGCTACCAATGTAGCTTCTTTCGTTGGCAATGGGACGCTGAGGCAATATGTAATCGGTTACGAAAACCGCCCTGCTACTACTGAGGAAATAGAGCAGATGAAGGCTTTAGCAGCAACGGCCATGCAGGAAGGGGCAGTAGGAATATCTTCCTCTCTCCTCTACGCACCCAGCCGCTACGCCAGTACGGAAGAACTCATCGAACTCTCAAAGACCGTAGCTGAGTACAACGGTATCTATATATCGCACATTAGAGACGAAGGAGACCTCCTTCTCGAATCTGTAGATGAGCTGATCGAAATAGCACGTCAGGCCGATATCCCAGCCGAAATCTACCACCTGAAGGCCTCCGGTAAACACAATTGGCATAAGCTGGATAGCGTTTTCCAACGAATTGAGAATGCCAGATCCTCAGGACTGGCCATCACTGCTGATATGTACACCTACCCAGCCAGCTCCACCGGACTTCACACCCAACTTCCAGAGTGGGTACGTGAAGGTGGAGTTGATGCCGCTATTACACGCCTAGCCGATCCAACAATGCGAGATCGTATCCTGGCGGATATTGAGTTTTATCATCCACCGGAGAATATTCTTCTCGTTGGGTTCCGGAACGAAGCTCTCCGTAAATACCAGGGCAAACGTTTGTCAGAAGTTGCAACAGAACTCAACAAAAGCCCAGAACTGACAATGATGGACCTCATGGTTGAAGATAACAGCCGGATTCAAGTGGTCTACTTCTCCATGTCAGAAGAAAATATACGTAAGAAGATCGTTCAGCCTTGGATGAGCTTCTGCTCTGATGCAGGGTCCTATGCAGCCGAAGGTATTTTTCTAAATCGCAGTACTCATCCACGCGCCTACGGCTCGTTTATCCGAGTACTCGGAAAGTACAGTCGAGATGAAGAACTCATCACACTCCAGGATGCCGTCCGGCGACTAAGTGCGCTACCCGCAAAGAACCTGGGGCTCGATCGGCGAGGCCAGCTAAAAGTTGGCTACTTCGCAGACGTAGTTATCTTTAATCCCGCTACTGTCAAAGACAATGCTACCTTTGAAGAACCGCATCAATATGCTGAAGGTGTAACTGATGTCTGGGTAAATGGAAAACAGGTTCTGAAAGAAAGTGAACCAACTGGAGCTTTGCCAGGGCGTTTTGTAAAAGGACCAGGAGCACAATAGTATCATGAATACCGAACCTATTTATGAACTCTTAAGGAGTCGGAACCTCAAAAGGGCAATCTTTGAGCTAGAAGCCCTAGTAACTAAGGCACTCAATTCTGGTACGGGGAGCCGAAAACTCTCTGTACTTCAAAAGGAGTTAACCCAGATTAAAGATCGGTGGAAAACAGCTGCCCAAGATCATCGAATGGGCATGATAGAGGATAATGATTTCCGTAATAAGGAGTCTCAACTCATCATGGAGTTGATTCAACTGTTGGATTATTACTCAGCTGTCGATAGACAAGAAGAAACATCTGCTCCTTCTCCCCCACCAGCGTCTACATCTCCTCCCAAAGGTGGTTCTTTCTTTGACCGTGTAGTAGATGCCGTTCGTGACCGATGGCCCAAAAGAGAAAGACCAGCCTCTAGTGCTCCACCCGTAAACCCACGAGTGACACAGCCTAAGGATCTCGACGAAATGATCGAAGAGGAAGCAGTCGAAAGTTCTGCCCCATTTCCTCCAGAAGTAGAGGAGTCGGCTAGTGGAGGAAGTGCACCACCTCCAGCACCAGCACCAGCACCACCTCAGCCATCCGAAACATTAGCAGGAGGCGTGCAGAGTCCTTTTCAGGAGGGTAAGATACTCTATGCCATACCGCCGAACATGAAGCTTTCAGAAGCGGTTCGTTGTAAAATCCGGATAGCTCAGAAGGAACTGGAAGATCAGGTCATGACCAGTGGCTTATCTGAAGAGGAGAAACGCAATGCTACAGAGGAGGGTATAAAAATCACCCAAGTGATGAAAGTGGAGCTCGTTGAAGCCCAGGAGCAGGACCCAAGCTTTGAGATTATAGGTCGAAATTCCGCCGAACAACCCATCTTGCCATTCATGCCTACCGAATGGGCTTTTGACATTACGCCCAAGCGTCCTGGACATTATGCTCTTCTTCTTAGGGTAAGCGCTAAAATTCAGATCCCAGGTTTTGGTGAGCGCGCCTTTGATGTGGCTGTGCTAGATCGAGCGATTCAAGTCACTACCACCGGCGTAGCAGTTGACCCAGATAGCTTTGAGGAGCAGCCTATCCCTGATCCAACTTGGGATGAAGCCGATGAACAAGCCGTACACCAGGCCCTTTCCCTCGGGCGAGTGGACCGTGCCATCGAGCGTATCATCAACTTCGTTCAGGATAAAGATCTGGAGTTTCGCGACACCTTACTCCTCTTGCAGTTTCGTTGGAACGACAACAGCAATCAACTAGCTGAACAGATGATCACTACTTCAGACTGGGACAAGGTGAATAATCAAGTTCGCAAATCGATTACCGTCTTACTCGTAGAACTGCGGGAACATTTCTCTGTAGTAGTTACTGGCCCTAGTCCGGTTTGGAAAAGGCTCAATGAGGATATATCCAGTGAACTAAGTTAAAAGGACAAGCCCCAGCTCAAGATCGTCGATCATGGTGCCACTTGACAACAATGATGTTGTTATCGGGCCAACTTAGCTTTGGTTAAGGCAAGGCATACAGTACTTTGTTAAGACTAAAATCTGAAGTTGCATATTGTTGTATTCCACGCTCCATAGAAAGTGCTCATTGTGGTGTAACACTACATCTCCTTAGCGCTAGCAGGACATCTACTGCTAGACAACTACTCCTCAATATGCCTCCCTTAGCGTAAGAATGAAGGAAGTGTTTACCGAATTTTAGTTCATACCTACCGGATTATGGAAAGTTAGTAGAAGTCATCTCTGGCCTCATTATATTAAGAACTGATCATAAACACAGCGCTTTTTGTGTCACTCATAACGCGTCTTCGTGTGTACATCAAGCCAAAAGTCCCGGCTTACAAAGAACTTCAAACAGTTCACTTTATGCTATTGAGAACCTCTTGCCAACACTAAAAAATAGTCTATGAAAGCGTATCTCTACCTTTTACTATGCGTTCTATTAAGCTTCCAGTCTCATGCTCAACTTTCTATGGACTGGGCAACAGCAATATTCCATTCCCCCTGGCAACCTACTGGAGAGAATGCCACAGTACAACATGCTAAGATAGTAACCGATCACATGGGGAATATCTACACTACCGGAAGAGCCTCTTCCGGTTATAGCTTTGACTTGTACATGGGCGATGCCGACTTGATAGCCCTTGGTGATCGGCTGCATAAGTTTTTCATCGCCCAACTTGGCACAGATGGACATCCAAATTGGTTCCTACGATTTACCGGTAATATTGAAAGCAACAACAGTAGAGATCAAATACCCTTTCTATTCCCACACCCGAGTGGAGGTGTCACAATGATATCACTCGTTACTGATGAAGTCATAATTGGGGAAGACACCTTAGCGATTTTAAGTAACAGTAAACATCTACTCATCGCGCATCTAAATCCAGACGGAGCACTAAGCAGCCACACATTAACACGTTTCAATGCATCACGTATTCAATCCATCCAACGTCTTAGCGACGGTAACTTTGTAGTTGCAGGGCAATTTCGGAATGGTGCCCTACGGGTTGGTGATCAATTGGTGACAAGCGAATTGTCACCAGCTTATGTTCTTGCCAACATAAATGGCACCTCTGGGGCAACAGAATGGGTACAGTCGCCTACGCCAAATCCCTCTTTCAGCAATCCTTTGGGTGATCCACTTTTAAAGGTATTACCCGGAGACCAGCTCGTTTTAGTCTTTTCACCAGGTGGTTACCAAATCCGCTGCTATGGCTGCCCAGAAGAACTTCGAAGTATCCAAGTCTACAGAATAGATGGCCAAACTGGAAGTACGATCTGGGAAAAGGAAATTGGTCGTGTTGGTTGTGCACACATTAGAGACATCACGGAATTACCTAATGGTGATCTGTATCTAGTAGGCAGTTTTTCAGGTGAGTTAGAATCTGCTAATGGCGAAAAGCTAACGGGCTTAAGCACTAATAATTGCAGCCTCATTACTGGTTGTCTATTTAAAATGACAGACAACGGTGATGTGTACGACGTCAAGGTGAGTAAAGATGGCTTTACCGCACACCGTATCATTCATCTTGCCAACCAACAATACCTCTTGGGAGGAAGCATACTTAGCGAGAGTGTGAATGAGGCTACACCGGAAGAACTGTCCACTGGCTATGTACTAAAACTCTACGACCAAACAGATAAACTACTCTACCAGGAAAATCTAACACCGCGATCAAGGTGGTATAATTACCTGGATGTTCAGAAAATCGACGAGCAGCACATTGCTTGTTCAGGTACTTTTGATGGTCAATTACTCGGAGAAGAAGTCTACTATCTTCCCAATCTGTACGCTCAGCAATCTTTTGTAGCTAAGTTGACACTATCAGATATAAGCATACCTCCTGGCAATCCAGACAGCGCAAGCGTAGATATCTTCCCAAATCCAACCAGTGATCTCATCAATATTGATCTGGGTGACCAATTCTTCGGTGATCGTCTCATTCAGATCTTCAATATCCAGGGTCAGCAAGTTTTCCAACAAGATGGTATTGGGGAACGTAGTAAATTCAATATTTCCATTGACCAACTGGCCCCAGGCATCTATTTCCTCCAGCTGGGAGAAGATGGTCCTAGAACTAAGATCATCAAATTAGGACAGCGATAGTGCAATGTACTAAGAGAATATTGGCTACTTAATTACATATCCTGATAGAATCGTTAAACAGGGTACATCCTTTCATACCTGCTAAAAAAGGAAGGCCTGGATGAACAAATGTTCATCCAGGCACAATCCTCTAGCAATGATGTTACAGACTAGCCAACTTAGCTTTGGCTGCTTCAAAATTTGGATTAATAGCGATTGCCTTTTCGTAGCACGCTTTGGCTTTTGCATAGTTACCGGCTGCCCGATAAGCATCACCTAAGCTATCTTGGGCATTCCAAGAGTTCGGATGGTTCTTTTGGTTAAGATCCATGATGTAGATGGCTGTCTCCAACTCATCCGCTCCAATCAGTTCATAACCAAGGGCGTTCATTGGCCCCTCGCGGAAGGTATATTCCATGGCTTTACCGGCCGAAAGCTCTTCATATTTCGCTTTAGCCGCTCCAAGACCATTCTTTGCGATCTCCTCCTGGAGAAGCGCGGTACCATTCGGACCAACATTAGCAATACCCACTGCTTCGATTACCATTGTTGCGGTCTGTCCACCTGACATTTGCCGTACCTGGTCATCTTGTGCTTCTACCGGTACGGTGATTTCAAGAACACCGCCCACTTTCAGCTGTTCCAAGCCCTTTTCGAAGAATCGGTCATATGGATTTCCTCCGATAGTGGTGTAGAAATTGAAGCCAAGGTCAGCAGTAGCAAATAGGACTTCGCCTGCAGGGTTCAACATTTTCCCATTCCAACTTACTTCCTGACCTGGTATAGCGGTAGGTCCAGTTCCTTCTTTGGTCATGTTGTAGCCGACTTCTGGAGTAGGCGTATCGACTATTGATACCAGCTCCCATAGTTCGGCACGGCGTAGTTCTCGTAGCGCAGCCATATCCTGCCACAATGCTTCAGGATCTTTGCCAGGATGCACTTCTTCGAAGAATCTTCCACTGTTGGTAGCCATATCCGACCATTCGCTGTAGATATCAAGAGTCATGAAGGTGTTATCCCACTCTGTTCCGAACGGCATAATACGTTGTACTAGTAGCCAATCATAGAGCTCGCCAGCATCTATACTAGCTTTGTGAAGTGGTTTGTATACCTCGCTCTCCATCGAAGCATAAGCACCCATATTCGCTTCGGCTACTTTCATAGAATTCACGCGAATAAACTTAGGGATGCCTGCTCCGCCTTCAGAGCCAGGAATAGCTTCGTCTCTCAGTACAAACACCTCAGTGCTCGATTCATGAATAGCAGCTTCAAAGCGCTCAATCATTACAGGAACGTCCGCGTAGGGAAAAACAGTAGTAACGGTCTTCATCATCTGCTCACGGCTTTGATAGATGTGATCGAAAGTGCTGTAGAGATCCATGATGACGTAGTCGTAGGAAGCATCGTCGGAAGAAGGATAGCGAACGCGAAAGATCGCATGAGCGAGCTGCGTGCCATCTTTAATCCGCTCCTGTACATAGGGAGCCATCAACTCTTGTTCCACACCTTTGAAGTCATCATTTAGCGACTTCACTTTGGTGATCTCCATGAAAAGGCCCGGCTCTTGAGCCTTTACTGGTGCTCCGCTGAACATTAAAAGTGCGAAAAATGCAAGGCCTAGCGCCTTAATCAGCTTGAATAATTTTTTCATTACGTCTTGTCTTTGAAAGGGTTGGGGGACAAGCCCAGGTGAATAAATTTTGATGGCACGCAGAATCGCTTACCACCATTTACAGGACAAAACTCGAGGACTAAAGGAGATTAATGAATAGCAATACTGCAGCAGGATGCTTTGCAGCAGCTAATAGACACTTTTGCAGGATAAGTGGTAGAACTTACAACTCCAGGTGTATCGCAACGCATCTTAAATAGTGGCTTAGCAGCCCACTTCGCCTAGCAAATGCAACAAAATTGCATTTTTCGCATGGCGCATTTAACAAAATAAAATTTTATATATTCGAGCCAGCATTGAGGATTTATTACAACATCATCTAAAAATCTGGTATGAAAAACGTTTACTTATCCCTAACCCTATTACTATTTTTTGCATTAAATCTTTCCGCTCAACGGAATTGCGGATCAATGGAATACCTGGATCAGCAAATCCAGGAAAATCCACAGTTGATTGAGCAGATGCAAGCTATTGAGGACTTTACCGAGCGCTTCGCTTCAGAATCCGGTGCTCGAAATGTAATTACCATTCCTGTTGTCGTTCACGTGGTATATAATACCTCTTCAGAAAACATCAGTGATGCTCAGGTACTAACGCAGATTGATGTATTGAATGATGATTTCCGTAGACTAAACAGTGATGCGGACAACACTTGGTCACAAGCTGCCGATACGGAAATTGAGTTTTGTATGGCTACTATTGATCCGGATGGTAATGCCACAAATGGTATCACTCGCACAGCAACCAGCAAGAGATCTTTCCGAACCAATGACGATATCAAGAAAAGCAACAAAGGAGGTAAAGATCCTTGGCCTGCGGGCGACTACCTTAATATCTGGGTAGGCGATATTTCCAATGGCATTTTGGGTTATGCTCAATTCCCGGGTGGCAACCCTGCCACTGATGGAGTAGTAGTTGACTACCTATACTTTGGAACTATTGGTACTGCTACCGCACCATTCGATCTGGGCCGTACTGGTACTCACGAAGTAGGTCACTGGCTAAACCTTCGCCACATTTGGGGTGATGGTGGTTGTAGTGTTGATGACTTTGTTGGAGATACTCCACTTTCAGATGGTCCTAACTATGGCTGTGCTGAAGGTCATGTATCCTGTGGAACAACAGATATGGTTCAGAACTACATGGACTACTCTGATGACGCTTGTATGAACCTCTTTACCGAAGGGCAGAAATCTAGAATGCTAGCGCTCTTCGCCTCAGGTGGTGCTCGTGAGAGTCTACTATCTTCAGGAGGTTGTGGCGGTACACCTCCACCTCCACCACCAGCTACCTGTGATGACGGTATTCAAAATGGTGACGAAACTGGTGTAGACTGCGGTGGACCTGATTGCCCAGCTTGTCCACCAGCGGGTGTCTGTGAGGCTCCAACTAATTTGTCTTACAGCTCTGCCAAGGGTGGCCGTTCAGCGGATCTCTCCTGGAGTGATGTAAGTGCTGCTAATGACTACACACTCGAACTCAGAGAGGTTGGTACTTCTTGGCAATCATTTGCTGTTAGTGGAAATAGTGTGAGAATCAACGGTCTTACCAGAAATGCTAGCTATGAATGGCGAGTAACGGCGAATTGTTCCGATGGAAGTGAAACTTCTACCATCGCCTCATTTGTAGCAGGTCAGAGTCGTCTAGGCGAAGAGGTAACTCTTCTAACGGTATATCCTAACCCAGCGAAGAATCGCATTTACCTAAATGCAGATAATCTTTTCGACGCTACCTTGAACTACAATACTTTGACCGTTACGGAGACTCCAGAGCAGTTCCAAGCATTGATCTTGGATGTAAATGGTCGCCTGATGCGTAACGCCATGGTGCAGGATAACGGAGCAGATATCGAATTAGATATTGCTGGCTTCGCTCCTGGCCTATATCTAGTTCAACTTCGTACACAAAGCGGTGAAGTTCTTGGAGCAACCAAGTTCATCGTAGAGTAATTTGAATTAAGCACATTATCATATCCTCAATGCAATCGCCCGGGACCAAACCAACGGTCCCGGGCGATTCTATTTTGCGACAGTGCATTATCAGAAAAGGATCAGATCCTAATTTCACTCGCAATAAATCCGGCCATATCCCTAGCCCAAATTTGGTAGGTAATCAAAGAAGGGTGCACCCCATCGCTGAAGTAGTCAGCAGGAGGCGCACTGACACCCAGCCGGTCCCGCCAGTCCTCCAGGGTGATTACCCGGGCATAGTAAAAAACATTGGGCATCGGTTCCGTAACATGATCCAAAGACCGCCCCAGTAGTTCGACATGACTGCCCACGACGCGTTTGATCAGCGGGGTAAAAGCCGGAAAGTTTTTAATTGGAGGCATATTGGTAAACACGATGGGCGTTTCGGGAAAGCGTTCACGTAAGGCAGCAATCAGGTCGCGAATACTGCGTCGCCAACGCCAGGGCGGGTTGAGGTGAAAAGCATCATTACCACCCAGCCCAATGACGATGAGGTCAATATCGGTTTCGGCTATTTGCGGGATCAGCTTTTCCGTCACCCGCTTAGCAGTATACCCACTTCTGGCATAAACCTTCCACACAACCGGCTTCCCCAACTGATCGGCCAAAGCACGGGCTAATGTGCCACTGAAGCCTTCCTCGTGGGTTTCCACTCCAATACCGGCAA
>ENA-UENW01000403-UENW01000403.1-marine-metagenome-genome-assembly--contig:-NODE-403-length-16177-cov-3.946296_pt1 | contig 16177 bp, 12 predicted proteins | sample MGYA00237876_ERZ529329 | MGnify/ENA primary metagenome ERZ529329 (study PRJEB26372, sample SAMN05368346) | marine metagenome | biome: cultured habitat; feature: ocean water; material: water; isolation... | reverse complement strand
GCAGCGAAGCTAAACCACTTCGCGTCATGTATAAAACACCACTATTACCATGTTTCGAACTATTACACTAGCCTTATTACTGTCCTATGCTTGCTTTTCGTGTCAAAACAGCCCTGCTGCTACGGAGAGTCCAGAGACTGATGCGCCTAATGTGGAACAAGAAGAGCAGCAGTCGAGTGGATCAATAATGACAGAAGTCGTCTTTAACGATTCTATCGACCTTCCTGCCAGTTGGACTTTGATAGGTGAAGCAAGTGGCGATCTGAATAAAGATGAACTAGCAGAGAGAGTCCTAATAGTGCAGGCCACAGAAGCCAGTGAGGATGCCGCCCCTGAACGCCGAATTCGTATTTATCAACGAGGGTATGAAGCTTGGTCGCTATGGCAAGAGGTTGCCGGTGGAGTATTACCAGCAGACGCTGGTGGCATGTTAGGTGATCCTTTTCAAGAAGTGAGTATTGAACGCTCATGTATTGTACTCAATCATTTTGGCGGAAGCCGAATCCGATGGAATTACACCCATCGCTATCGTTGGCAAAATGAGGCTTGGGAAATGATTGGTGCTACGGTTGTCTATGGTGCCCCTTGTGATTATTGGCATGAGTTCGACTATAACTTATCCACGGGGAAGGTTGTCGGTAAGATAGAAACGGAAGACTGTGAAAAGGATTCGAGCACAACAGATGGTTTTGAGTTTACGCATCAAACCCGACCATTACCGACTATGGAAAAATACGAACCCGGCACAACTGCTGTAGCTGTCCCGGGTCGTGATCTTACTTTCTATTTCTAGAACGGCGTGGGGTATCCCCAGCCATGCGGACAATCTTAGGGTAGAACTCACCCAAAATGTCTACGAGCGAGGTTTGGCCCGCCATGACGGTGTGGATGTCCTTGTAAGCCATTGGCGCTTCGTCCAGGCCACCGCCAATTAGGGTAACCCCTTGCTGTTCCAGGTACTTGCGTACGCCACTTTCGGTCAGGCTGTTCTTGGCTACCGAACGCGACATCTGACGACCAGCACCATGCGATGCGGATTGCAAAGACTGGAAGTTGCCCTTACCACGCACGATAAAGCCAGGAGCGGTCATAGAACCTGGAATGATCCCCAGTACGCCCTTACCTGCTGGTGTTGCTCCCTTGCGGTGCACAATCACCTCGCGACCATCTTCCAACTGCTCCTTCCAGGCAAAGTTATGGTGGTTTTCCACTCGTGCTAGTGGTTGTTCCCCTAATGCCTTTGCCATGCGGCGGTGGATATGGTCATGACAAGCGGAGGCATAGTCTCCTGCCAAATTCATCGCTGCCCAGTATTCGTGCCCGGCTTCCGAGTTGAGCATCAACCATGCTAAATGCTTTGCTTCTTTCGGAAGACGGCACTGTTGCATAGCAATGTTCGTATAATGCTTGGCAATCTGTGCTCCCATTCCGCGTGATCCAGAGTGAGACAGCAAGGCCAGGTATTCGCCGACTGGTACGCCCATTTCGTTATTCGCATCCGTAATGCGTGCAATACCAAATTCGACGAAGTGGTTACCTCCACCAGAAGAGCCAATTTGCTTATACGCCCGGTCTCGGTTATCACGAGCTACTTTGATGTACTTGAATTCATCACGGCTGAAGATCGGATCGTCCATTGGACGTTCAAAGGCCTCCAGTCCAAACTTGGAATGCTCACCTAGTAGGTCTTTAAACTTATCGCGTCGAGTTGTCAGATCATCAGTAGGAAGATCAAAAAGACTCAGACACATACGGCAACCGATATCTACGCCTACACCGTACGGGATTACGCTGTTTTCAGTAGCCAAAACGCCGCCGATTGGCAACCCATAACCTTGGTGTGCATCCGGCATCAAAGCGCCCTGGACGGTGACTGGTAGACGCATAGCAGTATACATCTGATCCTTCGCGCCAATTTCGATATGGTCTTCACCAAATATTGGAAATTCCATAGCATTCTTGGCCAGGTCGTATCGTCCTCCTTCCGTCTTGATTTCTTGCTCGCCGATTAGCTCCAGGGCAATACGTTGCCAGCCTTCCACCTCTACAAAGGCTTCTGGACGTTCAAGTATTTGCGCCAACATGCCCAGCACCCACTCCTGTGGCTTGCGCCGGAAATGTTCATAGGCTACGTTGATGGCCAGACCAATAATCTTACCTTCTTCATACCCTATTTGCTTCAACTGCTTACCGCGTAGCTTTAATTTTGCCATGATAAATGTCGGTACCGGTTTGCGGCACGCCCTAAGATACAGGGAAAGCAATGAACAAGTTCCCGCCCTCGTGTTTTAATAGCACTGGATATGATGGCACAGAAAACAATTGGAATTGGAATTGATGGCTGCCGAGCGGGCTGGCTGATGGTACTATTTGATGGCACCACTGCTGAAATGCAGATGCTCCCGGAAATTTCCGCCTTCGCGGAATTGGACCTTGCTGGTCGCCCCGTATGGGTGGACATGCCAATTGGTTTTATGGATAATGGAGCAGATGGTCGTGAATGCGATCGTGCAGCGCGTAAGTACCTTAGTCCGCTGCGGCATAGCAGTGTGTTTACGCCTCCTTGCCGTGCCGCGGTGTATGCAGAAAAGTCAGAAGCAAGTGCGATGAACTTCGAGCATACTGGTAAGAAGCTGAGCCAGCAATCCCTGAACATTGTTCCTAAGATTCGCGAGTTAGACTCCTATTTGACCTCGCTCTCTATTCCTGATCGGTTGCTCTGGTCGGAAGCTCACCCAGAAGTGGTTTTTGGCGCTTTAAACGGAGGCCAGCCTTTGGTGCACAAGAAGAAAAACAAGGAAGGCGAACAGCAACGTTTACAACTTCTTCAACCCTGGTTTCCGGAGGTGTTTGATTGGATGGCCAATGCTCGGGGGCGGTATTTACGAAAAGATGTACTGCCTGATGATATCGTTGATGCTTTGGGTTTGGCAATAGCTAGCTATCTCGTGCAATCAGGATTAGCCCAAGAACGCAAGCTTCCTTCTAACCCAACAAGGGATCAAGAGGGGTTGCTGATGCAAATAGTTTACGCGGTCCCACGGTAATACAGCCCATCATTTGAGCGTGTGTATGGTTCAGGCATACAAGGCTGTCTTTACCAGTATTCAGGTATTTATGCTTTTCTTAGTTGCCAGAACTAAGTTATACGTCCATGTCTTCACGCTTTCGTTCCGTCCTTTTCTGGTCCATTCTAGCGGCTGCCTTTATTGGTCCTGGCACTGTCACTACCGCTGCTCGAGCGGGTAGTGGCTATGGAATGGGCCTACTTTGGGCACTGGTTTTTTCTATTCTAGCTACGGTCGTTTTGCAAGAGGCTGCTGCCAGAATCACCCTTGGCGCGGGTCAACCTTTAGGAGAAATCATTGGTCGGCAAGGGCAATCATGGAATATGATTCTCTTCGCAGTCATTGCACTTGGGTGTGGTGCATATCAGGCGGGTAACCTTCTTGGCGCTTTAGCAGGCTTGCAACTCCTGGGTGATGTGAGCAAATGGTGGTTGTTACTGCTGGGAGCAATCGGAGCCGGAATACTTTGGACGGGGAATACCACAGTGATTACTAGAAGCTTGGCTTTTATCGTTGCGCTTATGGGGATCGTTTTCTGCTGGGTGGCGTTTGGCGCCGATACCGCCGCGATTGACTGGTTGACAGGGCTCGTGCCTAAAGTAGAAGAAGATGCTACGGTTTTGGTCATCGGCCTCATTGGAACTACGATCGTTCCCTACAATCTGTTTTTGGCTTCCGGTCTCAGCAAAGGGCAGAGTTTACAAGAAATGCGTTTTGGACTCATACTTGCGATCTTGATTGGTGGGCTAATCACATTAGCAATCCTGCTAACAGGGACTATGGTAAAAGGAGAGTTTAGCTTTGCTGGCCTGGCCGAGGTTTTGGATGCTCAGTTGAGCCAGCGGGGAAGTCTCTTACTAGGCCTAGGTTTGTTTACAGCTGGTTTGAGCAGCGCCATTACTGCTCCATTAGCAGCTGCTGTAACTGGAAAAAGCTTGCTCGGACAAGGACGATCAATCTGGGATTTTCAAGGACGCAATTTTCGCTTGACCTGGGGTGTTGTACTATTAGCAGGACTTGTTTTTGCCCTCACCGATGTAAAGCCAGTACCAGCGATTATTGCTGCGCAAGCACTCAATGGGTTGATACTTCCATTGGTGGCAGTCTTTCTAATTCGTGCCGTAAATGATGCTGAGATCCTGCCGCAGGCTTACCGAAACCCACTCTGGCTAAATGTGGTAAGCATTCTGATCGTGGGGACCACCATTTTCCTGGGGCTGAACAATATCTGGTCGGCTAGCGGTAAAGTTTTGGCTTCGCTTGCTGACATACCTTTATCCACAAAACTGATGATCAATCTTAGTGTCAGTGCACTGCTGAGTTTGTGGATATTCTGGAAAATGCCGAAGAATAGGACTGCCGATTAGCCCCAAAAGTAGAACGGCCCAAAGCGTTCATCACTTTGGGCCGTTTAAGTCTGATTACTGCTTCAGCAACATCTTGCGAGAAGCGGCTTCACTGTTTCGTATTTCGACTGAGTAGTGCCCCGCTGGGAAATTACTCAGATCCATTTGCTCTTGGTTGTTTCCTACACCAAGTTGGATAGCCCGTCGAAGCATCGGCTGCCCCAAGGCGTTGTAGATCGTTAGCTCGGCATCTGTAGTTTGTTCCACCTCCACCTGCAGGTTCAATTGATCCGCTACAGGGTTCGGGAAAATATTGATGCTGTTTGCCAATTCCGGTAGGTCATTAGTGCTAACGGTCAGATCGTTCAACACTACTGGATTGTCCAGGCGCGCGGCACCATCACCACCACTGCCAGAAGCATTATTAGCTGCAACAGTAGCAGAGTAGAAACTGATATTGCCCACGCCATTTGCCGGAGCGGTCCACTCTACCTCAAATATATTGGATTCGCTGCGCTGGCTATGCTCAATATAGTCGCGCCCACCCAAGGTGGTGATTTGCGTACCCATTGGAGGAGTCCAGCTACCTGCCTGGACATTGTCGTCACCGGAGAGTGCCACTGCTTGGAAACCGTACACCTGTGCAGCAGCATCAGCGTTGATAGTCACGCGCATGGTGTAAGTCTCACCCGGCATATATCCCATTACGACATCACCGTCTTTAAGGAGCTCCAAGTTCATGGAAGGGTTGAATGCACCCGCAGCATGGCAGTTGCCACAAAAGCCGTTGGCTAAAGGGCCGCCGGTCCGGTCTTGTCCCTGAACGGCACCTGGGCCTGAGGAACTACCTAAAAAAATAATTGCCCCGCTTAGTAGCAAGGTTAGCATGTAAATAGCTCGCATAGTTGTATTTTGATATTGAAGAATTAAAGATTGATAGTTGCGTTTTCTGTGCCATGTTGAGAACGGAAAACGGAGAATAGCGCTTGTCGATAGCGCCGAAGTTACAGTGCTGAGTCTTAGCGTGTTGACGAATACACGACAATTGCCAAGAAAGCACCTGGAATGCTACACTATTAACTACAGACGGCGAAGGGCTGGAAATGTTTAAAACGCAGGTTGATTATTTTTTTGGACGATCGAAGCTTTTTTTGGCGTTATAGCCTACTGCTCCATCAAAAAAGTCGTAGAAAACTTCGAAGTCGGCGTCCTTATCTCCGGTAGGCATGAAAGGCTTAGCGAAGCGAACTTCACCCTTGCCCCAATCGAAGGCACAAAGAACGATGGGTACTTTTGCTTCCACGGCGATATAATAAAAACCCGATTTTAGTTCGTCTACTTTGGAGCGCGTTCCTTCCGGGGCTAGAGTAAGCCGAAAGCGTTTACGTTGTTCAAAGATTTGGGCTACTGCTTGAACAAAATTGTTTCGTTGAGAACGATCTACTGGAACACCTCCTAGTTTTTCAAAGATTTTGCCGAATGGCCACCGGAAAAGCGAATCTTTACCAACAAAATGAATCTTTTCATCTAGTAGTACACGTATACAAAGGCCGATGGGAAAGTCCCAGTTTGAGGTGTGTGGTACGACAGCTACTACACATTTCGCCGGTAAGGGTTCAGGGCGAATAATTTCTAGGCCCATTAAGTTCATATAGGCTCCGGCAATCCACTTGGAAAAACTCACTTGCTCGTTTCGTTAGTACCTTGCTAATGTACAGCTTTGTGAAAAAAAAATACGGATGTGCCTGATATTTACGTTTTTTGTAAAATTATCTCTTAAACAGCAGGTTCGACATATTGCGTTTTCTTTCTAGCATACTCTTCTTAATTGGATTTTGGGTCAGCCTTTCTGCTCAGGAGGAGGATTCGTTGCAAGTGTTCTTCCATTTGCCCGGTGGCTTTTATTCTGGGCAACAACAGATCACTATTACTGCCCCTGGGGCCAGTGCGGTTTACTACACGCTAGATGGCACCTTACCTTCTCAAAAGTCTCAGCCTTATCACGGGCCGATTTATTTGGATGAAACAGCCGTAATTAGGGCGGTAGCATTTGCTGGTGAAGCAAAAGGGCGATACTATGGACAAACCTACTTAATTGATGAGCCTGCTTCGGATTTTCCGATTGTTTCTATTGGTGTTCATCCTTCCTTATTGTTCCATCCCGAACGTGGCATTTTTGTCCAAGGTGGGTCAGCGGTAGATTCGGTTTGGTATAAGCCAGGGGCAAACTTTTGGACGCGGCAGGAATATGCTGTCCATCTGGAGTATTTTGATGCCGATGGTAATATGATGTACAATAACCGTACTGGCATGCGGTTATTTGGAGGAATGAGTCGATTGTTTCCGCAGAAGTCACTGGCGCTCATCGCTCGGAAACGCTACGGACAATCACGCTTTCGGTATCCGTTCTTTGGAAAAGACAGGCCAAAGTCTTACAAGTTTTTGGTCTTGAGGAATAGCGGTAGCGATTTTGGCAAAAGTCACTTTCGCGATGCCTTTATGACGACTTTGGTCAAGGATTGGGGCTTAGAAACGCAGGCCTTTCAACCTTCCCATGTGTATATCAATGGCACTTATTGGGGGATCTACAATATTCGAGAAAAAGTTAATCGATATTTCATCGAAAGTCACGCAGAAGATGTGGATCGAGATAGCTTGGATTTGCTTGAGCACTATCTGGTCCGTAAGCGTGGTTCTCGTCGCCATTATCAGGAGATGTTGGATTTCTTGGAGCGTTATGATTTGAGTATTGATGACAACTTTACCCATCTGGATACCTACATGGAAATTGACAACTTCCTGCAGTATCAGATTGCACAGATTTACTTCGACAATCGAGATGCCGGTGGAAATATAAAGTACTGGCGCCCTTCTACCGAAGATGGGCGATGGCGATGGATTCTGTATGATACGGATTGGGGCTATGGCTTGCACGATGCTACTGCCTATCGACACAATAGCATAACTTTCCATACTAACCCAAATGGTCCGCATTGGCCGAACCCACCTTGGAGTACCTATCTCCTGCGAAAGCTGATGGAAAACGACCGCTTCCGCCTGCGCTTCATCAATCGCTTTGCGGATCACCTCAATACTACCCTTAGTGCTGAGCGTGCAACGACTTTGGTAGACTCCTTTTACTTCCTTTACCGACAGGAAATGCCGCGGCATTTGAAACGCTGGCGACTATCGCAGAACCGTTGGGAAGAGCAAGTGAACATCATGCGAGATTTTGCTCGTAAGCGCCCAGCGTATATTCATGATGAACTCAGGGATGTGTTTAGAGTTGGGGCAGTTAGAAATGTTGGTATAAGTGCCACTAATGGTGGAAGGGTATTAGTGAATGACTACTTGAAAGTGACTGAGCTAGAGGGGGAGTACTTCGCTAACATACCTATCAATATTCGGGCGATTCCTGCCTATGGTTATCGTTTTGTTGGTTGGGATGACGGCACTACAGAGCGCGATCGAGAAATTGATCTGAAACGAGATCGACGGTATACTTTTCGAGCCATTTTTGAGTCTTTTCAACATCCATTACAAGACCTGGTGTTAATCAATGAAATTTGCCCAAAGAGCAAGGATACAGATGACTGGATTGAGCTTCATAACCGCTCAGAAGAGACGGTTAACTTGAAGGATTGGATCCTAACTGACCAACGAAATGAGTTCATTTTTCCAGATGTTACGCTACTGCCAAACGATTATCTGGTAGTCTGCAAGGATGCTACTAAGTTTAGAGCTTCCTTCGCAGAGGCTTACAATGTGATTGGTGGCCTTGGTTTTGGCTTGAATAAGAGAGGGGAAGTACTTGGGTTGTACGCTCCAGAAGGCGCTGCAGTTGATAGCTTTGCTTATGAGTTGCCGCCAATAGATACCGCCTTTACCCTTAGTTTACTACTTCCAGAGTTAGACAATGCGGACAAGGAGAATTGGGAGCTGCGCGAGGGCTTGGGAACACCCAATAGCGCTAATCCATATCTGCTTTCGAGTAATGTGCGGGTAGCTCAATCTCAGTGGTTGCAAATTGGCCTTGCTGCTGGTGTGTTCTTGCTTAGTTTGATTCTGCTATACCTTCGTAACCGATCCTAAATCCTGATCGAGCAGTAATATTCTAAATCAATCCTTCCCGGATCAAATCATGAAGGTGTACAAAGCCTAGGTAGGTACCTTCTTTATCTACTACGATAAGCTGAGAGATGCTATGGTTGCGCATTTGCTCTAAGGCCTTAACAGCAAGTTCAGTGTCGAGTATTGTTCGTGGTGCAGGGTGCATGACATCTTTCGCGCGTAAAGGACTTATATCCATCCCTTTTTCTAGCATTCGACGAAGGTCGCCGTCGGTTATGATTCCTTCAAGTTCTTGCTTCGTATTCACCACGGCGGTAGCTCCCAGACATTTGGCTGTCATCTCTAGGATACTATCGTGTAAACTCGTCTCGCCATATACTTTGGGCTTTTCATTTTGAGGGTAGAGGTCCGCTACACGCAGGTAGAGCTGCTTGCCTAGAGCACCTCCTGGGTGATATTGCGCGAAGTCTTGCGAAGAGAATCCTCGGAGGGCCAGTAGTGAGGTAGCTAAAGCATCGCAAAGGGCCATCTGAGCAGTTGTGCTGGCGGTTGGGGCTAAGTTGTTAGGATCTGCTTCCTGATCAATCGGCGTATGTAGTAAGAAGTCAGACTGGCGAGCGAGGAAGGAATCCGCCTTGCTTGTCATGCCAATGAGTTGATTGCCCAGATTCTTTACGAGTGGTGCCAGTACTTTGATCTCTGCTGTTTCTCCAGATTTCGATAGGCACAATACCAAATCACGTGTCCTAACCATCCCCAGGTCACCATGGATGGCATCTGCTGCATGCATGAAAAGGGCAGGGGTGCCTGTGGAATTTAGTGTGGCCGCTATTTTCTGAGCGACGATTGCACTTTTACCAATACCGGTAACGACCAGGCGTCCTTCCGATTCGTAAATAGTGCGCACGCAGGCAATGAACCCCTCGTTAATAGATGCCTGTAGGCCTTCCAATGTTCGAGTCTCAATGGCAAGGGTTCGAGTAGCCGTGCTATGGATTATTTGTCTGGCGTCCACGAATGTTGGTGATTTGTAAGTGTCTTGTTAGGAAAAAAACTGTCTGCGCAATGGGCTTGATAATTCGACTACAGCTAGGAAAAAATGGAATTCATGGGCCTTATTCTATCAAATTTTTACTAAATTTAAACAGCCAAAAAGCGCCTAAGCCTGAGAATATTTGGTTTAATCCTAGAAAGTCCAACAAAGCATTGGCTAAGGCCATTTGCCTCAAAACAGCTTTGATTCAGGTCTGGGAATATCTCCTTGTCCCAGCCGCAAAATTAGCCAATTTCTAGAGGAAAAGATTGATTGACATGACAGTTACAAAGTATTCCCTTCACGACGCCCTGCAAGAATATTTTGGCTTTGATAAATTCAAAGGAAATCAGGAGGATATTATTAAAAGCGTCTTAGAAGGCAAGGATACCTTCGTCATCATGCCTACCGGCGGCGGCAAGTCTCTGTGTTATCAGCTGCCCGCTCTTATGTTAGATGGTACAGCCCTTATCATATCTCCCTTAATTGCTTTGATGAAAAACCAGGTGGATTCTATCCGTGGTTATAGTCAGCGCGATGAAGTGGCCCACTTTCTCAATTCTTCTTTGACCAAAGCTCAAATGAAGCAGGTCAAGCAAGATATCATGGATGGCAAAACTAAGCTGCTATTCATTGCTCCCGAAACATTGACGAAGGAAGAGAATATCCAGTTTTTCCAACAGGTCAATGTATCTTTTGTAGCTGTAGATGAAGCACACTGTATATCAGAATGGGGACATGATTTTCGACCAGAATATCGTCGTATCCGCATCATGTTGGATGCAATTGGTACGGCTATCCCTGTTGTAGCACTTACTGCAACTGCAACACCTAAGGTGCAATCTGATATTGTGAAAAACCTCAACATGGTGGATCACAATACCTTTATTTCTTCCTTTAACCGGCATAATCTGTATTACGAGGTGCGGCCTAAGGCGAAGAAAGAGCAAACGGTTCGGGATATTATCCAGGTGGTCAAGAGTATGGACGGTCAATCTGGAATTATCTATGTTCAGAGCCGGAAGTCAGCAGAGCAAATTGCTGAAGCTCTTTCTGTCAACGACGTAAGAGCTGCACCTTATCATGCAGGTCTAGATGCTAAGACGCGGAGCTCTACCCAGGATGCCTTCCTGATGGAAGACATTGATGTGATCGTTGCCACGATTGCATTCGGAATGGGTATCGATAAACCGGATGTGCGTTTTGTGATTCACTATGACATTCCGAAGAGTATCGAGAATTACTATCAGGAAACTGGTCGTGCTGGACGAGATGGCTTGGATGGGCGTTGTGTTGCTTTTTACAGTTATAAAGATATTCTCAAGCTTGAGAAGTTTTTGCGAGACAAACCGGTTGCGGAGCGCGAGATGGGAGCTCAGCTGATGCAGGAGGTTATGGCTTATTCAGAGACCACAGCCTGCCGTCGTCGTTTCCTTCTCCACTACTTCGGAGAGGAGTTTGATGAGTCGAATTGCAACAAGATGTGCGATAATTGTCGCCACCCGAAAGAAAAGATCAAGGTGACTGATGAAATGGTTATCGCCTTGAAGGCAGTACTTGGATTGGATGAAAACTATGGTATTAAAATCTTGATAGATTTTGTGCGTGGTAAGGAAACCAAGGAAATAAAGGATTTCCGCTTTGACAAGCGTCCAGGTTTCGGAGCTGGTAAGGACAAAGATGATACTTTCTGGAGTAGCGTATTCCGTCAGGCACTCCTTAATAATCTCATTTATAAGGATGTAGAAACATATGGCTTGCTGAAGATGCTTCCAGCGGGCCGTGAGTTCATTGCCAATCCACAACCGTTTGAGATTCCGATCGACCATAACTACGAGGCCGAAATGGCGGAGGCTCGGATGGAGAACACCGGGAAGACTGCCGTACTGGATGACCAGCTGTTAAAAATGCTTCGCGACCTTCGACGAAAGGAAGCAAAGCGTAAAAATGTTCCACCATTTGTAATCTTCCAAGATCCTAGCCTGGAAGATATGGCTACTCAATATCCGATTACATTGGACGAGATGGCTAATGTTTCCGGAGTGAGTGTGGGCAAGGCTAGACGCTACGGCCGACCGTTCTTAGAAATGATTGAGGCTTACGTGGAAGCGAATGATATTCTTCGTCCGACGGAGTTTGTTGTTAAGCAGGTGGCCAATAAGTCAAGAATGAAGGTGGCTATAATCCAAGGCATTGATCGTAAACTGCCATTAGAGGATTTAGCGAGTTCAAACAGCCTCTCAATGGAAGACTTAATGGAGGAACTTGATGCTATTGTTACCTCGGGGACTAAGGTGAATATCGACTATTACTTAGATGAGGCAATGGACGAGTATGCTCGTGAAGATATCATGGACTACTTTATGCAAGCCGAATCCGATAGCATAGATGCGGCTTACGCTGAGCTTAAGGAGGATGATATCACAGTCGAAGAGATTCAGCTTATGCGGATTAAGTTTTTATCAGACATGGCCAACTAAACCTCAGCCTGGTGGAGATAATTATCATCAACGGACCCAACCTGAATCTTTTAGGCAAAAGAGAACCAGAAATTTACGGTGAAGACTCTTTTGAAGACTTTCTATTGCATTTGAAGGGTCTCTTCCCGGAGGTGAGTCTGCATTATTTTCAATCTAACTCAGAAGGAGCTCTCATTGATAAGCTTCATGAATTAGGTTTCAGCTACGATGGCATTATCCTCAATGCTGGAGCATATACGCATACCTCAATTGCGTTAGCAGATGCGATAGCTAGCATTGAAACTCCAGTGATCGAAGTACATATTTCCAATGTGTATGCCCGAGAGTCATTTAGACACCATTCCTACCTTTCGCCTCATTGTGAGGGGGTTATTGTAGGTTTTGGTTTAAGGGGATACGAACTGGCTGTTCAGTATTTCTTATAAGGAAGGTACAGGGCAAAAAAATGAAGGGAAATCTCATAAGAGACACCCTTCACGATGAAATCACCCGACTGTTGTATCCAAAACAGTTAGTCCAAAATTAACATTTTCTTCACAATTTGGGCAAGGGCCATTTGATTTTTTGTGTTTTTCCAGGGTCGATGGATAAATTTTGGGCTATTTCTACCCCAAAATGACGATTGCTGTCATGCAGCAGTCAATTGCCCAAGGCGTTTTGGACGCTGTTTTCTACGGTTTTTTGACGGCAAAAAGCCAGAAAGTCACACCTGATAATTTTTCATATTCGTGACAAAAGTCACAAAGTGGTTTTGTCGAGAACACTTACCTTTGATAATTGTAGATTGGAGGGAGGCTTAAATATTTATGGACATGCAATTAGGCCTCACTCATATGAAAACATAATCTCGACCTAGGTAATCCCAAACGGCGTGCCTTGATTCAAAAGCCGCATCTATGAAAAGACGACTACTACTCCTATTGCTCTCTGCACCATTCTTCTTGAACGCTCAGGTTCAGGATATGGTGAATTATCGAACCATTAGCGGGATGTACAATAATTTGGACAATCCGTCTTGGGGAGCAGCGCATACCGATTTATTACAAGTTACAGATATTGGGTTTGCTGATGGCTATGGTGCCATGGGGGGTGAAGGCCGCCCCAATCCAAGGGAAATTTCCAATTCACTATTCTCTCAAGAGGGAGTATTAAATGACAACTTTGGACTTAGTGACTTTGTGTGGGCCTGGGGGCAGTTTTTAGATCACGATATTGGTTTGACGACTGATGGCCCGGAGCCACTGATAATTCAGGTCCCAGCAGGAGATCCTCATTTTGATCCTTTCGGAGAAGGACAGGCGGTAATCCCTATGCATCGAAATGCGATCGCTCCAGGCAGTGGAACGGGGATTAACAATCCTCGTCGTTATGTAAATGAAATTACAGCGTTCATTGATGGATCAGCGGTATATGGTTCGGATTTGCCACAATCCGAGTGGCTTCGTAGTTTCGATGAAGGTAAATTAAAGGTGTCCTCCGGTAATCGTCTTCCTTACAATACTATTACCGGAGAATTCGAGGACCCAATTGATACTTTGGCTCCGCATATGGAGAATCCAACCGGAATATCATCAGTTATCCCAGTTGCTGGTGATCCACGGGCAGGGGAGAATCCATTACTGGCGAGTTTGCATACGATCTTTGTAAGGGAGCATAACCGTCAGTGTGATTTGATATTAAAAGATCACCCTGATTGGACAGATGAGCAAGTGTACCAGCATGCGCGAAAAATTGTTGGTGGCCTTATTCAGTCCGTCGTGTACGATGAATGGTTGCCAATTCTGGGTATCAACCTGCCTCCCTACACAGGTTATAATCCAGAGCGTCATCCGCAGTTAATGAATGTATTTACTGCAGCAGCGTTCCGTTTAGGGCATACCATGTTGACTACAAATTTGCAACGTCTAGATAATGACGGCAATGTCATCCCGCAAGGGAATATGCAGTTACGTGATGCGTTTTTCAATCCGTTTGCCATTCAAGAGACTGGCGGCATCGACCCATTTTTGAAGGGAATGGCTGCGCAGATGCAACAGCTTTTTGATTCCAAGGTTATTGATGATGTGCGTAACTTCCTTTTTGGCCCTCCTGGAGCGGGTGGTTTGGATTTAGCGTCCATAAACATCAACCGTGGACGGGAGCGTGGCCTGCCTGATTTCAATACAATCCGCGAAAATTTCGGGCTGTCAAAGTATAATTTCTTTCAGCAGATTAATCCTGATGCTGCGGTATTTACGCGACTATTGTCGTTGTATGCTGATATCGATGACATTGACCCATGGGTGGGAATGTTAGCAGAGCGTCCTATGCCTGGTACGATATTCGGACCAACATTGCGAGTGATTATTTCTCAACAGTTTCTTGCGCTTCGCAATGGTGATCGTTTTTACTACTTAAATGACCCGGTCTTATCAGCAGAGGAAAAAGAATACATCACCAGTACTAGTTTTCGGGACATCATTATGTACAATACGAACATTGACTTGATGCAAGACAATGTTTTCGTTATGCGATCACAGGAGGAGATCTGTGAAAACATGACTTACAGTCTAGAGGGCTTTGTACATACTAGTCAGGGAGAAGCTGTTCCAAATGTGAGCGTGGAACTTACCACGGCTACGGGACTAAGTAATGGTCTTACTGATGCGGATGGTGCATATGTATTCCCGGAGATGCCTTATTGCGATCTTCAGGTTTTGCTGCCGATAAAGAATGATAATCCAATTAATGGTGTTTCGACATTTGATATCATCCAGATTCAAAAACACATATTGGGAGTGGATCCTTTTACGGATCCTTACCAACTGATAGCTGCTGATATTAATGCAAGTGGCACTATTACTACTATAGACCTTATCCGACTTCGGAAACTCATATTGGGTATTGATACAGACTTTGGAGATAATACTTCTTGGCGTTTTGTCTTTGCGAGTTTTGAATTCCCTGAAGGGCAAGATCCGCTAGGAGTTGATTTTCCGGAGGTTCTGGATTTTGAGGCTGAACGAGTAGAAGACTTCAATGAAGGATTCATTGCGATCAAAGTAGGCGATGTTAATAATAGTGTCAACGTAAATGGGTTTGACCAAGGAGAGAACCGAAACCTGGCGACAGGGCTTGAGATTAGCTTCCCAGACGAGCTAGTTGAACAAGGCGATGAGTTTGATTTAGATCTTTCGCTTGAATCAAAGACTCTGTTGTTAGGTTGGCAATATAGTTTAGACCTTTCTGCCTTAGAATTAGTTTCTGTAGAAGGTAGTACCTGGGATTCCGAATACTATTCTTCTTCAATCAGTGAGTTCCGTTTTAGCTACAATACGAAAGCAGCTGATTGGGTAGACGGAACTATTACATTACGACTAAGGGCAACACAAACAGGGTATCTGAGTGGTTTTGTTAGACTTACTAGAGGATTTGCATCGGAAGGATATGACTCGGAAGAACAGGCAGTAGCGCTGCAACTAATGCCAAAACCGGTAGAGGGATCATTTTGGGTAGGACAAAATGAGCCTAACCCATTTAAATTGGTGACTCAAATTCCGTATGAATTAGACAGAAATAGTAAAGTCAGACTATCAATCTTTTCTGCAGATGGTAAACTTATTTATCAATCCAGCGAAGAAAAGGGACTTGGAAAGTACTATTGGGAAATACGACGACAGGATCTGGGTGTGAGTGGTTTATATTATTACGAACTTGAAAGTGATGTTGGAACGCAGTCGCGGATTATGGTTGTGGAATAAATAGCTTTGCAAGCTGGTGCCTGTAGTGAAATGCGGGTTTTATTTTGATTAAGCGTGAAATTTTCTTTGGCTTTATGTTTTTCATTTATTCAAATATGTATTACATTTGCCATAACGATAATCCCATGACTCTAAAAGAACGATGTACTCATCCCGTTCATTAAACCTGTGTACACGACACTCATTCCTTTCGCAACAGGTATTACCCAAAGGGTTTATAGGATTTATCGGTATTGATATAACTAAGTGCGAGTCTCACATAATAATGAGTGACTCTCTCAAGAATAAACAGTCTACAGAAACGTAGACTTTCAGATTTGACGACCTTTTTTTAGCTACTTTAAAAGATCAGGCCTAAGCCTACTTTTGAATGTAGCTGAGAATGTTTTATAGCTATTTATAGCCTTACATAACCTTTTTTACTTAACAAATTGTAATC
>ENA-UENW01000396-UENW01000396.1-marine-metagenome-genome-assembly--contig:-NODE-396-length-16607-cov-4.494932_pt1 | contig 16607 bp, 13 predicted proteins | sample MGYA00237876_ERZ529329 | MGnify/ENA primary metagenome ERZ529329 (study PRJEB26372, sample SAMN05368346) | marine metagenome | biome: cultured habitat; feature: ocean water; material: water; isolation... | reverse complement strand
GGGCTTCGCCCAAACCACTTCGCGTCATGTATATCATTCGACGGACTAACGGTATGAAACGAGCATGATCTTCTTTAATCCTAAAATCATCTAGGAATTTGATTCAAGAAGATTGTGTGAGAGCCAAGCGCTTCCAGATGTACAGCGATTTTACTGTATTCTAGCGCACCTGTGCCGACCGCTGCGTCAGTAGCCACAGAAAAATTTCTGCACTTATGAAAAAAACGATACTCGTCCTGCTGATACTCACGCTAGGCTATTTCGATGGGATTGCTCAACGCCCTGGCGGCGGACGTCCGGGCGGAGGCCCTGGTGGTGGTCCACGCTTAGAATTGGCGGATAACACAGGGGCTGTTCTTGGCCGGGTTGCCGATCAGCAAACAGAAGAGCCTATCCTATTGGCTAATGTCTTGGTGTATCATGCTGGGACAGAGGATTTAGTCGGTGGAACCACTACCAATGAACGTGGCTTCTTTGTAGTGAAAGATTTGGAATATGGCCAATACGACGTGGAAGTCAGCTATCTCGGTTACGAAGATTGGCGACGTGAGGGTATTGAAATTATGGGAGAACAACGGGTCGGCCGAGTAGGCCGCGTATTCCTAGAGACTGGAGCCAGCAGCCTCGCTGAGGTAGAAGTGACTGCTGAACGGGCAGCCGTAGAATTTGGCTTAGACCGCAAAGTCTTTAATGTAGAGCGAGACGTAGCAACAAGCGGAGGCACGGCTGAAGATTTACTCCGTAATATCCCTTCGGTTACCGTCGATTTGGATGGTAACATCAGTTTGCGCGGTAGTGCTAATGTTCGAATTCTCATCAATGGTAAGCCCTCTGCTCTAGTAGGAATGAACCGTCAGGGTTTCCTCCAACAGCTGGCAGCCGGCACGATCGAAAGCATCGAGGTACTTACTAATCCTTCCGCAAAGTATGACCCAGAGGGCATGGGAGGGATTATCAATATTATCATGAAGCAACAGAACCGTCAAGGGTTCAATGTACAGACTGCGATAAATGTCGGTACTAATGATAAGTACAATGGTAATGTCAATTTAAACTACCGGGTTGGTAAGTTCAACCTCACTGGTGGTTACAGTTATAACAATGACTATCGTTGGTTCCGCGGCGAACGCTACCGTACAACGACAACAGCTGACACCTTCTGGATTCAAGATCAGATGATTGATGGTGACCGTTCGCGCTTAAGCCATACCTTCCTTGGTGGCGTAGAGTATTTCTTGGGCAAGCGTTCTACCATTGGTATTAAGGGTAACTATTCTGATCAGGAACGTGAGAATACAGCCGATCGGGATAACCGCTTTCTCGCTGACGGGAACACCTTACTCTTCAATTCGCTTCGGAGCGAAACGGGAACAGATGTAGGTGATTCTTGGGAGATAGCCTTTGACTATCGTCAGCGATTCCGAAACGATGGGCAAGAACTTACTTTTAGTGCACAGCGATCCGAGCGTAATGGAGTTGAAGCGGAAAACTTCTTCCAAGACTTTACTGCAGCTGATGGGACTGTTTTGGCTACTTCCAGGCAGATGAACCCACAAGATGAAGGAAATGACAACTGGTTGATTCAGTTGGACTATACTCAGGATCTAGGCGAAGAGACAAAATTGGAAACCGGCGGACGCATCACTCTCCGGGGGGTATTTATCGATAATGAGGTGCTGGACTTCGATGATACGGCCGGCGAGTTTGTGGAGCTGACGAACTTCAGTAACGTTTTCCTCTATCAAGAAGATGTTTACGCAGCTTACGGAATCCTAAAGGGTACTCTCGGTAAGTGGGAATGGCAAGCTGGTGTGAGAGCGGAACAGACAAATACGACCGCAGAACTACGGGAGCCTACTATTGAGGAATTTCCTAACGACTACTTCAGCCTCTTCCCAAGTGGCTACCTGACGTACAACCTTAGTGAGACCAAGGGAATTCAAGTGAACTACAGTCGCCGAATTAATCGACCTCGCTTCCGCGCCCTGAATCCGTTTGTTGATTTTGGTGATCCGCTTAATCCACGCAGTGGTAATCCATTTCTTTTGCCAGAGTTCATCAATAGCTACGAGCTCAACTATCTAAGCAGCTCAGAAAAAGGTTCATTGACTGTTGGGGCGTATCTACGTCAGATCAACGATATGATTACTCGCGTTAGTAACCCGGATCCGGTTACTGGCGTAAACCTACGCACCTTCGCCAACCTCAACAGCGGCAGAAACTATGGCCTTGAGTTTGTAGGTACCCTTCGTCCTGCAAAGGGGCTTCAGATCATTAGCAGTGCTAATGCCTACCGCACCGAAATCTTTGGCACTAATCAAGAGACCGAACTGGATGTAGATGGCTACCAATTCTCTGCTCGCTTGCAAACCATGTACACGCTTGGAAAAGATTGGGGGCTGCAGTTGTCTGGATTTTACCGTTCACCGGGTGTGCGTCCGCAAGGAGAAATGCGAGCGATGTACTCCGTTGATTTTGGCCTGCGTAAGCCTATCTTGAAGGGCAAGGCTAATATTACCTTGAGAGCGACCGATTTATTTAATACACGTCGCTTCAGCTTCTTTACAGAGGCAGGAGGCGTAACCTCTGACGCCACTTTCCAAAGAGAGAGTCGTATTGTGTACTTAGGCTTTAACTACAGTTTACGCCAAGACAAGAGTCAGCGTCGCCGCGGTGATCGTCGAAGAGATGGAGGAGGAATGGATGATGTCGACTTCTAGCGGATAATAGTTGAGGATAAAGAAGGCAAAAGTCGTCAAAAAGAAAATGGACAAGTCGTAAGGCTTGTCCATTTTTTATGGCTAGGGTTAAGGAAGGCGGTCAGCGATCAATTCGTACTTACGAGCGGTGATATCGATGTAAGAGACTTGTGGGTTCCCTACTGGAATGCGATACCGTTTGATGAAGAGGAAACGCCGCTCTTGTGCCACCTGAAATTCTTCCCAAGGAATCATAAGATTCGGGTTGGGGCCCTGGAAAAACAAGTATTGCGTCAGGAATAGTCCCTTGTGGGTTTTATAGCCCTTAACCATGTTCTTCATATTAAGACCACCAATGTTGATCTGTCCAAAATGGATACGCTCTCCCATGACCGTATTTTTGTCTTGATTGGTCGCATAGTGCTTGGCCAGTTTCTTCCAGCCACCAAGTCTCGGTATGATGACATAGAACATCAAAACGAACATAGCGATGAAAATAGGGATTCCGATGAGGGCCATTAGATCTTCCATTTGCTTAGACTTTGATTAAAGGACGGTCTTTCTGGTCAAATTTGCCATTACGCTCGACTAATATGGCTGCTAACTCGGCAAATTAGATACGGCATCTTTATTTCCGTCAAATTATTTAGGTGTTAAGGCATCTGCTAATCTACAGATCGTGCGTTGAACAAATAACAACTGAAACCAACTACTCTGCTATGCGCCTCAATATTACGCTCATTCTCTTCTTGGCTACTACTTGTGCTTTTACTCAACCCCGCTTCGAACTAGGAGTGTTTGGGCAATATGAATTTGATCTTCCATCCATGCGTTCCTTTCAATCCAAAGGTATTAGTCCGGGAGTTCAAGCAGGAATGGTCCTAGAGTACCCGAATCGGACAATTCACGTTTACCTTTCCGGAAGATGGGAAGCCTTTCGAGAGCGTACCGGAGAGGTGTTCCTATTTGGCTTCGGAATGAAGGAAGAGCTTCTACTCGACAATTTAGTAGTGGGCCCAGGCCTCATGGTTCGTTTGGCTAAGAACAGACGTATACAGCCGCTTTTAGGCCTTGAAATATTTATAGGTATTCCCTTGCGCACCCGGTATGAAATGGTGCGGACGGAAGATCTATCCTTTCTCTTTCTGCCAGAGTATTGGCAAGCTGATGGAGGGGCTTTGTTTCAGGCTGGCACGTACTTCTTTACGGGGCTTTCTAGTCGTATAACTAATGAGACCTATTGGGAGCTGAAGCTTGGTATGGGGCATGGGACCCAAACGTTCAATTGGAATAGTGTACACCCCGTAGATTTGGAGCAGTTCCTACTAACAGGATGGTATGCCAGTGCTAGACTGGGTCTTACTAAGCGATTTTGATGGGCTATTTCTCGCGTTCTACCACGAAATTGACTAGGTCTTCTAAAGATTCTCGAGCAGGAGAGATGGGGAAACGGTGGAGAATGTTGAAAGCTCGCTCCCTGTAGTCCAGCATAACTTTTCGTGCATAGTCAAGGCCTCCACTATTATGAACAAATTTCACTACTTCGCGCACGGTTTCTGGTGCCTCACTACTGGTTTTGATCATTCGGATGATCCGCTTTCGCTCACTGCTGGAAGCCTGTTGAAGGGCATAGATCAGTGGTAAGGTCATCTTCTTCTCCTTGATATCTATACCTAAGGGTTTACCTACGTCGTCGGTGCCAAAATCAAAGAGGTCATCCCTGATTTGGAAAGCCATACCAATGGTCTCGCCAAACTCATGCATGTCCTCAATTACTTGCATGTCCTCCGTGGTGGATGCAGCACCACTAGCACAGGCTGAGGCAATGAGGCTGGCTGTTTTCTTCCGTATTACATCGTAATAAACTTGCTCATCAATATCGAGGCGGCGCGCTTTTTCAAGTTGCAGCAACTCTCCTTCCGTAATGGCTTCGAACGCATCAGATACAATCTGTAAGAGGTAGTATTGCTTATCGCGTAGTGCCAGGGCTAGGCCTCGGGTGAGTAGGAAATCTCCGACCAGCACAGCGGCCTTGTTTTTCCATAGCGCATTAATGGAAAAGAAACCACGTCTTTCATTGGCATCATCTACTACATCGTCATGTACCAATGAAGCCGTATGCAGTAACTCTACCAGCGAAGCAGCGGTATAAGTTGCATCTGTGATACCACCACAAAGCTGGGCAGTCAAGAAGATGAACATCGGCCGTACCTGCTTACCCTTACGACGGACAATATAGTAGGTGATTCGGTCGAGCAATGGGACCGGGCTATGCATGGCCTCCCGAAAACGTTTCTCAAATTCGCGTAGTTCGGTGGATACCGGTGCCTGGATCGACTTTAATGATTTGACCATGTGTTTTCTGTTCGGCGGTTCCTACAAATCAATTGGTAATGGTAAGGGCCGCCCATCCTACTCTTGGGCAAAAATAGTTATTCCCAAGTAACTAAGCTGGGGATCGAAATAGCAATGCGTTCTTTTCTCCCAATAGCTACCGTTACAACAAGAGGCAACTAACTTAGTTATGAGATACCCAACCTTTTTCCATCATAGCATCGTCTTACCGGTTGTATTATGCCAAGTGTATCTTAAATGAAAGCCATGCGTTCAATATCGACTCTCTTTTTATGTCTTTTCCTCTCTACATTACTTGTGGGGCAGTCCAAATATTCCTTCGGTTTCAATACCCAGGTGGGCGTGAGCGGTAAGGTCAATCCTTCGGAGGATGTGAGCCGTTTTGGGACCAGTGATTTTTACCAGATTTCTGGAAATCGAATTGTTGGGGTAGCTGGAGCTGGATTTTGGGCCGCTTATGATTTTAGTCCGAAAATTGCCCTTCGCACAGGCCTTCAGTATCAGAGTAGTGGAAATGAAGACTATCGAGAAAGCTATTCAGAAGATATTCTCACTGGGCAGATTATGTTCCCTTCTTCTTATTCCATCAGCTTTCGAACTAATCAAATCCAAGTACCTCTCGAATTCCAAATCCGTATTGGGCAAGGTAAAATGCAGCCAACGCTGAGTTTTGGAGCCCAGTATAGCTATGATTGGATAGGTTCTATTTACGCAGAGACAACCTTCTTTCAAGGAGCAGACCAACTAGAGAGCGTCAATGAATGGACACCAGATCGACGAGAGGACTTTAGGATGAACGGCTCAAAAATACAGCCGGTCTTAGGAGTAGGACTGCGTATTAATGATCAGATGCATATCCGTGTTCGCCGTACCTGGATTGGCCAAGACCAGCTGGTAAGTTGGAGGGAGAATTTTGAGATTTTTGAGCCTGTTCTTAGCCCGGATGATCCGATAGTCATTATCTGCGGAACGCCCTATCATTACCGGGCAAACTCTACACACCGGCAAACTACTACGCTAGAGATATCCTACAGACTATTCTAAAGCTAGTAAGCAGTTAGGCGTGACGATACCGCCTAACTGCTTATCAATTTTTACTCTGTCTTTTCTGCGCGGAAATCGCCATTAGGCTGGTGCGATACAAGTGCTACTACCTTTTCATCTTCGAGGATGAACTCTATGGTGAACCCTTCTAATCCACCCAGTGTAAAGGAGGTACCTTGTTTGGGCTCAAGTGTGTACGGTGGTTGCCCCGCGACGGTACCCTTAAGCGTAGAACCTTCCAAACTAACTTCGATTCCTACGCCACCATCTAATTCATATTTACCACAAAGCATACTTAGAAACTCAGGGTCGCTTAAACGATCCTCTGGCTGGCGCTCAAAACGAATCTCAGGAAGTGCCATTTCCATAAAGGTATATAGTGCTATAATCTGCCCGTTTTGATCAGTCTCAAACCGAGCATCGATGGCCATCAGATCGTCCGTTTCTCCTTTAAAGGTGTCAAATTGCTTGTGCTCTAGTGTGCCAGAGAAGCTATAATACGTGGCTGTCAGCTCATCATTCTCTAAGGTGACAGTGACATCTCCATAACCAGGATGATTGTAGGTTCCTACGTAGTCCTTTAGCGGGTGTAGCGCTGGAGTTCTCACCTCTTCCTCTTCTTTTTCTTCTTCCTCCTCTTCTTCTTCCTCATCATTGTCTCCATAAACGAGCCCGTACCAATCTTCTTGATCTTCGCTCAATAGTAGCCCTGCGATTGTATAGGCTAGGACATAACCCAGTGGAGTCCCATTTCTATTTGTCAAACACACCAATCCAAAGCCCTCCTCTGGAATCATGAATACGAGTGCAGAGAAACCATCAATATTACCACCGTGCTCCACTACAGAAAATCCACCGATATCGTAGTTGAACCAACCGAGTCCGTAACTGGTATGCGAAATACCTGGGATGCCGATTAGAGGCGAATCCATTAACATGTGTGGCCGGTGCATTTTGGAAAGGGTGGCCTTGTTTACGAAATGCTGACTATTGAATTGCCCGTCACCTAGATGTAGTTCAACCCACTTCAACATATCAGCTGCTGAGGCATTGATAGAACCAGCGGGGCCAATAGCTTCGAGTGGATGATATGGTAGGCGTGTGATCTCATCGTCCTTTTCACCGTAGCCGTAGGAGAAGTTGTCCGTTTCAGTCATCGCATCAATGGAGAAGTTAGCACCAGTCATACCTAGTGGCTGAAAGATGTTCTCCTTTACATAGTCTTCCCAGCTGAGTCCACTAAGCTTTTCTGTCAGGATACCTGCTGTCATGTACATCAGGTTTTGATACTGCCATTCGGAACGGAAGGAAGCTGTTGGTTCCAGATATTTCAATCGCTGGTAAAGTTCTTCTCTACTTAGGTCACTAGCATACCACAGGAGGTCGTGTCGTGGCAACCCAGAGTTGTGGCAAAGAAGGTCAACAGCTGTCATTTCTTTGGTGGCGAACTCGTCGTAAAGCTGGAAGTCCGGAAGGTAGGTGCGTACAGGCTCCTCCCAATCAAGCTGGTTCTGATCAGCCAAAAGCCCTAAGCTCATACTGGTGAAAGCCTTACTGCTGGAGCCAATGGCGAAGAGTGTATTGGCAGTAGCTGGAACTTCGTCCTCCATGTTGCGATAGCCGAAACCGTCTGCTAGCAAGGTCTCTCCTTGATAGAAAATGCCAAGCCCTAAACCAGGGACCTCCGATCCTTGCCGGAAGCTATCAACGAGCACTTTTATCTGTTCAATTTTAGCATCTAAGGCGGCTTGGGCGGCAGCGTCTTGTACTATAAAGCTCAAGTCAAGGGACCGTCCCATTTGTTGGAACGTACCATTGATGGCACCTTCGGTACGGGTGCCTTCATAACTGGCATTACCCGGAACTTCCGGTAAAGCAAAGCTGATGTTATTTTCTTCGATAGCAAGGTCAGCTAGGGCCATGTCCTTAATCATCTGTTGTGGGATGTCGAGCGTTCCAACCCAGCCAGAATCAGTATGGCTTAGTTCTATTTGCATAGCCAGTTCCATGCCCGGAATTTTCAAGGCACCATCCCAGGTGCCTTCCCATCCATTGCTTTGTTGGGTTTGGCCCATCAATGGGCAAATCAAGACTAGAAATAGAAGGGTAAAGTAAATGCGGTGTTGCGATAAGATGGTGGTCATAAGGGTGCGATAATTTTTTGATAAAATAACATCACCCCCGTCCGATAAGCAATATTTTAGGACTAAAGTGCTCCCTTTCTTGATAAGTGTATTGTCGCCCTTATATCACGGTATCTTTCCATTGCCACAGGTAGCGTGTAGCTACGCTCCGGTAAGGCCGCCATGCTTCAGCCACCTTGAGCATTTGTTGTTCCAGTTGTCGGCCCTTACCCTCTAATTGGTACAAGTGTTGCATACTTTGTTGTATAGCTAGATCTCCAGTAGGGAGGATGTCTTTTCGCCCCAGGCTAAACATCAATATCATCTGGACGGTCCAGGTCCCAACTCCTTTAATTTGCGTTAGTTCCTGGAGGATAGATTCATCTCGAACTTTTGACCAATCCTGGCGCAGGAGGTCGTTTTGTGCGAAGTGTTGAGCTACATTTTGAATGTAAGTAGCTTTCTGACGAGATAAACCGACTTGACGTAGATCAGCTAAGTCAAAATCCAGCACTTGCTCTGGATGGGGGTAGCCGTCATTGAACAGCGCCATGAAGCGTTGGTAGATGGTGCTTGCAGCTTTGCCAGAAAGTTGCTGATAGACAATTGCCCGGACAAGTCGCATGTAGACATCATCCGTCAATTCCACTCGTTCAAGGTTGATTTTCTCGACTAAGGGAGCAATAACAGGGTCTTTGGATAGGTGTTTTTTTGCCTTGTTCGTTGCTTTTGCCATATCCTGTTAGTGTTGGTCCCACGGTATGCATTAAATTTAGCAAAACTTTTGGGCCCCATCTACCGACTTACTTCATTTTAGACTCAATTGGCCGGTGTCGATGGTCTTCTGACTAGTATCTAAACTTATGCGTTATTCATTGTTTTTGTCGCTACTTCTACTACCACTATTTGCTATCCAACTATCTGCCAATGAATGGCGATCAAAAATTGATCCAGAACTGCTGACTGAGTTAGAATCTGGCGGCGAGGTAGAGCTGATTGTTGCCTTTTCCGAACAGGCTGACCTCAGTATGGCGAAAAACCTACGTGGAAAGATAGCCAAGGGGCAATTCGTTTACCAACAAGTACAAGCAGTCGCGACCCGCTCCCAAGCTGCGGTCCGAAATATACTCACCGAGGCCGGGCAATCATTTCAAGTATTTGCTATCGCTAATGCTATCTATACCAAAGTAAACTTGTCGTTGGCTGCGGCGATTGCAAGTCGTGATGAAGTATTGAATTTGCAGCCTAACCCGTGGGTGATGCTCGATCGGCCAATGCGAGATAATACACCTGTAACGGGCAGTAGAGGAGTAGTAGAGTGGGGAGTACAATCTATCCGGGCTGTTGAGGTCTGGGATTTGGGATATAAGGGAGAAGGCATTACGGTAGGTGGTCAGGATACTGGTTATGCTTGGGAACATCCGACTTTACAACGTCAATATCGTGGTTGGGATGGCATGACTGCTGATCATAACTATCACTGGCACGATGCGATTCGAGAAATCAATCTTTTGCATGCTGATAGTATCATTGATGCATCCAATAACCCTTGTGGACTCGATGTAGATGTACCCTGTGATGACCACAGCCACGGAACCCATACTATGGGAACAATGGTAGGCGATGATGGTGATGAGAATCAGATTGGAGTTGCACCAGAAGCCCAGTGGATTGGTTGTCGAAATATGGAAAGGGGTTACGGAAGCCCTGCTAGTTATATCGAATGCTTTGACTGGTTTTTGGCTCCTACCAATTTAGCGGGTGAGTCTGCTAATCCAGCTGTAGCGCCACACGTCATTAATAATTCCTGGCATTGCCCACCTATGGAGGGATGTAACGAAGATAATTTTGATCTAATGGAGACAGCAGTAAATGCCCTTCGTGCTGCGGGTGTAATGGTGGTGGTTTCTGCTGGTAATGACGGGCCAGAGTGTAGCACAGTTCAGAACCCTGCTACGATTTTTGAAGGCTCCTTCACTATTGGAGCAATAAATAGCGTTGATACAATAGCTAACTTTAGCAGTCGCGGACCAGTGACCACTGATGGTTCTTTCCGCTTAAAGCCGAATGTGGTGGCTCCTGGTGTGCAGGTGCGATCAGCTACTCGCAATGGTGGTTATGGTACCTGGAATGGTACCAGTATGGCTGCCCCTCATGTCGCTGGGGCGGTAGCGCTGATATTGTCAGCAGCTCCGGAGCTGGCTGGTGAGGTTGATCAGTTAGAGACGATCCTTGAAGAAACGGCGGTGCCCCTACCTTTTGATCAGGATTGTGATCCATTCCCGGGTTTGGAGGTGCCAAATGCAGTGACAGGATATGGAAAGATTGATGTGTTTGCCGCTGTTGAGCGAGCATTGCAAATTGTGGCAAATGAAGAGATAGAAGAAAACCAATGGCAGATTTTCCCGAACCCGACTTCGGGCCAGCTTTGGATCGGCGGCATGAATGAAACTACAACGCAGCTTTTTCAACTATTCAGTGCCGATGGGCGATTGGTGAGAACTGATCAGCTCGAAATGGGTTTGCAGCTGATTGATTTGAGTCAATTACGCGCTGGTTTGTATACTTATCGAATTGGTGAAGGGAAAGCACTACAAGCCGGACGAATCATTATCCAGAAATAACAGGATATGTACAGTACTAAGAAACGCAGCGAACAATACCAACGGGTAGCACATCAACTTAAAGTTGAGTACGCTCCTGATGATGATTGGGGTATCATGCAGCAATTGCAAGACTTCCGGCTTTTTCGGCGAGGATTCAGAGGGCGTATCCGCCATGTATTGACGCAAGAACATGGCTTGATGGAGTCAAGGGTGCAGGTCTTTGATTATCGTTACTTGAAATGGGCGGGTAAGCACACGAAGCGGGTGCAGCAAACGGTATTTTTCTTGGAGTCCCGCAAATTAGGATTACCTGAGTTCTATATGCAGCCGGAGCACTTCTTTCACCGTATTGGAGAGAGTCTAGGACTTACCAAGGATATTGACTTTGAAGAATCACCTCGTTTTTCCCACAACTACCGGCTGACTGGCGAAGATGAAGGCTACATCCGGCATTATTTTCAGGAGCCGATGCTACGCTTCTTCGCTGTCGAGAAAGGATGGACACTAGAAGGCCTTGGGTTTTACCTAGTATTGTATAAACACGGGAAACTGCTCAAGGGCAACACGATCTCTAATCTTTATCGAAAAGGGATGGATGTGTATGAGCGATTGTCAAAGGAGTAAAACAGGCTGTAGCACTGTGTTATCAGTCTCTAGTCCAACATGCCATCGAGCCATTGTAGAAATAGCTGTACTCCTACTTGATGATTGTTATACTCTGTATTATTATCAGCCCTGAGTTCGACGCGGAACTTTTCAAGGACCTCTTGTAGGTCACGTGGTGAAGGCGGGCAGTCAAGTATGCGTTTTAAATTGCGTAGTACTGTACGCTCATAGTCACGTACGTCTCCCCAATTATTTAGTGTATTCTTTGCTGCTTTGTGTTGAGAGGTCTTGTATTGATGCATGTCCTCGCGCTGATCCATCACCGTTATTAGGGTCTGAATGAGAAGTACAACTCGATTTAGATCGGTTCTTCGCTTCTCAGTTGCATGTAGGATAAACTGCTTAGTGTATGATTCTGCACTTGGGTAATCTTGAAGTATTGTATATAGATGCGACAACATGTAGTTGATCGTGATTTTGCGAGAAATCAAAAAGCCATCTTTATACTGGTCAAATCGAATCTTAATATCTTCAAGCTGAGCCAAATCAAGTTTACGACGGTATTCAGGTGCGTAACAATAGATTGTCAACTCATAAAGAATGAGAGCGGCTTCTTTTTTGGTAATGACCAGCGGTTCTTGTACATCAACTTTTTTCAATATCTGGATGAGCTCCCACATTTTATCAAAGTCCGAAGACTGAGAAGTAGCACTAAGGTAATGGTCTAGTGCTGTTACATAGAAGCGGGGATGTGTCGCACAAAAGGCTGGGGTGTCAATAAAGATCTGCATGCCACGTTTTGCCCACTTTAGAAAGGAAGATAAATCTTCATTGCGGTGTGCAACTCTAATCCATGCCGTAACGTATTCGATTTGGACCTGAATATCTCCTCTACTCGGGAAAGGGATTTGACTAAGCTCTTTAGTTAAACTGTCCCATTTTTCTTGGGTTGCTTCGTCCTTTACTCTCATGCCAAAGCGAAACAAGTTCTGGTAGATGAGATTAATGTTTGTATGCTCTTCAAAATCACGCGCAGCTTCCTTGATAGTCTCATGAAAACGATCTAGCTCATTGTCAATCTTTCTTACATCATCTTGATATAGCTTCCTTGCTAGTAGACTATTAATTTCGGTAGTGTATCAGATGTAAGGCTGAGAGGATAAAAATTGAGCAGTGCGTATTTTTAAGGTGTCGAATCAAAAAAACACTGATGCACTGCCCAAAATGTCTTTGTCGAAAGATAAAGAAAAACGGCTTTACTCACTATGGTAAGCAAAACTACAAGTGTTTAGAATGTGGTCGCCAATTTGTAGCTGATTCCACGCACTATGTAGACCAACAAACCCGTGAATATGTTAGGCGAGCACTTCTAGAGAGGCTGAGTTTAAGAGCTATCAGTAGGATTGTGAGTAGGAGCTTAACTTGGGTAGTTCAGTTTGCGAAATCGGAGTGGGCTTCAACTCCAGCCAACCTATCCAGTCAGCCATGCATGTTAAGTGTTCAAAGCCTGGAAGAGTTACAAGATATTGGCATTCAGATGGATGAAATGTGGTCTTTTGTTGGCCGACGCACACACAAAGTGTGGATATGGATAGCATTCGATGCTGAAAACAGGCAAGTAATTGACCTGCATTTTGGCAACCGTGGGTACAGTAGCGCAAAGGCGTTATGGAGTAAGATTCCCATTGAATGGCAAGACAACTGTTGCTTTGACACCGACGATTGGAATGCTTATAAAATGGTTATTCCAGAAGAGCAGCATTATATCAAAAAGGTGTTAACTCAGGCTCTAGAACGTTTCAACGGAACCCTTCGCCAAAGATGTAGTAGGCTTGTTCGTCAAACATTGTCATTCTCGAAATCGATTGTATATCATGAGGCTGCGATTCGCTACCTAGTCTGGAAACTGAATCTGCAATATGCAGCCTTACATTAAATACACTACCTTATTTATTATGCGGGAGTGCAGTGGTTACATGGGGGCAGAAGTTTTTCTGCAATTTTAATTGCTGCAGAAAAATTTTAAACACATGAAAAAGAAATTAGTCTTCCCTCTTATTTTACAACTATTTGCCTTATTCGCAATGGCACAAATGGGGAGTATTTCGGGTGTGGTTTTAGATGAAAATGAAAAAGAGCCACTTGTTGGCACACACATTTTTTTGAAAAACAATCAGGAAAGTCGAACGGCGGTTTCTGATTTTAATGGAGCATTTCAATTTGAAAATGTAAAAGAGGGTATTTATCAATTAGAGATTTCTTATATCGGATACGAAGTCTTTCAAAAAGAAATTCAGGTATTTAAAGCTCTCGTTTCTTTAGGTGATATATATTTAAAAGAAGGTGTGTTGCTTGATGAGGTGCAGGTAGTGGAGCAAGTGCTACCTGTTATTCAAAAAGGAGATACTACCCAATTTAATGCCGATGCCTATAAGACGATGCCCGATGCGGATGCTGCTGATTTGATTGAAAAAATGCCAACTATCGTAGTGGATAATGGAAACGTGCAAGCACAAGGAGAAACCGTAAAACAAGTGTTGGTAGATGGGAAACCTTTTTTTGGAAATGACCCAATGGCAGCTTTAAGAAACTTGCCTGCCGAGGTCATTGATAAGATTCAGATTTTTGATGACCAGAGCGACCAGTCAAAATTTACGGGCTTTGATGATGGCAATACTTCAAAGACGTTAAATATCATAACCAGGCCCAATATGCGTAATGGACAATTTGGGAAAATATATGGCGGCTATGGTTCTGAAGATAAATATCAGGCTGGTGGCAACATTAATTTTTTTAACGGCGACCAGCGAATTTCCGTGATTGGATTATCGAATAATATCAACCAACAAAATTTTTCTATCGATGATATTTTGGGCGTAGTAGGTGCTCCTTCATGGCAAAGACGTTTGGAAGGGCTTCGTCCTGCTTTTGGTGGGGGCGGTCGTCTTTCTGGTGGATTGAGTAGGGGAAATACGGGCGCAACCAGCAACGATTTTTTAGTGCCGCAGCAGGGAGGTATCACCTCTGCCAATGCATTTGGAATTAATTTTTCAGATAAATGGGGAGAGCAATTTGATGTGTCTGCCAGTTATTTTTTCAACCATTCCGATAATACAACGGAGCAAATATTGACGCAGCAGTTTTTTGATGCAGAGGGTCTGGCGGAATTATATGACGAGACATCCTTAGCCGAAAGCACCAATATCAATCATCGTTTCACAGGGCTTTTAAATTATAAAATCAATGATAGAAATGCGCTGACTTGGCGGTCAAATATGACTTGGCAAGACAATGATGGTTTGGAGCATATTTTTGGGCAAACCACTTTAAATGCCAATCTGTTAAACCAAACAGAAAGTGATTTTTCAGCAGATTTGTCCGCAATGAATTTGAATAATTCTTTGCTTTGGCAACATAATTTTGAAAAATGGGGCAGAACCTTTTCCATTAATATCAGTAGTGGTTTTGCGCCCAATAAAGGAGAAAGTTCTTTGCTTTCTAATAATTTTTTCTCCGCCGACTCGACACAATTAAATCAGTTTTCGACGCTTGATAATCATAAATGGAGTGTGGGAACAGATGTTCAATACACAGAACCCATAAACGACAAAAGCCGATTGATGCTTAACTATAAAGCCAATTATCAGCAAGAAGACAACACCACAGAGACCTTTGATTTTGAGGAAAGCACCCAAGCCTATGATTTGTTTAATGACAATTTGAGTAATATTTTTTCTAATGATTATTTCAGCCAGTCTTTCGGTGGCGGCTATAATCTCAACGCAGGAAAATGGCGTTTGATGGCAAGGGCAAGTCTTCAATGGTCGGAATTACTGACGGAGCAGCACTCACCCTATACCGCTACGACAGATAATGAATTTTGGAACGTACTGCCAATGGGGATGTTGATGTATCGCCCTGTTCGCACGGAGACTTTCCGCCTTATCTACCGTACATCTACCCAATTGCCAAGTATCGAACAGCTTCAAAATGTCGTGAATAACAGTAATCCGCTGCAATTGTCGGTAGGAAACCCAGATTTGGTGCAGGGCTTCCAACATCGTGCTTTCGGAATGTACTCTAAAACCAATGTTGAGAAATCTTCTATTCTGTTTGTTTTGTTGGGGGGAGCCTATACCAATAATTACATTTCAAGCAGCGCCTATTTGTCGGCTGCCGATTATGATGCTGATTTGGAGAAAGATGCTCAGATAACCGTACCTGTAAATCTGGATGGCTATTATAATTTGAGGGCTTATTCCACCTATGGTTTTCCTGTCAAGGCAATTAAGTCCAATTTGAACATTGATTTCACTGCCAATTATAGCCGCACTCCTGGACTTATCAATGAAGAACTGAATCATTCCAACAATGCAAATACGGGGATTGGCTTGACACTTTCGAGCAATATTAGTGAGCGGGTCGATTTTACGCTTTCTACTCGAAGCAATTATAATTTTGTCCGAAACACTTTACAAACTTCCAGCAACACGAATTATCTCAATCAAAGAACAAAACTAAAATTCAACTGGATATTGGGAGACGGCTTTGTTTTTAGAACCGATTTGGCCCACGATTTTTACGATGGGCTGGAAGAAGATTTCGACCAAAATTATCTCCTTTGGAATATTAGCATTGGCAAAAAACTATTCAAAGACGACCGTGGAGAAATCAGCTTGACGGTATTCGACTTGCTTAAGCAAAATAACTCCCTGACTCGAAATGTAACGGAAATTTATACCGAAGATATTCAGATAAATGTATTGCAGCAGTATGTAATGCTGAATTTCAAATATGATTTGCGGCATTTTAGGAAAGGGGGATAGTAAGATAAACCCTCCTTGTTTGCGTTTGTATAAACTTCCATCGAGTGGATAAATAGGTGCTAACCAATAATCTCATCAACAACATCTCAATCATAAATTATCCCAGCTAAGAAAGAGAAAACTACCTTTTATATTAAGAAGAAAAATGGGATTGATGTTTAATAAACACCTCTCTATCTTCTATATTCCTTTAGTGATTGTAGGTTTTTCTCTCCTTTTGCCTACAGCAGTATTTTATGCCCAACTTTAAAGATGATCTTAAGACATTTCAAAATTGAAGATAATAAATAATAATTATTCGGCATTAAAATAACTGGTAGTGTACTAGATGTAAGGCTGAGGAGATAA
>ENA-UENW01000385-UENW01000385.1-marine-metagenome-genome-assembly--contig:-NODE-385-length-17366-cov-4.198350_pt1 | contig 17366 bp, 27 predicted proteins | sample MGYA00237876_ERZ529329 | MGnify/ENA primary metagenome ERZ529329 (study PRJEB26372, sample SAMN05368346) | marine metagenome | biome: cultured habitat; feature: ocean water; material: water; isolation... | reverse complement strand
CGGGCCTCGGGATTTACACTTCGCAAAGGGACGTGGCCGATCCCATCCATACGCTGATGGGAAAGCAAGACCAGGTCGAGTTCAGGGCAGCTGAAACGCTCTAGACGTTGAAGCCATGCTGGGTGGCCGAGCCGTTGGCGTGGGGGATGCCCCCCATTCGTGTCATTTGGCACAACATACTTAACAAGGAGCCAGCACATTGATGCTGTTGCTCTGAAGCTGTGGCCAGCCGGCTACGTCGATCCCTGCTTCAACTCGGTGACCGTGTTGGTCGCCGTGTGCCGCGCTGGCCAGAGGGATCCTGGCCCGATGCCATGCAACGCAGCCCCCGCCGGGACCGCAGCACCGCCAAGGATGTGATCAAAAGCACCGCCCAGGCAGCGGTAGGCCTGGGGCGACGGGCAGCACGCCTGGGGATGGACTCGATCAAACGAGCCAGCAACCGATGAACAGTGGCTTGCTGGTGTTGTCTGTTCTGCTGTTTGTGGCCAGTGTCACCTTGGTGAGCCTGGGCTGATTAAGCACAAACACTCAACACGATCAAACGGATTGATCGGCAACCAAATTCAGGAAGCACGACAGCGATTGATACAGCTTCTCGTTGGAATTCACCCGATCGTGGCTTCGGCCAATTCCAAAGCTCATGGAATTCCTGATTGCCAGCTGCTTCATCTTTCCACTCTCAGCCCTCTGGATCCAGTCGCGGGAAGACGACACAAATGAAGATGACATGGATTTTCTCTGAATCAAGCCCTGGAGGAGGGCAACGCCGAAGCCGTCAACTCATGGGTCAGAAGATCTGTGGCCAGCATGGTGAGCGCAACACCCATCAGGGCAAGGGCCATACCCTGATTTTCGTCTGAGGCAACAGCTACATTACGGGACAATTCCAGATGTTTTTCCCAGGAGAAATGCATCAGCTCCAGGCCTATACAGGCTTTCTAAAGCCATAAGCCTTTGCGATCGCAGCAATTAGCGGCATTCAGAAATGTTCTGTAACGCCAGCAATGCATTGAGATGAGCAGTCTTTCCTCAAATCGGTTGCAACTACTACGTTATTGATTTGCACCAAAAAAATTTCTCGGGTACGTTCCGCTCATCGATCCACAAGCCAATGGAACCGATCGCGTTGACTCTGGGCCAGAAGTTTGAGATTGAAAAATTCTCACGCGAGATCGACAATTCGGATGATCTTGCGGCTCTGAAAAGCATTGCCAAAGACCTCTTGGTGGCCTGGAAACAACAGCAAGCCGCCTCTGCCTGGATCGTGCGCCAGCAGTCCCAGGGCCTCTGAACGTGGAAGACAACCAACTCTTCACCACCATCTCAGTGGACATTGAAGCCCTACGTCTCCTGCACCGTTCTGTTGCGGAGGCCTACGACAACTGGCCTGGAGGCGATGCCAACGAACAGGTTGGCCTGTTGAACATGAAGACTCAGCTCTATGCCGCCTTGATGGACCACCTGCTCGAACTGGGCTCCATCTGAGACGTTTTCGGTTGGAGCCAGGTGTTTTTTCAACCAGTAGAAAAACTCATGCCGAGCCGGGAACAGCGGAAACAGACTGAAACGTCTCCTGGAGCTCGACATGCAATCCGATCGCTCCCGCCTGCGAGAACTGGAGATTCGTGTCGCCAACCCGCAGCACTGGAGATCCGGCGAACACCAGCTCAATATTGAGAACCTGAGGCAGCTGCGCTTTCAGATCGAGGATCAACGCAAGAAGCTGCGTCAGCAGACGTAGGCCTCTGCCTTAAACCGACCCAACAGAAGCAGAGAAGAACCCCATCAGCAGGCGAGACACCAGGCAAAACCCTGCAGCAGCGAGTGTTCAGTAACGAGCAAAAAATCAAGCAGAGAGGCCTGTTTGCATAACGAAACATAGTGTTCCAGCCGCAAATCCCCTCGATCCGTCCTGGATGTTCACGCTCGATAAAGCTCGCCAGATCTTCCCGGATACCCTCACTGCCGACGCCGTTCCGGCCATCACCGCTCGCTTCAAACTGCTCTCGGCAGAAGACCAGCTCGCCCTGATCTGGTTCGCCTACCTCGAGATGGGCCAGACCATCACCGTGGCGGCCCCCGGCGCTGCACGGATGCAACTGGCTCGCCCGATCCTCGAGCAGATCCTGGCGATGAGCTTCGACGAGCAGACCAAGGTCATGTGCGACCTGGCCGCCAAGATCAACACCCCCATCTCCAGCACCTACGCCTACTGGTCGGTGAACGTGAAGCTCTGCTTCTGGTACGAGCTGGGCGAATACATGCGCCAGGGCAAAGTCGCCCCCATCCCCCAAGGGCTACAAGCTCTCCGCCAACGCCAACTCTGTGCTCGAGGCGGTGAAGAAGGTGGAGCAGGGCCAGCAGATCACCCTGCTGCGCAACTTCGTCGTCGACATGGGATTCGATCCCAACGTTGACGACAGCAAGATCGTGGCCGAGCCGATCGTCGCCCCCACCCCGGTGGAAGAGCGTGAGGAGATCTTCATCCCCGGCGTGCTCAACCAGACGATCCTCAGCTACATGCAGCTGTTGAACGCCAACGATTTTGATCAACTGATCGACCTGTTCCTCGACGACGGTGCGCTTCAGCCCCCCTTCCAGCGTCCGATCGTGGGCCGCGAAGCGATCCTCAAGTTCTTCAAGCGCGACTGCCAGAACCTGAAGTTGATGCCCCAGGGCGGGTTCGGCGAACCGGCAGAAGGTGGCTTCAACCAGATCAAAGTCACCGGAAAGGTGCAGACCCCCTGGTTCGGCCGCGAAGTGGGCATGAACGTGGCCTGGCGCTTCCTGCTCGATGAAAACGACAAGATCTACTTCGTTGCCATCGACCTCCTCGCCTCGCCCGCTGAACTGCTCAAGCTTGGTGCCAAGTGACAACTTGAAGGGCAGCGCCTGGCGCGGTCTCCAGCTGGGAGCCCTGATCGGCATCTCCTGGCTGGTAACCCTGTTCATCGGCCTGCAGTTTGACCTTGATCAGCTGCATCCCCTGATGATCACCGCCTGGGTTCTGGTCCGCAGCTTCCTGCACACCGGCCTGTTCATCCTTGCCCACGACGCCATGCACAACAGCCTGGTGCCGGGTCATGCAGGGATCAACCTAGGAATCGGCCGGGTGTGTTTATGGCTTTACGCCGGCCTGAACTACGACGCCTGCAAACGGAACCACCATCGGCATCACCGGATGCCTGAATCGGAGGCTGACCCCGACTTCTGCCCCACCAACAACCGCTCGCTGCTGGCTTGGTTGGTTCGCTTTATGCGCAATTACCTCAACACAGCACAACTCAGCCGACTGGTCCTCGTTCTCACGGTTCTGCTGCTTGCAGCGCAATCGCATCAGAGCCAGCCGTTGATCACAGTTTCTGTGGTTTTTCTGCTTCCCCTGCTGATCAGCACCGCACAACTTTTCTTTATTGGCACTTACCTGCCCCATCGAAAAGAACACACACAAACAGGCCATGAAGTTTCAATCAAAAGCTTGAATCTTCATCCGTTTGTATCACTGCTCGCTTGTTACCATTTTGGCTACCATCGCGAGCATCACAACCATCCCAAAGCGCCCTGGTTCCTGTTGCCGGAACTATGCACAGGTCGATTGGTTCACTGAGTTCTCAACAGAACCAGTTTCCCTACGCTCTCTCCCCCCTCACACTCCATGTCTGCAACCGATTGGACCTCTGAAGAAGAAGCGGTTGCGCGGCAGGCCTTTGACCTGGGAAAACAGCGATCCATCCTCACCTTGATTGATAACCTCAAAGATCTGAGCACCAAGCTGGATACGCCCGAATCCATCTGGCAATTTCACGACTATCTGAGCACGGAGCGCTATCAATACGAAGGGCGGATAGAGTTTGATTTCAGCAATATCCTGTTCACGTTGGCCGACATGATCAAGCAGAAGCTGATCAACTACGACGATCTGAATGGTCTCAATCAACTGAAGCTGAGCAAAATCAAGGCCATGTCGATGTTCTGATCAACTTGCCTCGGGCTCGGCCTGCGTTCGGCTGCGGATGAACTCCCAGGACTCCTCGGCAGTGTCTGAGAAATGAATCAGATCAAGATCATCATCAGAGATCAGGCCCATTTCGGCGAGGTAGTCAAAGTCCACGAGTCTCCTCCAGAACTCCGTTCCAAACAGAACGATGGGCATGCTGCCTTTGGTGCCGACCTGCCGCAGGGTGAGCAGCTCAAACAGTTCATCAAGGGTGCCAAAGCCCCCCGGGAACAGGATGGCGCCAATCGAGCGCATCACAAAATGGAATTTGCGCAGTGAGAAGTAATTGAACTTGAAGCAGAGATCAGGAGTGATGTAGGGGTTGGGATGTTGTTCAAACGGAAGCGTGATATTCAGCCCGATGGAACGGCAGCCGGCGTCAAAGGCACCCCGGTTGGCGGCCTCCATGATTCCCGGCCCTCCACCGGTCACGATCACGTGGGATGAGCAAGCCTGGGGTTGTTCCCTGTTGCACTGACCGTGCCGGGAGGCCAGACAAGCAAACTCCCGGGCAGCGTCATAAAAACGAGACAGCTCCACGAGCTGTTTGGCATGGACGACTTGTCTCTGCAACGCCGATGAGCCTGGAGTTGCGCTGAGGAGTTGCTCGGCTTGCGCCAGCTTCGCTGCTGCGGTGACTTGATCGACAATCCTGGCGCCACCAAAAACAATGATGGTCGATTCGATCCCGGCCGTTTCCAGGTGCAGATCCGGCTTGGTGATTTCAAGCAGCATGCGCACACCGCGCATGTCGTTGCTGTTCAGCAGGTCTGGATCTTCATGGGCAATTCGGTAGGTGGGGGAATTGAGAATGGCATCCAGGTTGGCTTGCTCAGGTGATGCAGTATTTGGGAATTGGGTCAACTGTTCAACAGTCATGGGTGTTAGCGATGTCGGCGGTATCGGCGATATCGTCTTGCGTCAGAGGATGTTGGCGGCCAGTTCAGCCAGTTCACTGCGCTCTCCCTTGGTGAGGGTCATGTGGCCCACCAGGGGCTGACCTTTGAGCTTTTCCACCAGCCAGGTGAGTCCATTGCTTTCGGCATCCACATAGGGATTGTCGATTTGATATGGATCACCGGTGAAGACAACCTTGGTTCCGTCACCCACCCTCGTCACGATCGTTTTCACTTCCAGCGGTGTGAGGTTCTGCGCCTCATCCACCACCAGGAACTGATGGGGGATCGATCGGCCGCGGATGGTGTTGATCGCTTCCACCTCCAGCAAGCCCATGCCTTGCAGGTCGGCCCAGGCGTTGCGTGGTTCGCGCTGCCGCTGTTTCTTCGACTGATCAGCGTCCTCGCCGGGAGACGAACCGGTGATGAAGTCGATGTTGTCGATGATCGGCTTCATCCATGGGCCGAGTTTCTCCTCAAGCGTGCCGGGCAGGTAGCCGATGTCTTTGCCGAGGGAAATCGGCGGGCGCGTCACCAACAGGCGAGCGTAGTGATGGGTGTCGGCCACCTGGTGCAAACCTGCAGCGATGGCCAGCAGCGTTTTGCCTGTGCCGGCCTTGCCCACCAAAGTCACCAGAGCAACGGAAGGATCGAGCAGCAGATCCAGAGCGAAGCTCTGTTCCCGGTTTCTGGCTTTGATCCGCCCCAAATGGGCGCGGTTCAACCAGTGCAGCGGCTTGATCGTGTTGCTGTTGCCTTGATGCCGGGCCAGCAGGGTGTGGCTGTCGTTGCGCTGATCCACCAGCACCACGCCTTCATTGGCCTGAAGATGCTGCCCCTCGGGATCGGCGACAGCTTCCACAGGGAGTTGATCCTCGTCATGCAGGGTCTGAATCGTCTCAGCATCGGTGCTGAGTTCACGGAACCCTGCGTAGAGATCGTCGATCGAGACGTTGTCGTTGACGTAGTCCTCGGCCTGCAGGCCCACCGCATCCGCCTTGATTCGCAGGTTGATGTCTTTGCTGATCAACACAACCTCAGGCGCCTGTTTCAGCCCGCTGCATCGCATCTGCTCGAGGGCCACCGCAAGGATGTTGTTATCGCCGCCTCCTCCCTGCAGTTCTGCCGGCAAGTCTTGGAGGGCTTGGGCCTGACAGAACACCACCTGCAGCATGCCGTGGTTCGTTCCCTCAATCGGAACACCATCGGCAAGGCTTCCGCGGGCCCGGTAGGAATCCAAAAGCCTTGAAATCCGCCGGGCATTTCGGCCTTTTTCAGAGTGATCTTTCTTGAAGCGATCGATTTCTTCAACCACTTGCATGGGGATCACAACCCTGAGATCACCAAAGCGGTGCGGCGCCTCAGGATCGTGGAGCAGCACATTCGTGTCGAGAACGACAATTTTGTCTTTCATTGAATCTCACCATTGATGGATCAATTGGTGTTAAAAGGAGCATCAAGGTCTTACCCTGCAAAATCACCACAGCAGACTTCCTTCTCCCCGCATGTAAGACGCAGGGAGAAAGCAGAATTCAACAACAAAACCAGGCAGATCAGCCAGGGTTTGTTGTAGGAACCAAAGAGAATCGATTGCAATGCCTTGATGGCGTCAACTGAGACGTGCTGGGCTCAGTCGTCGTACATCTTGCAGCCAGGCGCAGTGGGGGACGTGTCGCAACGTTCTTCCCAGTACAGATCGTGCTGAGATTTCATCGCTTGCTTGGGTTCGTCAGCCTGCACTTGCTGCGTCTTGTCAAATGCATTGAGGGGAATGCATAGATCGAAAGAACCTGAACAGATCGTGACCATCTCTCTCCTTGTCGCTGACTTATCTCTACTCCTCTCCCCTCCAGAATCAATAGGTACTTAACCTATTCCTTTACACAAACAAAAAACCGCTCTTCCCAGAGAAAGAGCGGTTAATGGCCCACGCAGATGGATGGACTCATCCGCGCTCTGATCACTTGATCTAGTTGATCAAGCAGCCTGCTTGCCTGAATCTTCTTCTTCCGATCGGATGAACCGCTTGCGTTGAGCCGATTCATTGCCGGTGAGATCGCTTTGCTTTGATGGCTCCTCGGTTTTTTGCTCGGTTTTGTCTAACCCCATCAAAAGGGGATGAATGCCTCTCCTGCTCATTGGAGTTTCCTCTTATTCAGATCTCGCGTCGTGGTCTCTCGGCCCTTACGCGTGGAGCAACTATCGCGCAAAACAGCCGCAGATGCGCCCTGCAATGCTTAAGAGAATCTTGCGAGTCACCCAACACCGCCGGCTTGGAAAGGATTGAGGCTGCAGAGTGAGGGCAAGAATCGAACGCAACGCACTGCGGGGTGCTCCGATGATTTGGATTCGAACCAGCCTTACCGCGGCATGCCTTGCCATCGCCACAGCCATTCCGGCAAGTGCTGAGATCGTTGCCTCAACCTGTCGACTGCTCAGCTACGACGGCCCCAACACCACCGTGGAGACCTTCCGCTGCGACTTCATGCAGCGCGCCGGCAACGTGATGGTGAACAGTGCTGAGCATGAGTTCAGCTTTCTGGCTGCCGAGCAGGGCGAGACCTACATCCGCATCAACTCGATCCCGCTGCGCTTCACCCGCACAGGGGAGTACACCCTGGAGGTGACGCAATCGCCTTGGTTGAGATGACCACCCCAAATGGGGGTATCGAGAAGCGAATGCACAGGAGTTGATTGATCACACCGGCGGCAGTTCATGCGATCTGTCGGCGGTCGTCGAGTGAATGCCCTGAGGACCTCCATGCTCTTGGGGTTTTCCTCCTCGAATCCGAGAGAGTTTTGAAACTGATTCTTTCGGGTGAATAAGGGAAGCCCTGGAGCCGTCACTCCGGGGTTTTCTTGTTTGCAGCAGCTTGCAGTGTGAAAACGTGGCAGGGGGGGAAGGCACGGAGCAAGGAAGCCACCCTTCCCGATTGCCTGCCGCCACGAAGGCAGGATCGTGCGTGGACGAAAGCGTGACCAACCAATGAGTATCGAGGGGTTACTCAGTTCAGGATTTCTTTCGTGAATCTTCAGGGAGCATTGCCTCAGAAGGCATTTCGGTGCCCATAGCTTCCAAGCAGTATCACGCTCCCCTATGTGCCCCCTTGACCTTGCCAGTCTCAAGTGGGGCGATGACGGCGAGTTGTCTCCCAACGACACCCTCAGCCTGGTGGAGCGATTGGCCCAAGCGGAAGAGTTGAGCCAAGGCGCCGACCCATCGAGTCTCAACTCCAGTGCCATTCCCCAGGAGGAACCAGCACAAGAGTCCTGACCTGAGCGGACGGAGCGAGCCACCCCCAGCTGAACGGCTCATCCAACCAGCCGGTCATCGGAATTCAAAAGTGCCTTTCCTTTCGCAACCCTCAGCACTTCGCCTGAGAGACCAGGGCTTTGATAGATCACGCGATACACGTTTGTGAAAGCAAGAGATTTGGCTCGTGCATTCACGAACGCCTTGAACTCAGTCTTGAAGCACTGTTCTTGAACCCATTGGTAGGGCCCATCGCTTCGCTCAACGCAGTACATCATTTGGAGCACAGAGGTCCCGCAGCCTGATGAAGCTGCGGCCGTTTGCCCTCGATCGACAGGCCAGCTTCGGGATCACGTCTTCAGTTGATGACGCGAAGCCTGGCGCCAACACCCTCAAAAGTTGGATACACAAGACGGAATCAGATCGCGTCGAGCGATGAGGGATGCGATTCCGACACGGGTGTGCCCTCGAACACACAGCACAGCACTTCGGTTGTATCCCGCTCGACCGCTTGAAATCGAGTCACTGAATACCAAAACCCGTTCTTGCTCGAGCATTGAGGGTGTGATCGTCAGTGCTGTCGACGATTCCAATCCTGAGACCAAATCGTGTTAAGTTTCGATAAGGCGCACTCGGTTGATGCTCAAAGCCTTGTTCTCCCTGGTGTTTGCAGCAGTGATGTGGGTCCAGGTGCCTCAGTGGCAGCCGAACTGGTCGGAGTGCTCCGTTGATACGCCCGATGTGGATTGTCACTGGTACGTCACGTCACCCGACAACACTTTTGGTGAAGGCTTCAGCTGGGAGAACGCACCCTGGTTCAGCGCCGAAGGACTACGGGATGTGGGTGATCTGAACAACACGATGACCACGATCCACAGCCAGGCCCTTTCGGGCAATTGACGCAGCCAGCAAAGCGTCAGCCCTAACCTTTCATTTTGGAGAGACTTCAGTGAACGACTACTCAGCAGCTATCACCGCTCTCATCGTGGTCACCGTGGTGATCTCTGCTGCCGTCGTTTACGTGCTGGCTCAGCCGACCGACCTGCCCCGATACAAAGAAAACAAGGATCAATAAAGGCCACCGCGTGGGTGAACACTGACCGTGCCACCCACATCGCCCCGCAGATCTGAATCCAGCACTAGGGTCACCAGACCTCCGGCACACACATGGCGTGAAAGGTCCGAACCTTGCTTTCGTAGGCGGCTCTGTGATCGTCGCGATCATGGCAGTGGTTGTCTTTATTGGCGCGGCAAACGCTGGCGACTGCCCTCGCAGCAAATCAGCTGAGGCCACATCAGTTGAGGCCCACCACAACCCCGATGACAAGGCTGACGTTGAAGCCTGATCGGCTCCAACACTTCAGCGAAGCGGATCAACCTGAACTGGGGAGATGGTCTGAAGCGTGCTCAACGCCTCACCGATGGTCTGGCCAACAAAGATTCCTCCTGTGAGCACCGCAGCGAAACAAGCCAACCCGAGGATGAGCCCAGCCGCAATGCGAGTGGAGCTCTTGGTTTCTGTTTTGTGTTGCTTAGTGCTGGAAGCCATCTGAGTTGCTGCAACAAACCAGTTGTGGCTCAAACCACTCCGGGTTTCAACTGCGCATCGAATCTCTGGGCTCTTCAATGTGCCCTGTTCCCATGCGTTTCCTCACGAAGGAGGCCGAGACATGGTTTCTGAGTGAAGAGATTTCTCTTGTTATTACAGCCAAACTGCGAGTACAGGCTGATACATATAAACGGTATCCGATCGAACCCACATCAACATCCATCACGCATCTTGGGGTTTTTTACTTGTGCCAACTAGCGTCATGCGGCTTGAAAAGACTTGTGCCTCTCAAGATTTCTCCACTCTCAGGGCCCTTCCGTGTGACCAATCCCAAACCCAAACGGTGGAGAACCGCCATCAAAGCCCGAGAGAATCAGCTGCTGACTCTTGCCAAGGAAGCTTTGCAAGAGAAGAAGGAAAGAAGAGTGATTCATTTTCTGGACTATATCGATCAAGACATCGCTGCATAGCCAAAAGTTCGTGCAATAAATTGAACATACCTGACTGAACTAGCCCTTATCGATTGGGCTGTAGCCCTGGGCGGGAGATTCCCCACCAAGAGCCGAAAGGAACACAAAAAGGCCCCTGGAGATCTCACCTCCAGAGGCCCGTGTCCCTCGTTTGACGACCGCTTCAGTTTCGTCCAGATACCTGGTGAAAGGGAGTGGGAGAACCGTCGGCACAGGTCGTGGACACCGGCCATGGTTCGGTCGACCAGAGGCAAAAAAAAGGCGGCAGGGAATGCCGCCCATTGACAAGGGGACGAATGCGTCGAGGTGCTGGCGTCCCAGCCATATCACCCTCTTTTACCAGCCTGCGGTGCCGTGGGCATCGTTTACGAACTGCCAAAAAAAGGGGGGTGTTCCCTAAGCACCCCCGCGTTCGACGCATCGCCCCTTCACCGAAGAAGCAACTGAATCATGACGTGAGGTTCAGCGACTGGTCGTCGCCATCACGACAGAACGAAGGGTGTGGTCAGCAAGCCAAGAAAAAGACAGGGTTCCCTCGCCGCTACGGGTAAAAGCGCTTAACAGGGCTCTCTGGTGCCGACCGCTACGACAGCTCTACTTCAACCCGAGGCATGACAGAAGCAGGCCACACCACAACCTTCATGGAGTTCGCACTACTTGCGTTGTTTACCTGCTCGCTTGCTTCAGTGATCGCAACGGTTTTCCGCGGGACTTACTAATGAGGAGCACATCCCGTCGGTTGGCCTTAGAGCACCGCTTCGCAAGCACCGTGCTTTGGTCGCTTTTTGCGGCTCTAATCTTCCAAGCCCTGGCGAGTCAATAGACAAGTTCATCCGCACAAGCCATCAACAACCCGTCTTGCGACGGGGAAAACTCACTACTTGAACGACAACCACCTTATGCAGACATGACGTTGAGCTCTTGTCTATTCCTCAGGACTTGAGCATTAATGTGCAGTAAAACATTGTCTGCTTCCTGAATAAATTTTTCCCGAAACCATTCATCCGTAACCCTTCCAGCCGCATCCATCAGAGTGATGTATTGCTCTTCAAGCGTCACTTACTTTGTGCAGTTAACCAATGATGGCAGGGCTGACACTGGCTGCAGTAGTTGCTGATACCTGAAGCTCGACAACAAGAAAACCGCTCTCTTCACAACTGGGCAGCCATGAAAAAGACCTCGGCCAAAGGCAGAGGCCTCAAAACAAACTCGGGGATGCGACCTTGTTTCCATCCCAGGAGGTGTTTTCCTCACAACTTCATCGTGTCTAGAAAATGAAAAGTAGGGAAGCAACCTATGGACAGCCTGTGGCTTGTCCCTCTGCCTGATCGCTCATCAGAAGACGGTGGGGCAGAAGACGGAGGGCAGAAGACGGTGGGGCGGTATCCCTACGCCCTGGCCCATGTTCAAACCTTTTTGGACGAACCGTGGGTGATGCCCAAGAAAAAGTCCCGGTGTTCGATGCCGGGACCTCCGTCTCTCATGGCGTACCCCAGTCCTAACAGAGCGACTAAGTATTTATGCGCACGGCTTACACGACCAGCGTGTAGCAGGTGGCACGTCTCAGCCTGGTTCGACAGGGCTACGTCTGGAGTGCCCCGGGACGGCCCGAACCACTCAGGGGCGGCGGAACCAACTTCGAGCGGTCACCTGACCGATGGTTTCGCCTGGGGAAGATCTGCGGCTCGTCTCAGTTCCGTCCAACGGCCCTGGCAAGGGCCTGCTCCATACGGACAACCAAGGGAAGCAGCTTCGAGGGGACCTGCCTGAGGAACTCCCTTTCAGCCTTAACCGTGGCCAACGCATGGATCAGTTGCCCCCTCTGGTCTTCATAGCTGAAGACCTCAAGCCCTTCTGGTGAGACTTCAGCACCAACCTTGTTCCCGTCCCTGAGCAGAAATCGCGCCACGTTCATTTGAAGCTGGAGTTGATTGTCAGATGGTTTTTATCTGGCAGAGCTGTTGTCTGCATTCCGAAACCTGATCTGCCCCGTCCCGCACCAACAGGGGCTTCAGACCCTTGGACGATGTGGCTCACAAAATCCGCGTTGACCCAGTTGATGACTTCGGTGTCGACATCAGCCACCTGAAACAACGCCGGATCCTTGGGGTTCCTGGCACCACCATCGACCCAAATCACATCGGCCATCCGCCAAGCCCCATCGGTGTCAGTGACGATCACGGTCATTCCCGACTTGACATGCAGAAAGACCGGATCCGATGTGGGTGCCAAAACACCGCTCCGATGATCAACCGCCATACTCCTTGGGCTAGTACAGCAGTACTAGCACGAAACATTGGCCCTTGCTGTCATCGCATCGGCGGTTTGAAACTCCGCCAGCCCGTTCTGCACATGGGCCGGGCGTGAAACCCGGCTTTGATGTGCCTGTTGCCCTGAGGGTGTTCAGAGGACTCCCAGAGGACCTTTCTTCTTCTTGCAGTAGCCAGCACCAATGTTCACCCAACCTGACAGGCAAGCTTTGCCATTGGTTGGGGCGACTTCGTAATAGATCGGAGAGACGCACGTCGTCCCAAGGGTGTTCACGTAACCCAGAGGGCACTGATCATGACCTTCAGCCTTGGGGATCTCCTTCTGAGCCCAGGCAGGTAGAGATGTGGAGGCAAGCAATAGGCAGCTCGCAAGAAGAGCCTTCATCGCAATCAGGAGCGGAAAACATTGCCACCTGGGTTTAGCCGATGCTGAAAGGCTTGCCTACTGCTCTTGAATCACAGCAGCCACCAGCCCAACAGCAAGCCAAGGATCAAGCCTTTCAACCAGACCAAGGCAGCCATCTGGTACTCAGACAGCCCGAACTTTCCCTTGATCCAGAAGAAGACCTTTTGATCTGCGAACAAGAGAGCACGGACAGGCTTCCAAACAACAAGACCATCACGTCGCCAGTTCATCAGCTCTCTTGAGCAGTGGAGTGCACCTGACAGGTTTAGGAAGAGAGGAATCAGATTTCAACAACTTGGTGCGACTCAGATCGCTTCAAGGGCCGGTGGCGGCATTGCATCCGTTTTCGCTCAACGAAATGCAACTTCGCCTGTTAAGTCAACCAAGGATTTGTTACGAGCAGAACCTTTTGTCTCGATTGCCCTAGACGCGACTCGATTCTCGACCTACCTGTTGGATTAGCAGGGTTGGGTCCATGAAAGCAACAAAACTCACCACCGCTCCAGAGGGCTTCGAGTACTACAGGGTTTGCGACCAGGAAGGTGTCTGCCAAGTCGTCAGAGGCATGTGGGCAGCTCAGCACCTCACAGAGGACATCCGTGAGCTGAGCGCCACCAAAACAAAGTATTCAGAGGATTGGGTTTAGAGCGCTGAAGAGCAGCCATTCTTGGCGCAGGTGAAGGCTCCTCCTCCTCATTGCTCTACCTGGCGTACCTGTGGAGGCAGAGGGAGCTGAGATCAACCCATGCCCAAGACACGACACCATTAATGCGTGCTGACCATCTGACGATCGCGAGGTGGTCCGCTCAATGCTGCAGCGCATCGACCGCCTGAAAGCGGCGCCGTTTGCTGAGGAGATCAACACTGATCCCTTCAGCTGAACGCCAATCCCTTTGCGGTCGCGCCATCGTGAAGAGTTGCCGAACGAAGAGCGTCCAATTAAAGGCTCAATCAGGAACATTCGTTTTCAGTCCAACTGGCTGCTCACAGCGAATGGGTGGGTCTTCGAAACCATTTGGGGGGGATCAATAAAACTCCACGCCATGGCGAACCAAGACCGCAGCTTTCACTAGGCAGCAGAAAAGGCTGGTGGAGAAGGGTGGCTGTACTCCGTACAGCAGCTATTAACCTTTTGAAGCGGGATCTCCAATGGTCGTGTAACTCAGCACACAGTTTGTGTTGTTGAGTTCAGCACACTGATCCATTTAGACCACGGCATTTTTGAAATTCGTGCAGAGTTAACTGGACTTTCGCCGTAAGTTCGGTGACCACATATACCTGAACCGAAAATCATCAAGCGAACATTGCAATGCGTCAGCTTGAGGATTGTGGTGTTCCTTGCGAGTGCCCCCGTTGCGTCTCTGCGTATTATCAATTGCAGAGGATTCAGAAGGAGAAGGAACAGCGTGATCTTCGCAGGCCATCACGGGACTATGTCCTTTACGACTAGAGGTGTTTGTCATGGAATATTCCTACCGAGATTGCTTAAGCGAAGAGATTGAGATTCTTCGATTGATGCTGTATCGGGATGAGTTTTTGGAGCGATACCCAAGAGATTGCAAGCACTCTGGACCTATCTTGAGCAAGATAGATGAGAACATGAAAGAGCTTTCTGATCTTGAGAATCAGTCAGCTGCTTAGCACTAGGCTCTGACAAACATCGGACAGGATTTATCCACATTGATGCTTTGCCGGACGAGCTTCGTTGCATTTGCAGTTGGTGACCTGATAGCGAGTTACACCGCTAAGCCGTGAAGGTCTCAATACAGCAAGTCAAGACTGAGAGTGTGCCTTGTATTGCCAGCGCTCAAGTCGTCTTAATTCCATGATTTCCAGCCGTCTCCTGTTGATTTCTATTTCAGCCTCACGGGCCAAATGTTCAAGTTGAGCATTTGTGCGCTTTTGATGTCGTGAAGATACAAAAGACATGGGAATATGCAATTCAATGCGCTGAAACTAAAAACCGCAAGAAACTGATGAGTAAAAACGTAACTCAACTACACCGATTCATGTAATTAAGTAACGCCGCGTGCCATGCGAAGCGTAACTGAACATTCGCTTGAACCCTGATGTTTGCTGCGTCGACACTGACGATGCGGTTTGACCCTTGATAGGCCCAACAAGGCCCAAACCACCACCCCCCACCGAAGAAATCGAGCGTTGAGGGGTGCCTCGTGAGTGCTGAACAACAGCTTCTCTGTCCGTTCAAACCAAACGCGGCAGGTGACACGCGCAATAGGTGCTTTGCGCAACTACAGCTGGATCCACCCCTGCCACCATTGCCCCAGACAAGACAGCGAATACTTCGGCACAACGCCATTGAGGCCTGCGGCAAGATGTTGAAGACCGCCAGTCCGGTGATTCAGAACTTTCGTGAGTAGGGGGGAGATCCTGCCATCTCAACGTTGATCTCTCTGCAAATGTTCATCCACGCCCCCAATCCAAAGTTCACGCCATTAGGTCCATCGATGAATTCCTGAAACTCCTCGGCTGTGATTCCGTCGCGGACCTCCCAGATGCAGAAGGCAGGGCCTTCAGGGCCAACGGGACAGAACGAATGGTTGTAGAACCCAGCTTCTAGGTTTTTGGCTACCGCCTCATCCCAGCCACCACCTGGAGCCATTGCTGCCTGGGCCGTCTCCCACCACTGCTGAGCTTTGCCTGCACGGAACTCGTGATGAACGTGGAAAAACGTGGATGCCATGAACAGGTTGACTTTCAAGACATCCTGGGTTGAGAACTCAGCTTTCGCGGTCGCAGACAGCACTCCGCGTTAACCGAACTACTGCCTGCTTAGGTGTCGTCATATCCGAAGCAGGACGCAGAAACAAGCTGACGAAGGTGCTCACCAGCAGTCAGATGAGGCCCTCAGCCTTGGCTCTGAGTTGTATCCCCGTAGATGATTTGAGCCACAACCAGAATCAAACCAGCGATTGGCACCACCAAAGGATCCATAACAAGTGATACGCCAGAAGGTTGAGGAGATGAAGAACGCTGGTTGACTCCCTGCATCGCCAGAAGGGAGTCAGTGCAGTGACCAGCGCCCAATGGTCAACGGAACAACCATTGGAAAGAAGGAGCCTTCGTCTGCGCCTTCCTGTTCCACCATGGCTTCGACGAAAGAGACCAGCGGGCACCAATGACGCAATAAGTCGGCACAAATGATTGACCCCAATGTTGCGGCACTGAATCAACCAGTCAGAGCAAAGTCATCCGTATCTCCTCATTACTCAGTGGCCTGCATCAACCGCACAGCGCCATAGACGAGAACCAACACACCAACAATTGCCAGGCACGCTGCAGCAGTCAGGAACAGTGTGTTGAGCATCTAACCCTCCCTGCATCTGTCTTTGGTCTAAAGCTGCGGCGCATGAATATGGAGAGTGTCAACCGACCTGTTTGGTTCGCTTTCCCGCCGGTATAAAAAGGACAAATGTTGGCTTCAGTCAAGCCCACAACGCCACTGGCAAGGAATCAACGGAGTGATGCCACATCACCCCATCAGGCTCACCGGCCGAGGGGCATGACTTCTGATCCACCAAGGGCTTTACCTTTGGTGGCCAAGTCGTACATCTCTTGGTGAATATTGTCCGATTCGTTGCTGAACCAATTGGTCAACTCTGGCTGCACAATTTTTTTGGGGCCCAGGTCAATGAAGGAATACTCAAGCGTGATGAAGTCACCACCTACCGTGCGATAACCAAGCTCAAGAAGCATCTGGCCGCTTGCAGATGGGGCTTCAATCTGTGCTTGCGTTGCCTTGAGGCTGAGCTCAACCAACTTGCTCGCAACCGTGCCATCACCAGTTGCATCCCTGATTCTGATCATCAACGCAGATCCCTTGCTTTGCCTCAGCAAGAGCTGCGTTTGCTTCCTCAGAAGCCATTGACATGCAATGGCATTGGAGTGAACCGAGGTCTTAAAAAATGAGAGATCTTCCTTGAGATCTGGGGTATTTTTGTGCTGCTTGAGTAAAAAGAGTTTCGAAAGCGGCCACTTCATCGCATCGTTTTCAAACGTGACCGTGAATAGCCCATTTTTGGGCTGACAGGAAAGATTCTTTTTATCGCTTAACCCGAGTGTCTGTTGTTACCAAGAAGCCTGAGGAAATGACATTGCCGAAGTGTGTGCGTTGGTACGACCAAACGACAACGATAAAAGCCATGACAGGGGAGAGTTGCCAGAACGCTCCATGGCTCAAGCAGACTTGATCGCACAGACTCCGCGCGGCTCATCCATCCAAAAAATCGAAGCCGGCAAATTTCTGGTGTGCGACAGCGAGAACGTGTGCTTCTTCACGCGCAGCCTCTACCTCGCCGAGGAGCAGCTGGAGGAAATGGAGCTTGGCTACCGGTTCCCGTATTCAACCAATTTCCGCAAAGCACCCGCATGACATGTGGAGCCATTTGAGTAGCGGATTTCGCTGAATCAACTGGCTCCAATGGCTTATCTGTATCGCGTCCTGGTCTCATGCACCTAGCCCGGGACGCGGACCCATGTCAGCGGCAACTGCTGGGTCCGT
>ENA-UENW01000383-UENW01000383.1-marine-metagenome-genome-assembly--contig:-NODE-383-length-17617-cov-164.746645_pt1 | contig 17617 bp, 8 predicted proteins | sample MGYA00237876_ERZ529329 | MGnify/ENA primary metagenome ERZ529329 (study PRJEB26372, sample SAMN05368346) | marine metagenome | biome: cultured habitat; feature: ocean water; material: water; isolation... | reverse complement strand
AAGCCGAAAATATTGAAGCTGCCATTGCTGCATGCCAACAAGCTTTGCTGGTGTATACCCAAACTGACTTCCCTATCGACTGGGCAAGAACTCAAGATAATCTCGGCATTGCCTACTTTATACAGAATAAGGGGAGACAAAACTGAAAATATAGAAGCAGCCATTGCTGCATGCGAACAAACTTTGCAGGTGTGCACCCAAGAAGAAGACCCTATCCAACATCTTATCACTACCTGCAACTTAGGCGACCTATATTTCGACAACCAAAACTGGCAACTTGCCGCCGACAACTATGAAAAAGCCATAACTGTAGTGGAACTCAGCTGCAGTTGGGCAACCACCGACGATCGCTACCAAGAGATTATAGCAGAAGTAATATCAGTTTATCAAAATCTGGTGCAAATATACATCAATTTAGAGCAATAGTATAAAGCCATAGAAACAGCAGAACGCACCAAAGCCCTCACCCTCGTTGAACTCCTTGTCAAACGCGAACTCTATCCTAAAGGTAACATTCCTCAAGAAATTCTCCTGGAGCTAGATCGACTGCGACGAAACATTCCATCGCTGGAAAGACAATTACAGATAGTTATAAAACAGCGTTCAGCAAAATCAGGTAGGTAAGTAAATCAGAAGTCCAGGAACAACAACTGTTGAAACTTCACAAAAACCCCTACAGCAAGAATTACAAAAATCACGGCAGGAATTAGATGAGGTACTAAATCAAATTAAAGATATAGATCCCAGTTTCACCTTAACTGAGAGAGTAGAACCTATTCTGTTCAGGGATATTCAAAACCTGATGGAACAAGATACTGCTATGATAGAGTGGTATATCAGCAGAGACAAAATTATCACGTTTATTATTACTGCTAATAGTCAGTATCCTATAGTCGAAAAGTCATCTGCTGAAGATTTAGAAACTCTAATCAATTGGACTAATAACTATTTAAAAGGATATTTTCAGGAAAAAGAGCAATGGATAAATAACTTAGCTCCTAACCTCAAGGGTCTAGCTAAGATACTAAATATAGATCGCCTCCTTACCCAAATAAATAACATCTTTAAAAAACAAAAGATTAAATGTAACCGTCTGCTCCTCATTCCTCATCGGTTTTTGCACCTATTCTATTTTTTTAGTAAGTTTTTTATTAATATCTCTGAAGTTGCTGAAAAGTGGGTTGAAGAAAAAATCATGCAAATGCCCGAGTTACTCCACTCTAATTTTATGATATCAAAATTTTTGTGTGAATGCAAGGGAAAATGCTGCAGTTTTTTTTGAGCTTCAGAAAATGAAAATGTTGGTGATTTTCCAGCAGTAGGGAGTTTATAGATGGAAAAGTTTAATCAAAACTATCTCTAATGAGAAGTTATCAATGATTTATTGGTAAACAGACTCTAAACTTCTGGGGATGAATTATGAACTATGAATTATCCACGGGAACATATTCCTGAATGTTTTGATTTTCTTAAGTTGCTGAAAAGTGGGTTGAAGAAAAAATCATGCAAATGCCCGAGTTACTCCACTCTAATTTTATGATATCAAAATTTTTGTGTGAATGCAAGGGAAAATGCCGCAGTTTTTTTTGAGCTTCAGAAAATGAAATTCAAAAGCGATCGCTTATGGTAGTAGAAAATAAGCGATCGCGAAAAAGAAATAAACTATCTAGAGAAGCTTGGGGTTATTTGACAAAATTGAAATTAAAAAGCAACTTCTGTGGCTACCTGCTTGTTGAGCATAGGTATATTAGTTAGAAGTACTTCTGGCTCAAGTGAGAGCCTTGAAGTACTAAAGTTTATTTTTTTTTATCGAGCCTTGAAAAGGTGAGCTATTGACCAAATTTTTAGGTCAACTTTGGGTAGTTCAAACTACTTTTATAGGCTTATAGAACTTGGGAATATCGAGAGTAGGTTCTGCAAGTAACTCGTGGAAACCCCAAACACTTCGATCAGCAAGAAATTTAGCTTTCACTTGGCAGAAATAGCGATCGCCTTGTTGATCCTTATCAAGTCTAGGGTTAAACCTAAAAGGCTTAACAGGTGCATTTTTCCATAATAAAGGAACATGATTAGCTCTAGTTAGATTTTTGTGTAACTTATTATTATCCTTGAATTTTGTTTTGAGAGGCCATACGCGATCGTTTCCATCTTTTTCCCGATTTCTATGAATACTCATTACAGGACATTTGGACACAGCTATAAATTGCCATAGTCCAAATAATTTAAATTCATTGGGCTCCAACTCTAAGTATGGTGAGTCATTTGCAGCAATAATAGTAAAACTTATTTTAGGAGGCTTATTTTTTTCTCTAGTTTGTGGATAATGTACCAGGTTGGGATAAACAGTTAAGTATCTGTCTTTTTCAGGGCTATAATGTTTTTTAATAAAGTCTCTAACTCTAGGATAAACAATAATTAATTCATAGGTTTTATCGTTGATAATTACGTTGTAATAATTATCATTGTTCTCATATCTTTGAATTATTTTACCGTATAGAACTCCTAAACCTTGAAAAAGATAATCCTGCTTTGGTAATAAACTTTCATATTCTTGGTTTTCTGATTTTTCTTCTAGTTTAACTTCTGATTTAAGTTCAATTTTAGATTTATATTTCGGATGTAATTCTTGAGGTTTTTGAGTTGAAGTTTGTGCCTGCTGAGTTGATTGTTTAATTATCTTTCTTTTGGGAGGCTGATTAACTTTTAATTCCTCTGCTGTAAGAGGGTTTAATTTAGATTTTTCGTTTTCTAATTGTTGAGATAAATTATTAACAATATCTTGAAAAGTTTTCTTTTTAGTTTCATTGTCGGCAGCGTTTAGTAGTTGCTGCATTTTTAAGAGATTTGCTTGGAGTTCTGTAATATTTGCCATGGTTTTTAGTTCTTCTACAAAATATTGCTGGCGTTTCTCTAAGTATTTTTTTTTGAGACTCTGATAATTTTTCTAGATGATGTGTGGATAAAAAAATTATCCACTCTTCTATAATAGAGGTAATTATCAGATAACTGGTAGGTAGTTAGAAAAAAATATTAGCACAAAGAATTTTTATGCAAGGGTTGGATTTGAGCTTTTAAAGTGTGTAATTTATTTTGCTTACCCATTTAATGGTAAGTTTTTTAATAAATAACCTTATAGAATTTAGGAAAAAGAATGTTATATTTAAACTGATGTCAAAACAGTAGATAGTATAGTTATGGTCTGTCTTGTTAAACTAGATATTCTTGAATGAGGTAAATAACTGAGATAAAAGTTATCTCAACAGATAGCAATTCCAACTGAAGCCAAAAGCAGAGGTATGTTAATAGGCTAAAAATAGGAGCAGGGGATACTATTAAATATATATCAATTTTATTGGGATGTCATCCTATAGCTATATCATTATGGTTTGCTAAAGTTGTGAAAGCTTGCTGTTGAAGGTTTATTAAACAAGAAAAAAATTGTTAGTTGACCTAAAAAAATATTCTCCAGAGGAAAAAAAACTCAGAGACTAACGAGATAAGTAGAAGACTTCAATAGTTATAATGAATTACAAATATGGTTAAAGCATATAGGATATTCAAAGGTGCATAGGTATGTCTATTACAATTTAAAAGGTAAATTAAAATTATGGTGTCTGGTAAGTAGGAAGCAAAATTGAAGAGGGGTTTAGGAGTCTAAAAAATGCCAGAAAGGATGAAAAAGTAATTGAAAAATTGAACGGCTAGGGTAAACATGATAATAGAATTAGATTTTGGTGTTCAGGTGAAACTAGAATTGGTTGAAAAACTATCATGGGAAAAGTAGATAATCCTCCATGAGAAAAGTAGATAATCCTCAAAGAGATAATACAATTTATGACTAAACTATAAGCAATAAATATAAAAGGTTTTTGATAAGTTTATCTAATACTTTTGAATTATCTTTTGAATTATATTTTGAAGCTGTACTTGTTGGTGTATAATTAAATTTAGTATGGTTATTTAATCACCCATTAAAAACCATAACAAATTACATTTTTTAATAGTGGAAATTATGAGAATATTAGTAACAGGTGGCGCAGGTTTTCTGGGCTCTCATCTTATTGATAGATTAATAGAACAAGGCCATGAAGTCCTGTGCCTTGATAATTTTTACACTGGCAATAAACATAATATTTATAATTGGTTAAATAATCCTAGCTTTGAGTTAATTCGCCACGATATTACAGAACCCATTAGGTTAGAAGTAGATCAAATTTATCATCTAGCTTGTCCTGCTAGTCCAATACATTATCAGTACAACCCCGTCAAGACAATTAAAACAAATGTAATGGGGACATTAAATATGTTAGGTTTAGCCAAAAGAGTAAAAGCAAAATTCTTTTTGGCTTCTACATCTGAAGTATATGGCGACCCAGATGTACATCCTCAAACAGAAGAGTATAGAGGTAATGTTAATTGTATTGGAATTCGCTCCTGTTTTGATTCTAAAACTGAAATTTTGACTGAAGCAGGTTGGGTAGCTTTTCCAAATCTACAATCAGAAGTTAAAGTAGCAACATTAAACTCAGAAGGTAAAGTTGAATATCATATTCCTGAGGAGTATATTGTACAATCATATATTGGAGAAATGTACCGTTTTGCTAATACTAACTTTGATTTTTGTGTGACTCCTAATCACTGGATGTATGTGCGTAATAAAACTGGTAATTTAGAGTTTATTAGGGCAGATGAAGCTAAACTTTGGCAGAGTTTAGAGGTGTTAACTGGAGGAGATTTTGAGGGAGAAAAAGAAGAATGGTTGGAATTAAGAAAAAGCCCTATAAATTCTCATAGAAAAGTAGAAAAAATCTTTATGGATGACTGGCTAGAATTTTTAGGTTATTACATTTCTGAAGGTAGAGTTGATGTAAAAAAAAGCTTGCGAGTAGTAGGGGGAAATGATGCTTATGTAGCAGACTATAATATATTAATTGGTCAAGAAAACTCTGAATTAGCTTTGAAAATAGCTAGTTGTTTACGCCGTTTAGGATTTAATTTTAGTGAAATTTTATTTGATTCAGATAAACATCAATTTCGGGTTTGTAGTAAACAGCTAGCTGAGATGTTATTACCTTTAGGTAAGTCTGGTGAAAAATATATTCCTCGCGAATTATTGAAACTATCAAAACGACAGTTATTAATTCTATTTAAAGCACTGATAATGGGTGATAATTCAGAACAAAAAAATCATTACACTTATTATAGTAAATCTAAGCGATTAGCTGATGATATACAAGAGTTAGCACTTCGTTGTGGTTATGCGGCTACAGTAGTTTCTCATGCAGTGGGGCGTGACCTTTATCAAGTTAATATTCGACCTGCTGAGGATGCAAATTTAGTTGTGCCAGAAAGGTTCCATTATGTAGGAAAAGTTTATTGTGTTAATGTCACAAACCATGTGGTTTTTGTAAGACGAAATGGGCGTGCTGCTTGGTGCGGTCAATGTTACGATGAGGGGAAGCGAGTAGCAGAAACTTTAGCTTTTGATTACCATCGCCAAAATAATGTTGATATTAGAGTGGCTAGAATTTTTAATAGTTTGACTGGAGATCAAAAGGTACTTTATTATATTGCTAAAAAACTGTATTATGAAACTTTTGCAGAATGCTATGATAGAATTAATGGGGATATATCAAGTGTATCAGTGCCTTGTTTTGATGAAAATTATCAAACGGTAATTAAACCAATTTCTGCAATTTGGAAACATCATGTCAAGAAGAAGGGTTTTAAGATAAAAATTACTTGGGGTAAACAAATAAAAATCACAGAAGATCATAGTCTATTTACGAGAAATGAAAATAATAAACCTCAAGCAGTTTTCGGAAATGAGATAAAGGTAGGAGATGAAATAGGAATTCCTAGTTATATCAGTTTTTTGGAACAGCCTTTAGAGCCATTCCACATTACAGATAAAATATTAATTCAAGAAGAAATATATGTAGAAAGTGAAGATACAATCTCTTATATTGAAAAGTATGGAGATAAGATGAGGGAGTATTTATTGGCAAAAAGTTTAAGCCCTAGTCAATTTTATTCGATATTGAAAACTTATGAAGCAAAAAATCAAATTCCTTGGCATCTATGGAAATATTTAGAACTTCCTCTATCGGAAAAAGATAAAGTTTGCTATTTATCTAAAAAGGCAATTAAAAATTGGATAGACAATGTAGAAGAATTATTATGGTTCTTAGGCTTTTATGTAGCTCGGGGAAGTTTGATCAAAAATGAAGTTGTGTTGAAAGGGGAACCTAGTCAACTAGAAAAAGTTATAGAATTAATAGAAAGAATCTTTGAATATAAGTCGGAAATTAATGATTCAGGATATATAAGTATTAAGTCTAAAATTCTGGTTGATTTAATCGGATATGGATTAAATTTTGGGAATCAAGAAAAAGATATTCCTAATTGGATTTTACAACTACCTGAACAACAATTAATTAGATTTTTGAAGGGATTCGTTGCTGGGAATAACCTAGAAAATCAACTAAATTTCTATCTCGAATTTAAAACTGATAGTCAGTTAGTTGCTGAAAAATTAGTATTGATTTTATCTAAATTTGGGTTGGTAGCAGATGTGTCAGAAATAGAGGTAAATGAGGAAGATATTGCCAAAATTTATCGAATAATAATAGAGGGATTAGAAGATAAAAATATTCATAATTTGTCTAAGGTTGAGCAGAAAATATCAGCTCTAACTACAGGTGATATTGCTTGGGGAAAAATAGAAAGTATTGAGGAGTTTGAAATAGATGATTATGTGTATGATTTCTCCGTGCCAAATTATGAGAACTTTATAGGGGGAAGCTACAATGTTTTTGCTCACAATACTTATGGACCTAGAATGTTAGAAAATGATGGTCGAGTTGTTAGCAATTTTATTGTACAAGCCTTAAAAGGGATACCTCTAACAGTCTATGGTGATGGCTCCCAAACCAGAAGTTTTTGTTATGTTTCAGATTTGATAGAAGGGTTTATTCGGTTAATGAATCAGGATTTTATCGGGCCAGTTAACTTGGGAAACCCAAGAGAATATACAATATTAGAATTAGCTCAGAAAATTCAAACAATGGTTAACCCAGGTACAGAGATAATATATAAACCTCTACCACAAGATGATCCAAAACAACGACAACCAGATATTACTCGTGGGAAAAAATATTTGGGTTGGGAGCCAACTGTTTTTCTTGAAGAAGGGTTAAAATTGACTATAGAAGATTTTCGAGAGCGACTCAAAAATGAATTGCCAAAAAACTAAAAGGATAAGAGTGTGAGGAGTTTGTAACTGTTAGCTTAAATCTAGTGTTACCTGTAGTAATTTTCAGTTATCTTTTTTGTGCTACTAGTTGGCAAAATTAAGTTAGATCTCAATAAACAAGAAAGAATATTACAGTTTAATCTTTATGAAAATATTTTTTCTTTCTGTTGTTAAAATTTTAGAGGATATAAATATGCGTGTTTGTGTTATTGGTACTGGTTACGTTGGTTTAGTGACGGGAGTTTGTTTGTCTTATATAGGACACCATGTAATTTGCATAGACAACAATGAAGAAAAAGTTAAGTTGTTAAAATCAGGACAGTCTCCAATATACGAACCAGGACTGTCTGAGTTGATGCAAAGTAGTACTAAAACTGGTTTGCTAGAGTTTACATCTGACTTGAAAGTGGGGGTCGAGCATGGTGATATTTTATTTATCGCTGTTGGTACTCCTCCACTGCCGACAGGAGAAAGTGATACTCGTTATGTGGAGGCAGTAGCAAAGGGTATAGGTGCTCATATGATTAAAGGTTACAAAGTAATTGTTAATAAATCAACTGTACCTATTGGATCTGGTGACTGGGTACGGAGAATTGTTTTGGATGGTGTTGAGGAACATAAAAAAGAAGAAGGGGGAACTCGTACAGAGATTGAAGTAGAGTTTGATGTAGTTAGTAACCCAGAGTTTTTGCGTGAAGGTTCGGCTATCTTTGATACTTTTAACCCAGATAGAATTGTGTTGGGAAGTAATAGTCAAAAGGCATTAGATATGATGCAGGAACTTTATAGGCCTTTAGTAACACGCAAGTATGGTGATGAACAGTCTCTGCCACCAGTGCCAGTGGTAATTACAGATTTGAGCTCTGCAGAAATGATTAAGTATGCTGCTAATTCTTTTTTGGCAACTAAGATTAGTTTTGTGAATGAGATTGCTAATATATGCGATCGCGTAGGTGCAGATGTGACTCAGGTTGCTAAGGGTATCGGATTAGATTCTCGTATTGGTAATAAGTTTTTACAGGCTGGTCTTGGTTGGGGTGGTTCCTGTTTCCCGAAAGATATCTCTGCTTTGGTTCATACTGCTGATGACTATGGTTGTGAAGCACATTTGTTGAAAGCAGCAGTTGAGGTGAACAGGCGTCAACGGATGATAGTGGTGGATAAGTTACAGCAGTATTTGAAAATTCTCAAGGGTAAGACTATTGGGTTATTGGGTTTGACTTTTAAACCTGATACTGATGATATGCGGGATGCACCTTCTCTAGATTTGATTCAAGAGTTGAATAGGTTGGGGGCAAAGGTGAAGGCTTATGATCCAATTATTTCTCAGTCTGGTATACGTGATGGTTTAACAGGTGTACTTGTGGAGACTGACTCAGAAAGGCTTGCTGATACTTGTGATGCTTTGGTTTTGGTGACGGACTGGGCACAGTTTCAAAAGTTAGACTATGGGAAGATGGTGAAGTCGATGGAGCATAATTTGTTTGTTGATGGTCGGAATTTCTGCGATCGTAAACAGTTGGAAGCTGCTGGTTTTCAGTATGTGGGAATTGGGCATTAATTTTGTGGTTGAAACTTGAGAATTTTTGTCATGCTATAATGTAGGAATATTTTATAAATTTCCCTACATTTTATTGTTAAGTCAAGCAATAGAAATTAATCCTAATTTTTCGGGGTTTGATTTTTATTGAGTCACTATTTTATAAAAGCTAAGGAGCTTATAAGGAGGGATGGAAAGAATCACAAAGCTATTGAACTTTATCTAAACTATTTTGCATTTTCCTGAAAAGGGAAGTGCAAAAGTTTACTCTAAATACTATCGAAGCCTAAAAAAATTATAAAAACCAAGTGTTTGAAAGGTAACTTTTGGCTTCTTTTTGATATTTTTTGTTTTAATGTTTACAGGACTTACTTATTTACTATTATATAGTAAAGCTACTTCTACAAATGGTGTATAATTTCACATATTTGGGTAAGTTCTGATTTATTTATGCCTACACCTACTGGTCAAAAAAATTCCCGAGAAAGGTTATTTCCTAAAATTGACAAAACAATTATGATATTCTATGATCATGGTTGTTTTTATTTTTTTTAATGTATTTTTTTGTTCAACATAATAAATAGGATTTTCCCAATAAAAATAGGATATTTTTTTGTGAAATACAAGGGTAAAACTAATGGTGAATTTAAGAAAAAAAATCAACTACCTATTTCGCGAAGCTCAAACTATTATTTTAGAGGAATTACGAGAACCTCTTGACCGAGTTGCTATTAGTTTAATTATTTGTATAACCTTGTTAATTTGCCTGGTACTTGTAGTAGGAGGAAATATAGCTCCAAAAGTTAGAGATTTTAGTTGGCAAGATCAAAAGATAGGTTTTGAAGATACGGCTTTTATACTAAATTTTAATCGGCCTATGAACCATGCTAGTGTTGAGAAACATTTACAAATTGAGCCGCCTTTACCAGGAAAGGTAAGTTGGGCAGGTCGGAGAATGGCTTATACTGTTTTAAGTTCTGTTCCCTATGGTAATAAATATACTTTAAAATTATCTGGGGCGAAAGAAAAGTTTTATGGGTTAGATAAGGGAGAGGTAATGGAACCTTTTGAAGGTTCGTTTCAAAGTCGCGATCGCGCATTTGCTTATATAGGTATTGAAGGGAAAGAAAAAGGTAGGTTAGTTTTAGTTAATTTAACTGAACAGCAACAGGGAATATTCCTAACTCCTGAAAATCTAGAAGTGTTAGATTTTAAGTTTTTTCCAGAGGGAAAAAAGGTTGTGTTTTCAGCAGTTGAAAAGTTCAATGGTGTCCCAAGTTCTTTGGAACAAAAAATATATACTGTCACAACTGGTGTTAATGATCAATATTCAATAGAAAAATCAGAATCTTCAGAAAAAGTGGTAGGTAAAATTGAAAAACTTCTGGATAATTCAGAGTACCAAAATTTGAAATTTGACTTATCTCTTGATGGTAAAATAATTGTAATTCAACGAGTAAATAGAAAAGATGTATTTGATGCTGGTCCTTGGGTATTAGAATTAGGAAAAAAAGTCAGACCCCTAACGAATAAAGATGGAGAAGTTCAAAAAGGTGGAGACTTTTTAATTACTCCAGATAGCCAGAGTTTAGTAATTTTACAAGGGGAAGGTACGTCTATTATACCTATAAATCCTGAAACGGATTCAGAAGATTTAATATTTTTACCAAAGTTTGGCAGGGTCTTAAGCTTCAGCAAAGATGGTTCTATGGCAACAATGGTAAAATATAATCAAGATGGTACACGATCTCTATATATTGTGACGAATCAAGGTGAAGAAAAAGAGCTATTACGAACTCGTCCTTATGATAATATTCTGAGTACAGAATTTGACCCGACGAAAACTATTTTATATTGCTTATTAACGGAAGGAATTGAGAATACAGAGGAAGATAAAAAACAACTTTATATTGCAGCATTTGATCTTAAGAAAAATTATTTAATACCTTTAATTATTTTGCCAAATCAAAGGTCAGTTAATATGGATTTATCACCAGATGGCTTAGTATTATTATTTGACCAGATGGTGACTAGATTAATAAAAGGGAAAGGACCTGAAAATTTGGAAAAAATCAGTCGTTTATGGATGTTACCTTTAGACGTTAAAATACTAGAGAATGATTCAAAATGGCAACTTAAACCAGAAGAATTACCTCTGACTGGTTTGAGTCCTCACTGGGCACCTTAGTCATTTTTAGGATATGCTTATTATTTTCCAAGAGAAAATAAAATATTTTTTTCTTAACTATACTATTTCTTATATGTAATAATTTAAGTATAGACATAAAGTTGTTGAATATTAATGTAAAGTATCGTAACAATTACGATAAAAGATATTAAGCAATCTTACCCTAGTTTAACAAGTAGTTTAACCTATAAATTAAAAAACGAGGTAAAGTGATGAATAATACAAAAAAATATCGGCTTAGTTGTACCCTTACCTTCGGTGATATTTATGGCCAAATTATTGTTTGGTTAATAGTAGTATTTTTGAGTATTGCTGGAGGGGTTGCTCTTTGGACTAGCAGCAGCCAAGCCTATGCTCTGGGGGCTATTGCTCTAGTGGTAGTTCTATCTCTACCTTTTTTGCTATTTGCTTTTGTAACGACCCTATTAAATCATGTTGAACTTTCTGCAGTAGAGCCTAATGAGGAAGAACAGCTTCAAATGCTAATACCTGGTCAGCAAACAGCTACATTTCTAGGTTAAATATTCGGAGTCTTTGGGATGGTGATAGTGAATAATTTTCTCAATTAATCAAGAATCTCAAAGTATTAAAAAAGCGGTTTGCAATTAGTAGGATAATTTTCATAACATACTATAAGAGTATTTTTTTAACTCCGACTCAAGCATTTGGCGCTTGGGGTTTGCTCGAATTAGGAAGCTAGCTCAATGCTAAAAGTTGATAGCTAGTTAGGGCTGGCTGAAAAAGTATGGATGGGTTGGGGTTAAACTTAAAGCTCAGGAGAAATGGAAATTAATTAGGAGGTAGTAGGATAGGATATATTTGCCTCTTGTTGCCTTCTAGCATGGTGAGTCTAAAATATGTTCTGTGGGTGAGCTAAGTGGAGCTGAAAAGCTGGCACTTTTTTGAAGACAAAAAAGAAAATGCACTTGCCAATATCAGTTAACGCTTTCAGAGTTTATCAGCAAACAAGGGTGAAAAACCTACCTGGATAATGACAGGTAGGTTTTTGGATGTCTGCATGTAAAAGATTTTTTGTATAGAATTGTAGATAATATTTTTGGTAAGTTAAGCTTTTGTTGAAAAATATTCAAGATTTTTACTATCACTAGGTTATGGATAGGTTAAATCTTTTTCCTAGTCTAAATTTTAGCTGTAAATATGTATCCTAATGTATCGTAAAAGTTTGACCTAAAATTACTAGAAGGCCAGCACCATGATATCGTATAATGTCCACACTGTGGTTATATTGTTGATAGAGACGACAATGGAGCAAGAAATATTTTAGCTTAAAGTTTAAAAATCTGGGGAACAATAGTTAAAACTTGGGGAGGGGTATTGGGAAGTTGGGGTCAAAAGCCTGATCCTATAGTGGAAGGAGGTTATATGCGCTACAGGAGAGTTTACTTACTGGGTTGATGATAGAAATATTGTTAATTTAAACCATATGGGTGAATGTAGAATCATTGATGATAAGAATCCTACATCCGTTACTGGAACTTGATTTTGGGAAAATATAAAACTAAATTGTTCTTTAGAAGTCTACTATCATAAATGTAAGATAATATAAGTTGAAAATTATTTGATATTTACCTATAATGTTAGAACATGATATAATTATAGTTGGTGGCGGTCTTGCTGGCTGTCGCGCTGCTGTAGAAATAGCTCGAAAAAATCCTAGTTTAAATGTGGCAGTAGTTGCCAAAACTCACCCTATTCGTTCCCACTCTGTGGCTGCTCAAGGGGGGATAGCGGCGTCTCTGAGAAATGTAGATACTAAAGATAGCTGGGAAGCTCATGCTTTTGATACTGTTAAGGGTTCGGACTATTTAGCAGACCAAGACGCAGTAGAAATTTTAGCGAAGGAGGCACCAGATGTAATTATTGACTTGGAACATCTAGGAGTGTTATTCTCCCGGTTGCCAGATGGTCGCATCGCTCAACGTGCTTTCGGCGGTCACTCTCACAACCGTACCTGTTATGCTGCGGATAAAACTGGTCATGCTATTCTTCATGAGTTAGTTAATAACCTTCGCCGTTATGGAGTACATATTTATGAGGAATGGTATGTAATGCGCCTGATATTGGAAGATACTCAGGCGAAGGGTGTAGTTATGTATCATATTTGGGATGGGGACATAGTTGTACTTCGGGCTAAGGTGGTAATGTTTGCTACTGGTGGTTATGGTCGGGTATTTAATACTACTTCTAATGATTATGCTTCGACTGGGGATGGTTTGGCAATGGCGGCTATGGCTGGGTTGCCTCTTCAAGATATGGAGTTTGTGCAGTTTCATCCTACTGGGTTATATCCAGCAGGGGTTTTAATTTCGGAGGCAGTGCGGGGTGAGGGTGCTTATCTGATCAATAGCGAGGGCGATCGCTTTATGGCAAATTATGCTCCTAGTCGTATGGAGTTGGCACCTCGTGATATTACTTCCCGTGCTATTACTTTGGAAATTCGCGCTGGTCGGGGAATTAATATGAATGGTAGTGCGGGCGGTCCGTTTATTTATCTTGACCTGCGACACATGGGTCGGGAGAAAATTATGAGTCGGGTACCTTTTTGTTGGGAAGAGGGTCATCGTCTTTTAGGTATTGATGCGGTGAATGAACCGATGCCAGTACGCCCGACTGCTCATTATTCTATGGGTGGTATTCCTACTAATACTGATGGTAGAGTTTTCGCGAGTGCGGATACTTTGGTGGATGGGTTATTTGCTGCGGGAGAATGTGCTTGTGTTTCGGTACATGGGGCTAACCGTTTGGGAAGTAATTCTTTGTTGGAATGTGTGGTTTATGGACGACGGACTGGAGCGGCGATCGCTGAGTTTGTTGAGGGTCGGAAGTTGCCTGATGTTGAGGAACAGCGTTATTTAAGGGAGGCGCGGGCACAAGTTCAGGGGTTGTTAGACCGCTCTGGAGAATATCGGATTAATTTTTTACAGCAGCAGTTTCAGGATACCATGAGTCAACATTGTGGTGTGTTTCGTTCCCAGGCTATAATGGAGGAGGGGTTTAAAAAATTGGAGCAGTTACAGGAACAATATCAGCAGGTTTATTTGGATGATAAGGGTAAGTTGTGGAATACGGAAATTGTTGAGGCGCTGGAGTTGCGGAGTATTATTGTTGTGGGGGAGACAATTTTAAGTTCGGCTTTGAGTCGCCAGGAAAGTCGGGGGGCTCATAGTCGGGAAGATTTTACTAAGCGAAATGATGAGGAGTTTTTACGGCATACTTTGGCTTATTATTCGTTGGCGGGTATTGATATCAGTTATCGACCTGTGGCAATAACTATGTTTGAACCAAAGGAACGGAAGTATTGATCTATTTTATTTCAGATAATTTCAGATAATATTTTCCTGAAATACGATCTGTAGGGAGCAAATTCTATCTGTAGAGGACTAGTAATATTTGCCTCTATGATGGCGTTTCTCCCTAAGTCTTGAACTAATAAGGAATAACTGAAATGCACCAGGCAAAAGACTAAGTTGACCTACCACGACTTTTTCCTGATCATACTAAATTACCAGATACTGTTAAATGGTGAATTTTGTTGCTCTTATTTTCTATGGCGAGAATATATGGCGCTTTTAGTTGCTCTAGAGTTTGCCAGTGGAGATGGAACAGAAGAGTTAGACTAAACACTTTTTTGGTTTTCCCTGGATGATGAAACAACAAGACTAGGAAAATTTTGGGTATATGAAGGTATTGTCAAAATATCTTATTACGGGGTTTATATGATCACAACTGGCAATTTACAAATGTATCATTTGGTGGATGACTCTTATGGCTAGATGTCTCCTAATGAGCGGGGTCATTATTTAATTGAACCTCTGGGAATAGAATTGGGAATATGCCAGGGTTCCTCTCAAAATCAAACTCTATCATGGTTACGGTGGTGGGACTCTGAAGGGATTTTTTTGTTGACAGGGGCGGAAAGGGTAGAAGTATAAAAAGTTCGTGGCGATCGCTTGGCTAACATAGCAGAACAGGCAAGGGAACGGGCAGAACAAGAAGGTCAATGAGGAGAACAAGCAGAACAGGCATGAATAAATGCTATTTCTCAATTATTAGCTACGGGAATAAGTGCGGAACAAGTAGCACAGGTTCTTAGTTTAACTGTTGAGGAGGTGAGGGATGTTTCTGCTTGAGGATAAACGGTATCAGTATCCTCCTTTGGTGGTGGTGTACAAGTAGTGATTTTTCGGCTTCGACTCCTAACTTTGAAAGGGCTTTACTTGCAAATATTACTACTGATATTTAGTCTGAAATAAAACCTACCTCTGCTATAATTACTGAAAGCTTTTGAAATGCTAGCTTAATGACTCTCATGACTTTTTTTAAGAATTTTTGGTCTATTTCTTTCTTTCTGCCCCTGAGCTTGGTTGTTACTGCTGTTCCTCTCCAAGCTCAACGCCTACCTCTATCGGAAAACCTGACTTCTCTCCTTTCCCCTGAAGGCCAAACTCTACTCCAAACCAGCAAAGCTCAAACAGACTACATTCCTCTGATGAGTCAGTTCGTTACCCAAGTCAATGGAGCATTTTGTGGTGTGGCGAGTGCGGTTATGGTACTTAATGCTCTAGAAGTTCCTTCTACTGCTCCTTCTCCCTGGCCACAACGTTATTTTACCCAGGATAATATTTTTAATGAGAAAACTGAGGAAGTTATCCCCCGTAGTGTTATTACTAGACGGGGAATGACTCTGGCACAGCTGTCGGACTTCATTGCTACCTATAGTGTTGAAGTCAAAACTTTCTATGGTAGCGATATTAGTTTGGAGCAGTTTCGAGGGCTCATTCGCGAGAATTTGGTGAATGATAACAACTTTGTGTTAATTAATTATCTAGGCCAGGCTATCGGACAAAAACGAGGGGGTCATATTTCTCCTATTGCTGCTTATAATGAGGAAAGTGACCAGTTTTTGGTTCTAGATGTATCTCGTTACAAGTACCCTCCCGTTTGGGTGGATACAAAGACTCTCTGGGCATCAACGAATACTATCGATAAAACATCTAAAAAAACACGGGGCATTGTTTTAATTTCTCCTCTTTCTCAACTCTAATAAATCAAATTTTATTAATTATTAATAATAACTATGGATAAAAAAAATTTAAGGCAAGCTTTAGTCGTTGGAATTAACCGTTATCCTTTGTTGAAAAAGAAAAAGTTAGGAGATTTGAACCTTAAGGCTGCTGTTAAGGATGCTGAAGCTATTGCTAATATTTTGGAAAAATATGGTAAGTTTCGAATTCAACGTTTGCCAAGTTTGCCAAGTTTGCCAAAAAACTATGATCAGGAAGGTACAGAAAGATTTGACCCTAAGGGAAAGGTGAAAATTAATGAGCTTCAAGAAGCAATTATTAATCTATTTAAACCTCGTAAAAAAAATGAAACTCCTGATGTGGCTTTACTGTTTTTTGCCGGACATGGTTATGTGGATGAAAAGGGAGATATTCGAGAAGGTTTTTTGGCTACTAGTGAGGCTCACCTTTCGGAAAATGTTTATGGTATTTCTTTAAATTGGTTAAAAAGGCTCTTACAAGATAGTCCGGTTCAAGAACAAATTGTTTGGTTAGACTGTTGTTTTAGTGGTGAATTCTTGAATTTTGACCGAGAAGCTAACCCTGGTACTGAAGGAAAAAAAATTAGTCGTTGTTTTATTACTGCTTCTCGTTCTTTTCAAACTGCTACAGAAAAAATTGATGGAGAACATGGTTTATTTACTGATAATTTGCTGGAATGTTTAAACCCAGAAAATTATGTTGATGGTTGGGTAACTAATTATGTTTTGGCAGAGTTTATTAACAAAAAGATGTCTCGTACATCTCAAGCACCGATGTTTCAGAATTCTGGGGATGCGATAATTCTTACTACTAATACTCTGACTGAATATAAGGATGAACGCTGGAAAAATTTGGCTCCTTATCGAGGTTTATCTTATTTTCGTCAGCAGGAAAATGATGCGGTTTTTTTTCATGGCAGAACTCTTTTAACTGATGAGTTAATTGACCGAGTTAGAACTAATAATTTTGTGGCGGTTTTGGGGGCTTCTGGAAGTGGAAAGTCTTCTTTATTGCGGGCGGGTTTGTTATATCAACTGAGGCAGGGGCAAAAAATATCTGGAAGTGATAGATGGCGTTATCTAAATCCTTTTACTCCGACTTTTTCTCCTCTGAAAAGTTTGGAACTAGCAATTAATAGAGAGGGGGAAAAACAGGAGAATTTTACTGATAATTTTACTGATAATTTAATTAGGTTTATTGACCTAGTTGAAGCTGAAAGAGTGGTAATGATAATTGACCAGTTTGAAGAGGTTTTTACTCTCTGTCAAGGTGACGAGGAAAAAGAACAAGAACGACTGGATTTTTTTGATTGTTTTTTGGATGTTCTGGAAAGACGAGGTGATAAGTTTTGTTTGGTGTTGGGAATGCGGGCTGATTTTCTTGACCGCTGTTCTGAATATGGAAGGTTAGCTAATCAAATTAAGCGGCATCAATTATTAGTAACTCCTCTGGAAAAGGATGAAATAGATGAGGTTATAAAAAAGCCTGCGGAATTAGTTGGAGTTGGAGTTGAGCCGGGATTAATTGCCCAAATAAGGGAAGATTTTTTGCGTAACCCTGGTAGTTTA
>ENA-UENW01000376-UENW01000376.1-marine-metagenome-genome-assembly--contig:-NODE-376-length-17877-cov-4.237727_pt1 | contig 17877 bp, 14 predicted proteins | sample MGYA00237876_ERZ529329 | MGnify/ENA primary metagenome ERZ529329 (study PRJEB26372, sample SAMN05368346) | marine metagenome | biome: cultured habitat; feature: ocean water; material: water; isolation... | reverse complement strand
ACGTTTCAACGGAACCCTTCGCCAAAGATGTAGCAGGCTTGTTCGTCAAACATTGTCATTTTCGAAATCGATTGTATATCATGAGGCTGCAATTCGCTACCTAGTCTGGAAACTTAATTTGCAATACGCAGCCTTACATTAAATACACTACCAAATAACTTAAGTAGTTAAGTACACTGTGTAATAAGCTAGTTAGTGTTTTGCCGAGTGTATTTTGAGTCAGATCAAGGCGCGAAGAGCGACTATAGCCATAGCTACACGAGCGATAAGCAACGAAGAGCTGACTCAAAAGACGCCGACAAAATGCAAATAAATTTATTACACAGTGTATTAAGCAACATTGTTTGTTGAAAAACTACACCTTCCTATTCCTGGTGTCCAAGCAGAATCGTTGCCTTTCATTAGAATGTTAAATCATTTCGCGATGCAGTCATCAATTTCGGTAGAATGGCTGCATAAATAGCCACGGGCTATTGATATGAGTGTTTTAATATAACGGCTTCTTCAGTTTTCACCTGCCAAGATCCGGTAATTATCAATCAACCACATGCATTTATCAATGACGGCCTTAAATAGTCTAAAAGCTATTGTAATGCAGTTTCATTGATTTTTTAAACCTGTTCATTGACTTTCCTTTTGAAGGTTAATTTTCAACTGCACTTTTGATTTCAATAATAATTAATTCACTTTAAAATTCTAATCTAATGAAGTCTTTTAGCTTTTATTTATTGGTAGCCGTTTCATTTTTCATGGCGAGTTGTGGTAGCTCAAAAAACGCAACTACTCAATCATCAACTCAGACAAATACTGACATCAATGCAGAAGAAATGGCCGATAAGCAAACGGCTCAAATGGTGGAGCGACTCAATTTGACGCCTGAACAAGAAACAACGATTAGCGCTGTCAATTTGAGATATGCGCAAGAAATGAAGACCATTGCTCAGCAAGGAAGAAGCATAAGTACCATGAAAAACATGAGAGCCATGAATCAGAGAAAAACTGCAGAAATGGAGGTCTTGCTTTCGGAAGAGCAATTTGTGGAGTATGAGAAAATGGTGGAAGAAATGAAGGCCGAGCTAAGAAGCCGAAGAAGAGGTTAGTGCTTTGAAAATGAGTCTTTTTTTCATTAATAAAAAAAGCTTGTTGATTGGTGAATTTCATCTGTTCATTGAAAAACGGATTAGGCTAACAACCAACAAAGATTCTATTGTGCCTTTCTATGGACTTGGCAAATATTTATCTAATTGTATTTCAAACTAAACGAATTCATGAAATTCATGAAAATCATATTAATCGGCTGTTCTCTGTTTTTTTGTATCCCCTTGCTGAATGCACAGGAACTGGAGAACATTGAAATAAAAGGCAGCTTTGAAAACAAACCACTCTCTTTAGTCTTGTTAGACTTGGAAATTAGATACAAACTCAATTTCGAATATGATGAGCAGTTGATTGAAGATATTCGGATCACGGCTTTTTTTGGGAAGTCATCCTTAGATTTTGGCATGAGCAAAATATTAGAGAATACTAAGCTTGGCTTTGACATAAAAACTGGTCGAACCATAGCACTTTTCCCAAAAACCGATACCCCGAAAGTAGATTGGTTGAATGTAGCCCCTAGCAGAAAGGACTTTAAAGCATCAGGTGTTGTGAAAGACGGAAAGACAGGCGAAACTTTACCCTTTGCTGACGTCATACTCCAGGGTACAACAAATGGCGTGGCGACAAATGTTGATGGGTATTTTACTTTCTTCAATGTCCCTAGCGATACGGTTATATTGTTGGTAAATTACCTTGGTTACCAAACCGCAACCTACCGCATTACGCCTGATACGGATGTCAACAATATTGAAATTTCGATGGAAGATTTTGGGCTGCAATTGGAAGAAGTCATTGTCAAAGCTACTAAAGAAGAGCAAATGTTGAGTGCATCTACCGGCATTAGCCGTATTGGCTTGTCCCCAGCTGCATTGGCAAAATTGCCCAGCTATGGCGAAAAAGACATTTTCAGATCCTTGCAGTTACTTCCTGGAATCAGCGGCTCCAATGAAAGTTCATCTGGCTTATACGTAAGAGGCGGAACACCTGACCAAAACCTGGTCTTATTTGATGGCTTCACGGTCTACCATGTCGACCATCTCTTTGGTTTTTTTAGTGCATTCAACGCCAATGCTGTTAAGGATGTACAACTGTACAAAGGAGGCTTTGATGCCAAATATGGTGGCCGCTTGTCTAGCGTAGTAGAGCTTACTGGTAAAGAGGGAAATAAAAAGGAACTAAACATGGGCATTGGCCTTAGTTTATTGAGTGTAAATGGTTTTGTAGAAGCTCCTTTTGCAGACGGCAAAGGTTCATTCCTGGTGGCTGGACGGCGGTCTTTTCAGAGTGATTTCTATAACAACATATTTGATGCTTATACAGATAGCAACGAAGCTTCAAGTAATGCACCACAATTGCCGGGTCGTTTTGGTCAACAGGAAGTGCAACCCAATACCTATTTCTATGATTTAAATGCTAAAACAACCTTTCGACCTAACAACAAGGATGTATTTAGCCTGAGTTTTTACAGTGGAATAGACGATCTCGACAATTCCAGAAATACCGATCAATCTGCATTTGGAAACATATTTGCCGACCTCGATTTTTCCTTTGATCGCCAGAGTACCGATTTAACCGCTTGGGGAAATTGGGGAACCAGCGCCAAGTGGTCACGTAGATGGGATGATCGCTTTTATTCAAATGTTAATCTTTCTTATTCCACCTATTTCAGCGAAAGAGATCGAACCAATGCTTTGAGTATAACAAGAGCCGACACAACTATTGCAAGAAATTCAGGGAGTTATGAAGAAAATGACTTGAAAGATGTGAGCCTGAAAATCGACAATGAATTTAAGCTTACACAAAACAATCAACTTGATTTTGGGCTTCAAGCAACTCGGAATACCATTGAATACCAGTTTACACAGAATGACACCCTTAGCGTTCTTGATCGGAATGACGAAGGCCTCACGACTACTTTTTATGTGCAAGATCGACATACTTTTAATGAAAAATTGATTTTAAAGGGAGGCTTAAGAACCTCTCATTACAGTGTCACCCACCAGCTCTATTTTGAGCCAAGAGCATCATTTAGTTTTCTGTTGACAGATAGAATAAAGCTGAAAGGCGCCTGGGGCAAATACCATCAGTTTGCTAATCGAATTGTTAGAGAAGACATCCAGCAAGGCAGCCGAGACTTTTGGCTATTGGCCGATGATGAAAGTGTGCCCATTAGCTCCGCTTATCATCATATCATTGGTACGAGCTATGAAACCAACAACTGGCTCTTTGATGTAGAAGCTTACTATAAAACACTGGATGGTCTTTCAGAGTATTCAACTCGCTTTGTACCGCAAGGCGTGGGTAGCGACAGAGTATTAGGCTATGAAGAATTCTTCCATAGCGGGAGTGGCATTGCCAAAGGAGTAGAATTTCTTGTACAGCGGAAAGTAGGGAAATTCACTGGCTGGGCAAGCTATACGCTTGGTGAAGTGAAATATGACTTCGAAGCATTCGGTGAGGAATCCTTTTTTGCCAATCAAGATGTGACGCATGAATTGAAATTGGTAGGGAACTACAAATTAGGTAAGCTGTCTTTAGGTGCGACTTTTGTTTATGCTACAGGCAAACCGTACACCGCACCGACGGGCTATTATCAGCTGGAATTGCTAGACGGTTCAACTACCAATTTTTTTGAAATAAGTGATAAAAACGCTTTGCGATACGATGATTACCATCGCCTTGATCTCTCAGCAACTTATGACTTTAACTTAGGGAACAACAAAGCTAATGTTGGGCTTTCTTTGACCAATATTTATAACCGGGAAAACACTTGGTACAACGAATATGAAGTTATTGAAGGCGAATTATTAGAAACCAATGTCTCCTTATTGGGCTTTACTCCCAGCCTGTTTTTCAACTGGACTTTAAAATAAATTCTTCTTCGACACCACGAAGAACCAAATAAATTAAAATGAAATCACTCGATATATTAAGCTTGACTATACTTCCTTTTTTGATGTTTCAAAGCTGCGAAAAAGACGTCATCGAACAAGAAGAAACAGAGACAACGGTCGTAGAAGCCTACCTGTATGCAGGCCAGACGATAGACAGCCTGAAGGTCACGCAAAGCTACTCCTATGGGCAAGAGGAAGAGGAAATCATTGGTATTAATGATTTGGACATCACCATTTCTGATGATGAAAATCAAGCTTTACTAACACCTATTGGCGACGGGCTTTACAACAATCCAGACTTCGTCATAGAGGGAGGGAAAAGCTACCGATTGGAATTTGAAAGGGATGGAGAAATTATTTCGGCGGAGACTTATGTTCCTGAAAGGAATGTAACAAGCATTTCCACAACCCAAGTTGAATTGGTACAAATTGAAGCTGGAACTTTTCCTATTGGTGGTATTAATATCCCTGACCCAGTTGAAGTGAGTTGGAATAATGAAGATGGGGACTATTACTATGTACTTATCAAAAATATAGAAACTGACCCAGAGTACGTGAACGAAAACATAGCCCAATTAGATGGGCAGTTTGTATTTATTACAGAACCTCAAATATCCGACTTTTATGCCATCCGCACTCGGCAAGAATTGACACAATATGGTACATACCAAATCATCGTATTTCGGGTTAATCCAGAATATGCTGCGCTCTATGAAAGCTCAGGCAATTCAACGCTTTCCTTAGAAGAACCGCCGTCTAATATTGTCAATGGCCTGGGGATTTTCACCGGAGTGAGTAGTGACACTTTGTACTTAGAAGTGACTAAGATTTAACTCAAATAACATTCTTTGTTTTTGCGGGTTGATTTTTTTATGGTTGCCGAGAACTCCGGCTAGGGCGCAGTGCTGAGGAACGAAGCATTGTCGCACTAGCAAAGTTCTGCGGAGTCTTTTTACTTATTCTAAAAATACGTTTTCACTGCGAACTCAAATTGGTCAATAAATATCCTCTTAAAGGCCGTTATATTATTTCTTTCATAAAACACCAACATAGCCTTCTTGTAGTCTATCGAATCAACCGTTCTGAATGATATTGGGCAATACTGATTTGCTAACAAAATAGCATTACTTGTAATTCTTGCTGTTCGTTTATTGCCATCTATAAACCCTTGAATGTATGAGATCAGAACTAATGCAATTAGTGCCTTCTCAAATATATTCTCCTTGTAGTTTATCAAATCACACATATCATTGAATGCTTCTCTGATTTGAAACTCATTATCCAATGGTCGGTAATTGGTCCCCGTGATACCTACCCTTCTAGAGCGAAGGTTTCTGTTTATGCCTAACTCCTTTGTCAATAAGCTGTGAATGTCTTCAATTCTTCTTATCGATAACTCCTTCAAATAATCTGGATTCTCAACTATGAAGTCTATTGCATCTTTATGATTCAATAGCATCACAGCTTCATCTTTAGTCTTTCCAGCTGCCGTTTGTTTTTCCTTGAGTAACCTTTCTGTTTCTAATAAAGAATATGTATTCCCCTCTATTTGAGATGACTTCCAACTCAAGTCAATTGCTAGTCGTTCTATTTCCTTTAGGTACTCTTGCTCGCTTAGTTGACTTATGTTCTTGCTGTAATCATCTTGAAGCGTAGCAAGATGGGCTAACTCAGAATCTATAAATATATCAACCTGATATAGGTCTTTTCTAAGCAACTCATGATTGAAGGACTCATTAATTACTCTTTCATCTATATCCTTCTCAAAATAATTCTCTAAATCAATAGAATGTAAAATCCCATAAGACTTTGATAATGAGTATCTAGTTCCTTTATTTACCCCTACTTTCTCAACCAGCTTCTTATCTATTAACTGTTCTAATAGGCGATTTAATGTCCTGCTACTCTTCTTATAATCAATGGCTGAATATATTTCGCTAGAGGTCATCTGGGGACGCTCGCTCAATAGCTCTAAAATCAGGTTTACTTCACTCACCTCGAATATTTATCTGACAGAAGAATCATTATTTCTTGACAAAAATAGAGCTTTTTGTCAGGTATTTTGACTTAAAATGTCAGATAAAATCTTACCTATCTTAATTCCGCAGAACTCTGGCTACGACGCAGTGCGACGCAGGAGCATTGTCGTAGTAGCAAAGTTGTGTGCTGTACTATTTAATTTCCTATGTTCACATCAGGCTCAGAGATGATTTAACCTAGTTTTTCCAGCCATATTCCTGTTCTAATTTAGAGATTTCTGAAGAACAAGGCGAATCCATAATACAATCGTACCCTTCTACTAGATTACTAATAAAAAGATGTACCTTTCTTAACGTTTTAATTTCGTCAGTTTCTACTAAAGGTTTCATAGTATAAGCTTACAGGTTAGAAAGTAATTGCTAACTACAAGGTTATATACTATGCAGAACAAGCAGTTCGAGATCGAATCGCAAACACCCTTTTCTGAAAGTCTTATTTGGAAACTCAACCGGAATTTCTATTCAGAGATCGGAGTAAGTGCTTGGAGAGACGACATTGTTCCTCATCACTTAACAAGTAATGCTAGGGTCGGAAAAACTTATGCAGAATTAATTTATGCAATTCTTAAAGACTTAGCGAACAACGGAAAAAATGATGAAGTTGTTTATATCCTAGAATTAGGTTCGGGCCATGGAAGACTTGCATTCCATATTCTTGGCCACTTGCACGAAATAGAATCCTCTTCAGAAGATAGAGTTCCCCGGTATTGTTATATTCTCAGTGATATTGTAGAAGAAAACCTCTTGTTCTTTCACAATCACCCCCAGTTCCAATCTTACTTTGATAGAGGCGTTTTGGACTTGTCCTATTTCGATGCTGTAGGCAGCAAAGAAATTCATCTAAGAAATTCAAAAAAAAGGATATCACCACAGCAATTAACCCAACCGATACTAGCCGTTGCAAACTACTTTTTTGATTCTATACCAAGCGAATTATTTTTCATTCAAAATGAAGAGGTCTCCACTTGTTCTGTTTCAATTAGTTCCAAGGTAGACCCTGATGGGATGAATGCTGAAAAGTTAATAGAGAATATGGAGTTGACCTTTCACAAGTCCACTGAGAACTTACCTGTATATGAAGAGCCGCTTCAGAATGAAATATTAGAATCCTATAGATCTCAACTCTCTAGTACATACCTTTTTTACCCTGTGAGCGCTATGACTTGTTTACAGAACATAAAGGCACTCTCAAAGGCGGGATTGGCAATGCTATCAATGGATAAGGGGTTTCATGAATTACAGAATCTTGAGAATAAAAAGCAGCCGGACGTTGTAAAACACGGTAGTTTTTCACTTTGGGTGAACTACCATGCACTAAACGCATATTGTACAAAAGAAGGTGGCAAGACACTATTCCCAACCTATTCAAACTTCCATCTTGAGCTCGGGTGTTTACTATTCGTGAATGATAGCCATAATTATAGTTATCTAAAACTAGCTTATCAGCATTTTGTGGACGATTTTGGCCCCGACGATTTTAACAGTATTAAACAGCTAGCATACTCCAATATGTCAAGGCTTAAGTTGAAAGACTTATTGGCTCTCTATAGGTTGAGTTTCTATGATTCAACTTTTTTCATCAAACTGCTACCGAGGCTTAAGCATGTATATAAAACAATCACTTTTGATGAGCGTCGTAGGCTTGCGCAGACTATCGACTGCGTATGGAAATCATATTTTGATATTGAAGAGAGCTTTGACCTTGCCTATGAGATTGGAGGAATATTCTATAACCTTGGCTTTTATACCGAAGCATTAATTTATTTTCAATTTTCCATAGACTCTTTTGGTCAAAAAGCAGATGTATACTACAATCAAGCGTTGTGCTTTTACCAATTGAAAGACGATGATCAGTTCTTTAAAATATTAGACGAAGCAAAAAAAGCATTCCCACTGTTTGAACCATTCAAAACCTTAGAGAATCTTGAAATGGAATAGAGTCGACTAAGTCACTGAGCAACAGCGTTTGTAACCAATAATCTCTTATGTGATAATAATTTGATTGCACACAACTCTGGCTTAACCGCATTGCACTCAATCCACCTTAGGGTACAGCAATAATTGCATATAATCCTGTAACTCCCACAAACAAGCCGCATAAACCTCACTACTAAGCATTGCGTATAAGCACCTGAGAAAATTACGGATAAATAGCAGAACACGCAATGAGGCAAGTACGCGTGTTCCCCGTCAACAGTTTTCCAATACGGAGAAAACTATTGCCGAAGCCCCCGCTGACTTGCTTAGGGGCAGCCCCTAAGAACCCCGCTTGCTGCACGTTGATCATAAGCCTATTTGAATTACTCTCTAAGTCAATCGAAAGGAGATGTTGCCTTCACACATCAAATTAGCCCTAAAGGAATAGCTCTACTGCCCCACTATCATATCATGAAACTGATCCATCGTATCCTGGTCGAACTGACTAAGATAGACCTGGGTGGTCTTCAGATCCGCATGCCCGAGTGCTTCGGATATCGCTGCCACTGGAACCCCCTTATGTTTGGCGAGGCTGGCAAAGGTATGCCGAGCCGTGTAGCCCGTAATGTCCGCCTCAACACCAGCTAATTCCGCAAGCTCTTTCAGAGAGCGATTATAACGTTGCATGACCGTACGGGCGCGGGTGTATTGTCTTTTCAGGGGAGCATCTTTAGGTACTATGCCTAATAGGAAATCATCAGGCTCCTTATCCTCCAGATACGGGTTCAAGATGATCTGCAAGGGTGGCGGAACCTTGATGCTATGCAGCCGGCCCGTCTTCTTTCTTTTATACTCTACCCTACCCTGTCGAATGTCTTCTACTTTAAGGAAGGCTAGATCAATAAATGAAGCTCCCATTAGGTAGAAGCTCATGAGAAAGTAGGTTTTCGCTTCCTGTTGACGACTACTCTTGGGTTCTACCGCTCTGAGCCTGGCTATATCTTCTGGTGTGATAGCGCGCTTGCGTGTAGCTTCTCGCTTGATTGTGTATTGTTTGAAAGGATAGGTATCGGCACTTAGAAGACCACGTTTAATCGCCCGGTTATACAGCGCTCGCAAAGTGCGCATCTGCACGCTGAGGCCATTAACCGTATTCGATTTACCATTACTTTTAGCAAGTGATAGATACCAAGCCTCATACTTCTTGAGCCAGGTATAGGTGACATGCAATAGCGGAAAGTCTCTTTCGCCCGCATACCTACGGAGACTGAGCCATAGCATCCGGTACACCCTGGCATTTCCCACTTTGCCGGCTTGTTCAAGTTCATCGATGATCTGCTGGCAGAAGTCTAGAATGAATACTGCGGTCTTTTTACCCTGAATCTGCCCCTTGATTTCCTTAAGTGATAGACGGTGAAGCTGGCCTTCATCCTCTAAGCACAAGAGAATATCAGTAGCCTCGGCTTTCTTGCGCTGAAGTAAGGTATTTACTCGTGTGACATTCGGGAACGCTTTGCAGGAAGATTTGATACTCTGGTTTCTCGATTGCCAGTACTTCGCCTCTACACTATATCCTGTCGGTATACGGATAGGGTCACGATTGACAACCAGGAGGAGCTTTATTGGATAGGTACCGTCCTTCTTTTGGTATCTTTGATCGAGTTCCAGGTTAATAGATGTATTCATTGTTGGTATTCTTGGACTCCTAAGATACGGAAAAATTTGCCAGCAATTTGCCAGCACATTTTGATCTTTATTGAAATCAAGAAAAACCAATAAAACACAATACACTAAAAATCAAACACTTAAAAAGCATCTCATTCCAACACAGACCAATATAGCCACGTTTCAGAGGCGTGTGCAGCAATGCGTGCGGGTTCAAGTCCCGCCTCCGGCACAACAAAAAGGTCTAATCAGAATTCTCTGATTAGACCTTTTTTCATCCATATTGGACATTCTGTACGAGCTTGCCTACACTCTATTTCCCAGCCGCTTCCAACTCTGCAACCTCTTCCTCTAGCCATTCCTTATTGTCAGCATAACGTTCTTCATCCATCGAATCCTTTTGCTTTTCCAGCAATTGGAGCGCTGACTGAAAATACCGTAGCGCCTCCACCGGGCGGCCCTCTTCCTTATACAGGTACGCCAGGTTTTGCGTCACTTGCAGGTTGTCAGGGGTAAGTCTCAGCGCCCATTGGTAACATTCGAAAGCGCGGTCCGTCATGCCCAGCTCCTTAAATTCGTTGGCGTAATAATTCAGATCCGCAGTATTGAGCGGGTGTGACCACCCCAGTTTTGCTTCTTGTGCCGCGAGGTAAGCCTCGGTTTGCTTACGAAGTCCTTGCCCCTTGTTGGCAGCAAATTCTTGAAGCATGTATTGATCTACCGTGTACTGGCGACTCATTTCCATTAAGGCTAGGTTCCAAGATGGGATAACTACCGTCCAGTGGGTTGTCGTGTTGATTTCTGTAGAACCCAAAGCCAGACTTTCATTGGCGGAAGCCTGGATCATAGAATCCAGCTGCATGACCTGTTTCCCGAAGGAGTCCTCGTAGCTACCCACCGTACCGTAGGTGCAGAATAGAAACTTCTTGAAGTCAGGTTTGGTCGCTAGTTCGTCCGCAGCCTGTTTCATAATCTGGTTGTCCATGTAGTGCATGGCTGGGCTGATACCGATGTAGGCGTCAAACAAATCTCGTTGATTACTAAAGAGTGTGGTGGTAATGAAGGCACCACCTCGAGAATGGCCGACAATGGCTCTTTTGTCGTTGACCCTATAATTGGCCTCAATTAATGGAATTACCTCTTCTCGCAGGTGCTGCTGCAAGAGGTGTGCCTTGCCGTTGTTGTTCTCCGTTGAAACGGTATCAACGTTTGGAGGAATGAGCTCTCTCCCACGGTTGTCATGATGGATACCTACGATAATTAGCGGAAGTACCTGAAAGTTATCCACCAGGTAAGTCAAATTGCCCTTAGCCATATTCCAGTAGCGTTCTGAATGGGCATCTAAAGCATAAACCACCATGAAGTCATCATCAGGTCTTCGCTCATAGCGCTCTGGCAAGTGAACGTGGATCTTTCGTTCTCCCTCGAAAGCTTTGGATTCAATAATGAAGGTAGTGTCTCTACCCTGCTGGGCATGAAGCGCCAGCCCACTTAGAAGCAGGCTAAGCAATAGAAAATGAATGCGCATGATGAACTGGATGTTATGAACTATTGGTAGTAGTGAAAGTGTAGAAATACCTACTCCTCTCCTACTGTTGAGCGATACGTAGGAAGGTTTCCTACGTAAACAAGGAGTCCATTAATGTTCAATGGTTGCAAATGTAATGACATCACTTTCCTTCTCCACCCCGACCGTCTAGTACCGTCCGTAAGGTCCAGACTTCATGAATGGGCTGCCCCTTACTGCTCAATCCCTCATGATGCCAGGCACCATCTTGCAGGGAAAAATCAAAAGGCAATACCGCACCAACCCTTGAGCCATCGCGCGAGAAGAACTCAATGGTTTCCGTGTATTTTCCATCTACTGTGGTATAGGTACCACCACCCGTTCCTCGAAATTCTTTGGTCTCCGTATTGTATGCGATCCACTGGAAGCGAGTGCCAGAAAGGATCTTCATAGTCTTCCTTGGACCAATCTGTCGTGATCGCAACTCGCCATCTCGAACCCGACCCGTAATGAGCCAAGCCCCTGCCAAATCGCCTGGACTACCGTCATCCATGCGTTCCCAGACTCTTTTCTCATCATCAAAACGAAGAACTTCACCCTCGATTCTTGGCGTTGTGGAGACGGTAGTACCCACCTTATCTGGGCTGTAAGTATGGAATTCAAACGTAAGTAGTAATTCTCCATCTTTTAACTCCCACTTTCCACCGTAGGTGCCAAAGAACAGCTTCTCCGTTTCATTGTAAACGCTGATGCTCACATAGGATTCATCCACGATGGAAACTTGAGTGTAGGTAGTATCACTTATTGTGAAACTGGAAGTCCAGGCACCGACTAGATCCTCGGCCTGGAATTGAGATTGCTCTTGAGCAAAGGAATCAAGCGGCAGGAAGGAAAGGAGCAAAAGTATAGGCATCATCAACCTAACGAAAACATGAATATTCTGGTAGGTTTTTAAGACCTGAGGAATCCGGTGCAGACTTCGTTTTTCCATAGTACTGGGTTTTATGCGAAATAGCTTTGTATAAAGATAACTTGATTGCTAGAAGGATTACAAACAAGACGAATTTTCTCCATAAAAACCGCAGTGGCAATCTGCTTTCCATGTCTTACTTTCGAGGGGCGCTACAGAAACATGGCTTCTTAATCAGCTACACAGCTTGCATTCTATGAATCAATAGCGCTTTAATTTCTTCTTTGCTAAGGTCGCCCTCCAGATCAACAAAATGGTCTGCTAGCAGATCAAAACGTTTAGTAATGATCCACATAAACATTTCGAATTCCTGGGTGTCGGCAAAGACAGACGCTCTATTCTTGCGATACGCTTCGATGTTCTCCTGGAAATGATTGGGTGCCTCCGTCCAGTGCAGCTGAGGACGCTGATGGTGGACTACATGATAATCCTCGTTGAAGACATTATAATGCCCCCGTAAAATGGTCACAGAATTTATGTAGTCGTTGTCCGGATCATTGGGATCAATAAAGGTATGCCAGGTGTAGTTTATCGCGCCCAGGTAGATGATTACACACAACAACGGCAATAAAAAGTACGCAAACGCAAACCACGGATCGATCAGCAACAATAAGCTAAAGGCAAGGCAATAGGCCATCATTCCACTCATCATCCGACGAGCATTTTTCCAGTTCTTATGCTGTAGGTGATAACGAACGATACTGAAGCCGGTCCAGAATCCTGCAAATTGCCGGAGATAGATCAGCCAATGTGCAGGCTGGGTTCGATCAAGATGAATGGTTGTCGCCACATCCTCTGGTCCATTATCATGTCGGTGATGAATACGCAAGTGCCCCATGGGATAAGCCTCTGGAATATGTCCATAGAGCGGCCCCAATATCCAGCCAAAAAAGTTGTTGAAAACAGTAAATGGAGCCCGAAAAAGACCTTTGGCCGCATGGCCTCCCTTATGAATCAGCGTGCTGATGTAAGCAAAGAACCGGAAATAAGGGCCCATCATCAAAACATGATAGCCAAACGCAATCCCTATACACTTTCCCCAACTGGCTTGCTGACCGAATTGTACATGCCAGAAGAGAAGGGATAGAAAGAGTAAGGGTGTGAATAAGCCGATTCCGAAAAAACTGTATAGATAAGGCGCATCGCGTTTATCTCTTAGCAGGACCGCCCCAACGCTCTGGATTCGCTTATCAAGTATCAGCCCTACTTTGCTGGCCAAGGTGGTAGCGCTTAATCGGATCCACAGTTGATCCCATAGCAAACCTACGGCTATCACCGAGGTCATCCAGGGGACGGGAAGTAATAATAGCATTCCCACTATGCGGTCTTTCCATGACAGTTTCACACCCGTCTGTTGCCGGCTATCCTCCGACGATACTCTTTTTACCATTTGTTCACTGATTTACGTGAAGAAGAAGTCAACTGCTTAATAAATCAGGTTCACTGTGATGTTAGTACGCTGCTGCAAGTTGACCCGGCAGGCCTCATACGAAGGCGCACAAAATCGTGGCCGCACGTTGTTGGAAAAGCCGTAGCCTTCTTTAGGAATACCCAGAATATTCAGATTACATTCCCCATCTGAGTTGAGATCATGGTAAATGGCCAGCGCACAATTTCGCAGGCGAACATCCTCGATAACAAAAGCAGACATATTGGATTGTATGGGGAATCGGAGTTCCCTGTATTGAGCGTTTTCCTCGAGGAAGGAATCGCTCTTATCGAAGATACCAATCACTATTTCGCCTTTGTATTCCTCGATATTGGGGATGGTTACTACAAGGTCAACGGAAGCTTGTTTAGGAGTGAGAAATGACAACAGGGACATTAATAACAGGGAGGTCATGCAATTATTTTTATGGTTTTGAGATGGACTTACTTCACCTGTTGAGCAGGTTGGTTCAGCTGGCCATTAAGGCAGCTCTAACTGGTTTTGCGAAACCTGCTCGCTTGTTCAATTCCAGGATCGAATCTAGGCTGATGAAGGGTAGTAGTACGTCCTTGCTCATCACTGGAGCAGGATTAACTTCTGTCTGTGGAGTCACCTGCTGATCACCGAACAGAATATTTTTGATCTCAGATTCGGATAGCCGGTCGCGGTGTGGCAAATGGGCCATAAATTCCTCATAGCTGATACAGTTACCGGCCAGGCGCTCCATACCAGTACCAACGAACGTTTTAAAGAACCAGCGGAAGGCCTTGTTTGCAAAAACGGGTCCCATCTTGAAGGCGCGTGCATCGGGGATTTCAATCACTCGCACTGCCATGCTAAATCGAGGCTTCGCGTGAGTCTCTTCCGCTACATCTGAATAATGGATAATAGAAGGATTGAAGGTCACACATTCTCCCAGTGTCTGGCCGTAGGAGATCGGTTTGTTAGCCGCTTTGGCTGCGCCATGTTTTTCCTTAAAATAAAGTAGACTCAGGTAAGTCCCTACATTGAAATCATGGATGCGAACCTCCCTCCCTTCATGGTCTTCCAGGATCAGTAAATGTTCCGTATCATTTGCAGATAAAGAGGTGACATCTTTAAGTTCACTCCGTTCGCTGATCACAATAGATTTCAAGGCACGATCGATATCAACCTCTATCTCATTTTCCAATAAATAGCGTAGTGCATAGTGCGGAAATATGATCTCTTCGTGCGTGCCTTCAAATAGCCGTAGTCCGGAGTCCTCACCACCAGTTTGAAGGTTCATGTGGAAATGAAGCATCTTGGGAAGATGAGTCAAATCAAAAAAGTGCTCAGCAGGAAAATCGGTGTGCAGCGGTGCGGGCAAGCGGGAGGAAAAGACCTGGGTATCAATCATCAGATTTCCCCGGGGAGCACCAAATATGGAAGCCGCCTGATCCACAAAGAAATCAATATGCTCCAGAAAGGGTTGGCACAGCTGTGGTTGATAGATATGCATATGCTGCATCAAACCTTCTTGTGCAGTCCCTTTACGCTGATAAATAGTGTCTAATTCCGCCACCATATCCGCTTCCAGTTGCTGGAAACCCGGAAACGGTTGAGGAGATAAGTAGCCCTGCTCCGCAAATTGCGCAACTTCTTCCGGATTAAGACTGTACTTCCCTTGTACCGGAGATGGCTTGGAAGTTTTCTGCTCCTTTTCGTCCAGAATAGGCGAAGTATATTTCCTTTTCTTTTTCAGAAATGATTTTGGAGATCGCAGTAACCTCTTTTTCATCCGTCCCAGCTTAATTTCTTCTTCGGCGGATAGCAGGAAATTATCAATTGCTCGCTCGTATAAGCGGAGGGTCTCCTCCATTTTTCTGTTGAAATTCATGGCCTATTCTTTTGTAATGTGTCTTATGATCATTTTGGAATGATCGTCACGACAAAGGTGAGCCATTGGAGAATATAGTGTTGTCACTATTGTTCCGAATAATGTACCTATTGTTCACAAAGCAGGTTTTCTGCCACATGTCAAGAAGGCTTATCGAAAAGCGCCCCACAGCGTAAGCGTTTCAACTCTTACGCTCCTTCTAGTTACATGGTGTAGGATTGAAAGCCAAGAAGGAAGTTACGTCAGGTAAACAACTAGAAAGACATAGTATGCTAAGTCATAATTCCAACCACAGCTACTTACGTCGGTTTAGGAATTGAAGAGTGACACCGTGCTCATTGAATTGCTCTACCGTAAAGAAAAAAAGCACACCAGACACCGGCCAAAGCCGCGTTTGGAAGTTCAACACCCAATCACCTTATAGCTAAGTATGCTCTTCGCATGGTGCCGCCTACATTTTCAGCAGAACGCCAGTTTTTAGCTGTTCCCTATCATTTATATAGTGATACACATAAACGCCAGCTTTCCAAGCTCTTGGATGAATAGCATTTTTTCCAGGATAAATATTCTGTTCCAATACTTGACGACCAGTTGGATCGTAAACTCGCAACTGTCCCGGAGTAGAAGATTCACCACTTAATTCCACGGAGAATTCGCTTTGAAATGGATTGGGATAAATTCTAAAATCCGGCCCCATTGGAACTAGATCTAAAGTAGAAACAAGGGTAGGCTCCTCCAACTCAAAAACACTCAAATAACTATCTGCCTCCGAACCAGCATTAGCGTGCATCAGCTGAAAGGCTGCGGGACTCACGGAAAGGTCTATGGATTCAGTTTGACCGGAACAGGCGATACTTCCGCCGCTACTAACATGAAAAGCACGGACGGCCTCATCAGAACTACCGCCCCAATAGGTACTGTATTCGACCGAGTCAAATTGTGGAGATAGACGTACGAAATATCCATCTGCGTCTCCAGCTAACTGGGGCTGAACAGCACCAGGAGTTACTTGTAAATTTTGGGAATGTGTGCCTCCACCAAAATAGAGTCGCTGGAGTGAGTCTACGAATAGTCCTTCGGCTGCATCACCACCTGCTCCCCCATAGTACGTACTGGCTAGCAGTTCTGTACCATCAGGTGAAAACTTGGCCAGCAAGGCATCAAAGCCATCATTTGTGGTCTTGGTAGGTTTAACCGCATTTGGGGTGGTGACCAGATCTATAGACATTGTTCCACCCGCCAGATAAGCATGCCCGAGCTCGTCTACCTCCAGGCAATGTGTTTCTGAAAATTCGTTGGCGCTGCCGCCAAAATAAGTGGAGTAGATCAAAGAATCTCCATTAGGCGATAATCGCGTTACGAACATATCACTTTGTCCCGCATTCTGAGTTTGCACGGCGTCGCTGGTTACAGGCCAATCGGTTGATTGTGTGGCTCCGGCCACATAAACACTTTGATCTGGTCCTACCCGAATGGAAGGGCCTCCCCTATCCTCTCCGGATCCCCCCAGGACAGTAGCCCAAATAACGGAGCTACCATCCGCACTAAATTTGACGGGCACCATATCGAAGTTTCCGTTAAGGGTCGTATCAAAGGCATCCGCTGAAATTCCATTGGGAAGTCTCCGAACCGCATTGAGGATTCCGTAAACATTACCGTCTTCATCTATGTCAATATCCCGGAAGAACCCAAAACTATCAGAGCCATAATAGGTAGCCCAAATGAGCTCAGCGCCATCCGGCGAAAGCTTGGCTACAAAACCGTTTTGGTGGCCGTAGAGGCCATTAATACCACCTTGCTGAATAAAATCCTCTTGAAATGCACCAGTGGTAGTCGGAAAATCAGCACCTGCTCTTCCTCCGACATATACGAAACCTTCTTCATCGACTTCAATAGCGTACGCTCGATCATAATTTGGTCCGCCCAGGAAGGTCGACCAGATGAGATCTCCAGTCGGAGAAAACTTGCTCACAAATACCATCATCGGCCCCCAATTGCCGACGGTGTTGCTGCCCGCATTATTGTAGGTCGTCATGAACGCTCCGGAGGTCACAGGAAAATCGGGCGAAGAAGTCCCGCCGGTCACGTAGATATTACCTTCTCTATCTACTGTAAGATCTCTTGCTTGCTCAAAATCACTGCCGCCGAAAAACGAAGAATACAACGGTGTGTAGGTGAGCGTATCCTGCGCGACCAACAGGTAGGATAAGAGCACGTAAAAAACTAGAGCTACTGCCTTTTGCATAATCACTATGGCTTGTTGAATTGGACGAAAAATAAGACATCCTTCAACTGTGTGGTTTAAACAAAAAACTGCAATTCTTGATAAAAAACTAGCCTCGAACTCATGTAAAATACTGGTTATCTTACTTTTAAACACAGAAGTTCTTAAGTTTTTTCAACCGAAATTCCTCCACTTAAGAATTTCAATTCTTCCGGTAGTCCTGTATTGACTTAACCGCTGTTCGCAACTTAGAGCGTGTTGGGAAATTTTATAATG
>ENA-UENW01000372-UENW01000372.1-marine-metagenome-genome-assembly--contig:-NODE-372-length-18034-cov-3.708127_pt1 | contig 18034 bp, 4 predicted proteins | sample MGYA00237876_ERZ529329 | MGnify/ENA primary metagenome ERZ529329 (study PRJEB26372, sample SAMN05368346) | marine metagenome | biome: cultured habitat; feature: ocean water; material: water; isolation... | reverse complement strand
TGGCCAGTAATAGTAGATACGTGAGGCCAGGGCCATGTCGAGGTAGCCTTTGAAATCCAAGTCGAGATCGTACAGAGCAGGTTCACCGGAGCGATTATAATAGATGGATTGTGATTCAAAATCTGGTTCATGTAGAAATCCACATTGAGTCTCATCGGTGATGAGATCAAAAGGCTTAAAGAAGGCTAGCATTCTTTCGTTCGTCAGGTCTTCTGATTCATAGAGCTTCCCTTCCCAGTTTTGAAAAACATGTTCCATTTTCATAAAATGAAGACGGCCTCCAGTTGCACCAGTAGCATCAGCTGTCCAATTCACCTCCATTCCATCCGCATAGGAGAAGATATTCCTTAACGTCTCATCCCAAGCAGGATTCTGTTGATCACTCTTTAGTGGATTCGCATAATACTCGGTCACCGTCTTAACATGACCACTTTCCTTCGCTTGGTGTAAGCCCACTTTAAGGTGGGCAGCCCATATCATTATTGGGTTCATAGGCTAGTTTTGGTACTTGACATTCTTTGCCTTATCCAGTTTGTCAACAGTCAATTTCAATGCTGCTTTCAGGACATCTGGGATAGTCTCACTGGCATCGATTGCATCCGAAATAGACTTGTAAGAAGTGAGCTTCTTGTCTTTTTTCAATTGAATGGCAAGAGTCTGTATGGTTGAAACGGAAGATTGATCAACATCTGGGACATTCTCCGCGATTTTTTCTGCACTGTCATTGAGTAAATGTACATTTTCTCTCGCCTTGCCTTCGCCAACCTCATACTTCTTTAAGTTGTCAGTCTTCGCAGGATTGTCCACATCTTTCTCTGCTACCAAAGTCTTCTCCACCTTGGTAAACTTACCATCCGTACCCTTACTCATTAAATCAGCCTTGACTGTTAAAGCTGTAGGTACATGCTCCTCAGCAGAACGAATCTCAATAATCGCTTTATGCTTATCCGCATCTACGCCAGCCTTTGTCAATTTATCCTTATCTACCGACAAATCTCCGCGATCGTATTTTGGAGTTACCGTGTAGTTGACCACAGCTCCAGAATTCACCGCTTTCTTCACTGCATTTTCAGCCTCTGTCAAATGGTTTTTATTGCCCTGCTGAGAGAGTGGCGTCATGTTCTTCCATTGACCGGGTCCATGGGTATTTTCATTCAATAGGTGTCCACGCACATAAAAAGATCGGCCACCATCTCGGCGTAATTTCAATTTATTAAATAACTTATGGTTAGCTTGTGTTGGTCCAGATCCCTCTGAGCCATCCGTCGGCTTTTTCTTACTGAGTTTAACAGCAGTCATCTTCTCCCCAACCGTGGCTTCTCCTTTTGTAGTTGATCCAAAATCAGGTTTCCAATCTGGTTGATCGCCGTCGGCGAATCCGAACAACTCGGAGACAATCGGACTAAGCTTATTTAGTTCCACTTGTATTTCCGCCTGCTTTTTCTCCTTGTTCTCCTCTACTTCTTTCTTTGTCGGGGCAGCTGTTGGGCCTTTGGCAATTTCATCAATCTTAGCAGCAATAGGCTCAGCCTCTTTAACCTTCTTCTTTTGATCATCCGTCTTGGCTACGCTTTCAATATGCTTAATGAAATCCTTGTATGACGTAATCTTACTAGCCACCATCAGCACCGCACCCTTTCCTTTTTTCTTCATAAACAGCTTATGCTGTTTCCCGTCCTTACCCTTAAACTTCTTCTTAGCCTTCCACCACTGGACGATTTTATCTTTGATCTTCTTGGCCTTTTTCTTGGCCTTCTTCATGATCTTCTTGGCCCACTTTTTCGCCTTTAGGATAATCTTGTTCACCGCGCGATCAATACGCTTGCGGATGTTCTTGATGATCTTCTGCACCTTTTTCACCAGGCCAGAGATGCCCAACAGTTTGGCTAGTAAACTAATCACCAGTGGCACGATAGTAGACAATCCCTGCTCCACCGCCTTGGCGATGCCGGAGAAGTTCTTTGCAGCAGCTGCTCGAATCGCATTAATCAGAGTAGGTATCAAAGCAATAGCCGACTCGACAAAGAAGACAATCACATCCTTGATAGCCATGATCGCTTTCACAAAACCAGCTCCTGGGATCAGCAGACTAAGCACCCATTTGATACCGGCTTGAATGACCTGCGTAATAATCATGTTCTGGATGGACTCCATGACCGTTTGCTTCAGGTCACTGAACTGTTGCTTGACTTCTTCCCAAAGCCCCATCACTCCTTTCTCACGAATCTTCTTGATGATGGTAAAGCCTGTCTCAACAACCTTCACGACAGGTTCCGTCAAGAGCTTGACCATCTTCTTCCGCACAAACTCCCAGGTGAGCCCTAGGACCTGCATCACCAAACTGAATATTCCCGGCAAAGAGAAAATATCCTTGGGCAAGGTAATCCCCATCGGACCTAATGCCCCGGTCAACCACTTAAAGAGACCGGCAATCAAGTGCGTCTTGATATTGGCCACGAAGTTGTCCATACCGGCTTTTATACCCGCAAAGAGTGCTTTCATGAAACCAATAGGATCCGCCATGATCACCCCAATCAGGGATTGAATAGCGGCTAGGAGATCTGTAATCAGCTTCTTGAGCTTTTTGATCGTCTCAATTACTCCCTTGATGGCATCCATCGCCTTATCGACCAGCCCCTTATTGGCCTCCTTCATCTCCTTGATGCGCGCATCAACGGCATCCAGGCTCTCTTTGTACTTCTGAGCTATGGTATCGATGAGTGCATCCTGCTTAGAGGTGACGGCACTATCGAGTTGACTAAACTTATCTTCAATATTCTCAACGGCATCTTTCGCTAGCTTCTGGAGGTTATCCGGCAAGCTATCCACAAAGTCTTTCACCTCCTTACGACCGTCGGCAATGCGCTTCTTCACCTTGCCCAGCTCCGTTGCGATATACTGCGCAATTCCAGTCAAGGCCACATCCATATCCTGGATGTACTTCTCACGGGCATCTACATAAAACTGGTTTACCTCGTCGGGCATTCCCACGAAGGTATCCTTGATGCGCTTGCCCCAACCACGAGGATCGAACCAGGAGCCATAGCGCTCCTTTTTATAAGCATCCATCTTGCGGCGGATGTAACCTTCAAAACGAAGGTTGGCCCACTTGGAAGCTTTATCAAAACGGTCATTAACTTCTTTATCAATAATGCCTTCCCTACTACCATCGGCTGGACCAAGTACTTTCTCAACGTCCGTTTTGGTCTTCAGGAAGATCCCATTGATCTCCTCGCTGATTTTGGCGCGTTCACTCGTATTATCCTTAGACGTTTGGTCTTGTTTACCGGCGGCATCAGCCAGTAAGCCCTTTCGGTTAGCGAACATCTCGGATGTCGTATCCTTCCCTTGCTTTTGGGCTTGTTGCTCATGCTTATCCCGCACTCCTTGTTCGTCCTGGCGGAATTGGGTAACGGAGGTTTCTACACTAGACTTAGCTGTTCCTTTAGCCTTCATCGCATCCAGGAACTCGGGTTCATTAGACTTGGCTAATTGCTCTTCCGTAACATCGTTCGTGGCCATCTCATCATCCATGCGTTTGGCATCGTCAACGAGCGGTTGCTTGACCTCAGAATTATTCCGGAAGGGTGGCTTGGTCTTACCAGCAGGTAGTGGCTTTGGTTCTACACCAGGAATAGGTGGTGCGAGTGGATCAACAGGTCTGGCTGTAACCGAAGCTGGATCTGGCTCCTTACTACTGGCATTCTTGATGGCCCCACCGGCTTTTTCCTTTTCACTAGCTACTTGTTGGCCGGCATTTTGCTGCACCTGATTCATTTTCCCACTTCCCGGGAATTTGTCGGCCTCCTCCTCATTCTTAGGCAAGATCTTCTTGATCTGCTCCAGTAAGAGTTTTTTGAAGGTAGCCGCATCAAAGAGCTGAGGCTCTTGCTCATCCATTTCCCCTACCTGATCGGTTTGGGCTTGGCCTTTTTGTTCGTTGCCGGCTATCGGAGCAGCTTGCTTGGCGTTCTCAGCCAAAGAGCCTGCAGTAGGGGTCGTTTTCTGTGCGGCTGCGGTCTTTTTTGTCTTTCGCTTAAGCGCCTGGAAATTTGGGTCATCACCTGGTTTCCGTGGTACTGGTTTTTCCTCTGCTACCGCTTGACCATCGGCTGCTGCCGCGTCGTCGGTAACAGGAGTGCCATCAACCGTAGGTGGAGTAGCCACAGGAACTGTTGCACCAGCATCTGCTGAATCTGTAGGCGTGACAGTAGTATTTGGGTCAGCCGCGGGTGCACTAGTTGCAGCATCGGTATCTGTCTGAGGAGGTTCTGCGGTAGGTTCCTTTTTTTCCTTTACCGCTCCCTGCTGAACGGTATGCGTTAGTTCGTGTGCTAATAGCAGTCTACCTCGCTGAGTGGAGGGATCAAAACGGCCTTGATTAAAGAAGATATCTTTTCCGGTGGTGAAAGCCTTCGCTCCTACCGCTCTATTCATTTTTACCGAATCCTGGTCGGTATGAATTCTCACGCCACCAAAGTCGGCTTGAAAGGATCGCTCCATCTTGGCCCTTACTTCCGGGCTTAATGGGTCCCCTTTACCTTTACGCATTCGTATCGATCGAGCAAGATCTAGACCCCGGTGAAGCAATTTGCGAGGCGAGCGCTTGGCTTGTATGGCCTCCTCTTCTTCTTTAGCTTGCATTGCTTCTTCTTCCTCTTCCATCTGCATGGATTCCTCCTCTTCCTCCTTAGCCTGCATCGCTTCTTCCTCTTCTTCCATCTGCATGGACTCCTCTTCTTCCTCCTTGGCCTGCATCGCTTCTTCCTCCTCTTCCATTTGCATGGCCTCCTCTTCTTCCTCTTTGGCTTGCATCGCTTCTTCTTCCTCTTCCATCTGCATGGACTCCTCCTCTTCCTGGCGAAGTACTGGTGTCTCTTCTTTACGTTGTACTACGGGGGATATTTGTCCAAACAAGGCTCCATTGGCTTCACCGCCATTTACGGCGCGTTCGGCCATTTGATCGGCTTCTGTCTCGAAACGACTATTGGGCTTACCTACTTTCACACCAGGCTGTGCCTTAAAGAAGGCTCCGTCTCCTTTGTTTTGCACAAAGGCAGTCTTCCGTGTTGCACGGTTCGGCTTGGTGGTCTTAGTCTGAGTGGTCTTAGTCTTCATGCCCTCCGTTTTTTAGCCCCAGTCTACTTGAAGCACTCCATTCATCCACGGCAACTTGATTATGGAAATTCCCCATGGCAGGGTATCCAATAGCATATCGTAGGGTGCCTTTTGCACTGTAAGGTGCCAGTCATATCCTCTTGCCACCAGCATCCCTTCTCGTTGCAGGAAGTTCGCTCTAAACCCTTCTACCGTAGTGTTGCCAAGAGCGGACCAATGCTTAACAGCAGCGGTAATAAGCTCCTCACCACCAAGTAGGTGCGTTGACTCCAATGACACGGACTCTAAAGGTGCTGCCACCGGATGCCCCATGAGAATCTTAGGAAGCACAAGCTCCCATTCAGCTGTTGTCTTTTGGCCAGTAACCAAGCTTTGCAACAATACCGTAGCGAGGTTCACATCCTTTACCTCCTTATCTGACACAGCATCATGTAACTGTAGGAAACGGCTCATGAATGGGTTAAGCAGGATCAAGCCAGCATTATTGATGTACATGGCTTTTTCCACAGCTACTTTATCGTCGCGGCTTCTTTGTTTAGAGGCATCTTTCCCTCCTGGTGTTGGTGCAGTATTTCTTTGTCGGGTTGCTTTATCTCTGGCTTCCCATTCATTGTCCTGACTAACGAGCTTACTTATTTGGTCGCCCCAGTAGGTCAAGAAGGAAGTCATGCTATCCCGTTTACGTTCTCTTGCATTTTCCAGCAGTTGCTTCTCCTGATTCTTCAAAAGCGTAACTCCTTGTGCTTCCAAAAGGCGGAGCAACATTTTCTCTCCAAACTGATCTAACAATCGCTGCAAGACCAGCTTATTCTTAGAAACATCACGGAAAAGCCTTTCGGCAAATGCTACCTGATTGGCTAGCAGTTCGGTTAGTTCATACGCCAAGGCGGAAGGCTCAAGTTCCTGAGGTGCCGACCAGGGCAGAAAACCATGGTGCAGAAAATGAAGAACCCAGGCAGCAGGGCCAACGATGGTCCCTCCAGATGAAGACAAGTCCGTTTCGGGTTTTGTCAATCTGTTTTGGCGCGAAGGTTCTTGTTCCTCAATGATGGCTTCCAATTGCTCGGATAGCTGTTGGCGAATAACCATTTCCAAATCATCCCAGTGTTCCAGATCGCAATCCAAGACGATCTTATCGTAGCGGACGTAAGTGTCTGGTGGCACCAAATCCGACAGGACCTTATCCAGGACCCGAGGGATATGATCGGTACCGAGCAGCGACAATCGTTCCGCCAGGGCATGATAATCCTGATCCGCCTGTGCAGGCGTATTGAATTCCAGCTCCAGCTGTCGAATGATATGTTGCTGCCCGTTTACCATTTACTTTAGAATGTTATCGTAGTTGTGGCTACACTTGCACAAGTCGTATCCCGATCAACGGCAATGGCTCGTACCACATATCTTCTGCTGAAGTCCAATGTCACCGCACCTGAGGCTTGATCGCCCATCGTGATAGCTGGTAGTAACCACTCGGTCATCCACATTACATCGCGGCCATTGGAGTTTTGCGCGAAGAGGAAGATCTCCTGCGTGTTCACCTCCGTTCCAATTTCAAATGGTGTTGGCTCCACGCACAAGCGCTGTTCTGGTAAGCTCGGGTTACAACGATCACGAATCACGCTGTTGTAAGCAGGCAAGATGGCACGGCCCTCAAATTGCTCTTGATTGTTGCGACTTGAGCGTTCAAACACCTGGCTACCGCTTTGTGTGTAAATCCAGTTGCGCTCATAATCATGTCTACCTTGTACGGCTCCGGAGAAGCGCACCAAAAGCTCCATCGAGTATTGGTGACAATCGTAATGCTCAACGCGAAGAGTTGTGAAACCATCCACACCGGCAGCATCGTAAGTCAAGGTCAGAATTGGATGTTCAGGTGTACCGAAAACAGGCTCTAAGACGGAACGGATCAATTCATTCGCCTGAGGAATACGCTGGTTCCAGAAACTGGTGAAGGCTCCAGCAGAGTTTAAGTTTCCATTCGGGCTGAGTATCTCTGTTAACTGAGCCAATTGGCTATCGGTAAAGCTCACAATTTGGTTCGGCTGATCACCAATTACCGTTAGGTTAGCTGCTTGCAGTTCAACATTGAGGTAGCGAATACCCGTTGCTGGGTTACGCTGGATCCAGAATGGGTGGCCAGATTCACGGGTGATACCGTTACAAGGCAAGCCACATGGCTGTTCACAGGTAATGGCTTCTGCCGTGAAGGTTCGCTCACAAGCAGGATCGCTGCTATCTTGCACTACCACTTCGCCTCCTTGTCCACTTGGGAAGCTGGCAAAACCAACGTTTTCACCTACCGGCACCTCATAAGTCTGCCCGTTCGCAATTACACGGTAAGGTGGTCGACCGCCATTGATGAATACTTCTACCCGGAAGTTAGCTCCGTCGGCATCACAGACGCTCGCACCTGGATCTATAGATAACGGTGGTAGGAGTTCTACCGTACGGCGTACGGAGATCGTACCTTCTGCATCGCGAATTTGGATAGCATCTCCGTTATTAACTGAGACTGTACCCTCACCCAAGGCATTCCAGGTCACCCCGCCATCAGTAGAATAGTCATAAGGTGGTGTACCGCCACTCGGGCTAATCAGGATCTCTCCCGTGAAGTTTGGCGTGGTACAGCCCACCTGTTCCCAACTGAAACTTGGTGGTTCCTTCGGCAATACAAACTGTATCGGAGCACAATCTGAGCAACACAGGTATGGCAAATAGAAATCAGCTATCACAGTACCTGGGGCCAGGTTAGCAAAACGGCCCAGGGTATCATTTTCATCGGCAGGAAGCGCGAGATCAACATCACCGCGTTCGTTAGCGGAAGTGACAATTATCTCTCGGCTTTCAAAGCCTACCATATTGACTTCCAAACGAGCAGGCAGGCTGTTGACCTGGATGGTATAGTTGCCATCAAAATCAGTAGTAACACCATTGGTTGTGCCTACTTGGACGATGGTAGCACCCGGTAAGGCCTGACCATCAACTACGACCTGACCACGAATTGTGAAGTTCCCTTCCTGAACAGGAATATCATCTGGTTGATCCTCGCCATGGTACACCATCACGAAGGTACCGCCCATTGGCACACCAGCTTTGTGCTGTAAGCCTGGATGATCATCAGCGAACTTACTGAAGAGTAGTCGCTCCCGTACTTTGTCCAGACGGTCTTGATATTCATCGAAGATACGCTGGAAAGATTCCAGCTTACAAGCGTACAGAATCATGTCCATCTGATCAGAAAACTCCTCTACGTCAATCTGCTCAGATTCGTTTTCACCATTCGTACGTACATCATTGCTGATCTGCAGCGCATAATTATTTAGTGCCTGCATCAAGCCCATCACGGCATTGTGCTGTAGCCGGAAGGCATCCATGTCTAATTGCGACAGCTCAGTAGGTACTAATTCTGCGAGGCGTACTAGATTAAAGATAAACAGTACGTGATAGATATAAGCGGTATCCAAGCCTCCGAGGTACGGTGCTGTAGCCGTATGCCGGCTTAGGTTATCTTCATAGTAAGCACCAACAGAATCGTCGAAGTAGCGGAAATTCGGTGCACAAGCTTGGAGGAATGGTAACTGCGGAATTCGCGTGCCAAAGATACCCGGAGGTGTCTCACTCGGCAAGATTGGTGTGAGGTAGAATCGCTTAATCGTTTCGCAAATCTGGCACACCAGTTCTTCGCGGAAGGCCTGATACAGTGCATCCAAATCCTGGAAGTGGCATTCTGCTACGTCAGCTGGTAATGGGATGGTATCTCCATTGAAACCAGACTTCAGTGCTACCACATCAATAGGTAATCTGCTGCGCTCTTTCTGCTCTAATATTTCGTTGAGAACTAGCACATAGTTTTGGCCAATGTGTCCTTCAATCCGTAGGAAATTATTGGGCTCTAAGTCGTACTGCAATGGGAATCGAACGAAGAGATCGGTCGTATTCCAGGAATCAGAACGATAGCCCAGATTATGTCTTGCTTTACCTTGGCGGCTCAAGTGGTAGCTCCACTGTTCGTAGAGCGGTACTGGCCGATAGTGATAAGGAATGGCTTTACGCGAAAGCGGACCTCCTAATAAGCTAGGTGTAATTTTGATAGCTGTTGCCAAACGAGGACGAAAAGCCGTCAAAATCTGTGGCCGTAGGGTAGCAAAATTAGTGATCGGACGCAAAGTACCCGGCTGGAAAGACGTAAAGGAAGGCCGAACGGTTTCCACGCCAGTGGTAAAGCCTCCTGTAATCGGTCTGACCGTATCAATAATTGGGCGTACGCCACCGATGATACTGCCTGGACGATTTCCAATGATACTTCCAGGAAGGTTTCCTACCAGCGTATTCACGTTAGGCGGTAGTTCCAATTCCTGTACCAAAGTTACCAGGCGAGCAAATAGTAATCGTAGCTCTGCCAGTGCTCCTTGCTGCCGAGTAAAGAGTGGCGATGGCACGAAGCTATGGCGGTAGCTATCATCAATTGGGTCTGTCCCCATATTGCCCAAGAACAAGTGTCGCTTGAACAATCGGCTATCCGGACAACACAACCCCAGCACCTCCAACCCTCGCAGGCGGAATTCCTCGTACGCTTGGATAATGGTATCTAAGTGATCATAGAAGTATTGGTACCAGAGGTATTGTCCGTTGGTCTCAATACTACCATCATACAAGTAGGACCAGGAAGAATCCAGGTTAGCAAAAGGGTTCGTATTGAAATCCGTCAATAGCGGCGCAAAGGCTTGGTGTGCTTCACTAAGTGCATTGGCTACTCCCTCCACTACTGGCTGACTCATGGCCAACTGGAAGGCAGAGAAGATCGAGGTGGTACTGCCCAAGTTAGTGGCTGCTACGTCAAAACGTGGAAGTTTTAGCGTAGGCAAATCCAGGCGACTACTCATCGAATCGGCGATGCTGAAGTACGCCTCAGCTTCCGGCCCCAATGCTCGAATACGTGCCTGCAGTAAATCAATGTCTTGCCGGCGAATCAGTAATGGACGAATATTTGCCGTTACGGTAGTACCCTTATCATTACAGGAGTTCGGAGAACAGTTTCGGTTGCTCTCAGCCTCACACTCCAGGAATAACACCAATATTTTTTCACCACCCTCTCCTGGTGCTTGATTGACGCCCTGTAGAAAATCCCTCGATACCCGAACTGCAGTGGGATCGTCATTGCGATCAGCAGTAAGCTCCCACATAGGGAACGGAACGAAAGGATCACTGCCCGTACCAAACTCTCGGTAAGGCAAAGCATCTGGCACCTCATAAGGGCGATACCATTCTAGTGCCTGCTGCACTCCCCAACTAATGAGGAAGCCCTGCGAAGTGACGCCACAGCCTTTACTTATGCTAATGCTATCACCACTATCGGCGATACTAGGCTCCAGACCACACACGATACCGATACCAATAAGGTTGGTCCGCGTCAGGCGTTCCTGCTCGTCGAGGTAGTCAAAAAGCTGATTGAGATGCTCATTGGAAAGCACCTGATTGGCTTCAAATAATGGATAGGAAATGTTTACTGGTAACATGTCACTTGAGGGCTTTAGAGGGTACCAAGAATGGTGTTATCTAATCGAACGGGATTATCGTCATTACCGTCATCACAATCGTGTAGGGTGGCAGTCGGATAGATACTGGTAAGCTCACCGAAAATGCGTAGTAGCACCTCGTGGCGATACGCCACCGTTATCCAATCGCCGTAGTATACTTGCCAGCGGCTAAGAAGGTCAGCCCAGCGCTCATCGGTACTCTCTAAGTCCGAAAGCGGGCACAGCTGAGGATCATTAACCAATGCAATACTTAAGTCGTTACGGAAAGGCTGCCAGACATCCGTTTCAATTCTGGCTTGTAGTGCCTCCAGATCAGTCAGATCGGCTTCTTCATCTACCAGGCGACTGATCCAGCGGCGGTAGCGGTCACCGAAGTAAGACAGCATCATCTCCGCGCAATAGCAGTTATTGGCCTGGCCGCTTACTTCCGCCAACCACAGTTCCGTCTGTCGCTGCAACTCAGTGCCAAGCGGCTGCCAAAGGAAGTTATTGTTCTCTTCTAACCAGCTGCACCATGCTTGCTCAAAACGATCAAACTGGAAAGCCTGTACTGCTGATTCTACGAAGTGATTCAATAGTTCTTCGCGAATGGCATCCCAGCCATCATCTGAGTTGAGACATGGGAAGTCAGCAGCTTGTAGTGGATCAAACAATACCCGTAGATCCGTTGTCCAAGCGTCAAATGGCCGGTACAGGAGCAACTGCGGCTCTATCCAAGGCTGGAATAAAGCATCGAATCCGTCATACAGTTCTTCTGCACAATCACAGGTTGACGTTGCCTCGGGATCCAAGCCCTGATATTGCTGCAGCAGTGCGACCAAGCGGCTAAAAATCGGCGCGCACAGGTCTTTTTCTACTGTACGGTTACCCACCCAGCAGATCTTAGGCAGCAGGTGGGAAGGTGTTTCCCGACGAATCGTCTGATCCGCAAAACGCCGTAAATCGATATCGTAGCTGAATGGCTCTAAACTACCTTGCAACACATAAGTGATACGGAAGGAATAAGGATCCTCCTCTCCGCAATGCGTGCAATCATCGGGTAAGCAAACCGACATCAACGGGCTACCCGGGAATACCGGACGAAGCAATAGATGTTCAACCGGGAACAAGCGTTCCTTAGCCAGCACCTCTGTGCAAAAATCAATCACATCGGTAGGCGTGACGCCACCCGGTAGCTCGGCAAGGGTATTGCCATTTTCGTCTTCTAGAATATCATCTCCACTGCCATTGGTCGTGTAGCGACTAGGATCGGTGCTATTCGCAATTATATCTCCGATTAATAGCCAAGTAGCATCCTCGGCTGCCTCACCGGTGGTAGCAGTGATTAAGGTCTCTTCTTGGAGTAGTAAGCCAAGGCCACCACTCGTAGGATCAGTTAGCGTAAAGCGCGCTTCGAAGGTGCCCATATTGTTGGTGATGTTCACTTCGAAATACGCCAGCAGCGTTTCCATACCCAACAATCGCGAAATACGATCGGTAATTCCAGCCTGATTACGAGGATCACACCAGCGCTCTGGATAACGGTAATTGAAAGCACGTCCGCGATCGGCACTGATGCGAGGATAGAAGCGCAAGAAGCGGATCTTATCTTGAATCAGTTTGCTTTGGCTAAAGGGCACCCGATCCGAATTGGCGTGCAACATCAACGCATAATCTTTGAATTGCTCTCCGAAACGAGCCAACATATGATCCAGGAAGCGGTTGCGTCGATCCTCGAATACACTTTGCGACTCGGTGATCGAGCGTAGATTTCCTTCTGTTGCACTACTCGTCACCAAGGCTGCATAATCTGCAATCTCCGTTGGGCTGGTAGTGGCATCGAAGAAATGTGTGAAGTACGTACGATCGACGGTTTCATCGGTAGAGAACAGGTCTGGCGTATGGGCCAGCTGCTCCGTCATATCAGCTAGAAGCTGCTCAAATGGCAGCAGGTATCCTTTCAATTGTTTAGCCAATGCCTGGCGCTCTTCCGATGCACGTAGAGGCAATCCATCCGTACCAATACCATAAGTTAGTGGTAAAGTATGCTGAACAGGCACAAAGGAAGATAGATCACGATAGTTACCTACTGGAATAGGAAAGTCGCGCTCTGCCAATGGCAGTTTACCACCAATATCCGCACCGCGTAGCTGCGCCAGAATTGCTCTGACTTCATCCATACGAGCGAGAAACGGCAAACCGTTTTTGTAGAACAACACCCGCGAAGCCTCCTGATAAAGCTGGGCGATATGCAGTGGCCGGATAGGAATACTCCAACTGTGAGATGGCATAATTGGAATCCCATCGTCATCGTAGCGGGTGAACTGCACATTCTGGATAGCTACCACTCCTGGGATATCCATCAGCTTATTGTACAGGTCTGAAATATGGATAATGGCTCTAAGCTGAGCCGCTTCCAGTTCTTCTTCTTTGATAAAGCCGTTTTCCAATGCAGGCCCCAGGAAGATCTCTTCGGTAGCAATACCTTCTGCCACCAATTCTGACAAGGTGTGGAAGGGCACGCGTGGATTGAAGTGGTTTTCAATCAGGTAGAAGATATTGGCCAATACAAATTCAATGTCTGCATCTGGCGATACTTCTACATCCGCACAAAAGGCGACATCTTCGGTTCGGATACCTTCTATGCGGCAATAGTCTTCACCCAGGTTCCGAACCTGGTGCAATTGATGACGGGCGTTAGCCACTGCTTCTTCGATAGCTAAGAGCTTGCGGCGATAACGATCTACCAAACCTGCAGAGGAAGCATCCTCAAAGATCATTGACCTCAACTGTGCTACATCCAGCGCTCGTTTCACTCCCTCACGAGGTGAGAAGAATCGCAGCGGCACGCTGTTTAGCTCTAGTACATGATCATTGCCTCCTACGGAGAATGGGATGACTAGATCCAAGTAGAAGACATTGCGCCATCCCTGTGCTAAGCCGGCATTATCTACATCTTCTGCCGTTGTCCGATCACGAGAGAAACGAGTCACTCGTATACCTTGATCCGTCGGCTGGCCTTCGTCAGCTGTATCATCATTATCCATGGCCAAGGCAAAGCTTGGGTCGGTAGAGGTGAAAAGGGCGTACAGTTCCGGATCATCCTTTGCCCAGTCGGGGAAACGGATCTCTATGGTCAGCGGTGCCAGGTCAGGCTCGCCAATATCTACATTTAGGGTCTGTACTAGCTTGCGGTTATTTAAGTCCCCCAGCTCTGGGTCGAGCTCTAGCTGTAGGAGTACATCGTAAAGTCCCTTTACAAATACGGGATGCTCATGGCCTCGAATCATCTGATCTTTAGGCAGCAGTCGCCATTGGGGAGCATGGTACAGTTCGCTATCCTTGCATTCCGCGTAAACAGTAGTCTCACAAGCGCATTCTTTGCACAGTAGCCAGGCATTTCTCAAGCGTGGCAGATCAATCAAGCTGCGGCGAAAATCATTTACCGTTACCGGGTTATTAGTCAGAATCCGGCGGGCAGTGAATAGCGCCTGTCGGAAGCTGATGTAACCACTCTCTTCGGTCAGGATATCAGCAATATCAAAGCCAGTGCGGTAGCCCAGTTCACTGATGGCATAGGTGAGTGCCTCCAGCAAGGTAACGCCAGGGTCGTGGGCATTGTAGTCGGTCCATTGCTGGTTACCCAACTCTTCAATGGCCTCAAAGCCAGCTGCGCGTAAAGCCTGATAGTTTTCAGCTTCCGGCAACTGTGCATCTTTCAATATGGTCAGGGTCTGATCACTCATCTGCCGGGATTATCATTAATGATGGTATTAGGTGTTGTTATTTCGGCATCCAGGCGTAGTTGTGGCTGGCAGCCACAATCCTCCGTCCATTCTGCTTCCGGCGCGTCCTGGATGATATCTATCACATGATTTCGTGCAGATACCAGAATAGATACCTGCTTAGTAGGCTGAACCATTTCCACATCCTGCTGGGCAGTATCGAGGGTATGGCTCAACTTAAAGTCTTCTACATAATCCACGTAAGGGCGCTCCTCCACAAAATTCACGAGCACTGACTTGAAGACTTTACCTCCGAATTCGATTTCTGCTCCACTACCACTCGCCCAAGGGGAAAGGAAGTCGATGATCTCCTGATTAAGGAGTTCTTCGTAGAATGTCTCATCCAGGCCATCGAACAGGCGGACTTTAAAATCAGCCAGGACGGGTTCGAAAATGGGGTTCCGAACGTGAAGCGTAGCTTGGCAAGACATGCGTTTGCGCAGAAAGTCCGACATCGACTCTAAGTCCGCTAGACTTAGGTATGGTCGCAGTACGTCCACTGCTTCCTGGTTTCTGATATCCGCTACGCCTACGATGGTCACATGACCTGGAGCCAGCTCGCGATAGATCGGAGCAGGACTACTCGACTCATAGCGCAGGTGGTTCAGAGATTTGATCTTGTGAATCTGTGGAAACTCCTGGAGCAATAGACGCTCATAGTCCCACATATTGATCGCCCGATCTTTATGGCGTAGACGTTCGCTGGTGCGCGTATAAAAATCAGCTGGCTCTTCAGCAGCGGCACCTCCGAAGGTAGCATAGGGTTGTTCTACCTTCTTTACGGATCCAGATGCCTGGCGCAACTTAGCAATGGTACCCGCAGGTAAGGGGAGTGCTCCCAACTGTGGGTCGTTGTTATTATCGATTTGCTGGACTGCCATGCCTTGCTGGTGCACACCTACGATCTGGTTTACCGCATCAACGGCGCTTTCCACAGTGGCGCGAATCCAAGCTTTTCCGGTAGGCAGTAGCGAGTTATCTTCTGTGATGTCGGCGGGTATACTTAGCCGTACCAGGCCACTTTGCAGGAGGCCTTTCGTACCATCGCTTACATCACCATCAGCGAAAGCTACCCACTCGTCATTGCTCAGGTACCACCAACGTAGATGCTTAGCTGGCTTGGCCATCAAAGGGTCTGCCGATCCGGCGGATACTTGTACGAGTAAGGACAGCACTTGCGGTGCATCTAGTCCCTCTACACCAATGTGCCATTCACCACCATCTTTTCCGATGTTATTGATCGGTCCATCCGCGGTTGTCGTGTTGGTTTGCGGAACCAAATGCGGGAGTAAAGGCGTAGTACCAGAAGTAGGTACTTTTTCTGCCTCCCCAAAAGGATGGAGGTGGAAGAAATTGGCCGTTAGCCCGGCGTAGGTATTGGGGTTTGAGAGATTGATTTCCTGGGTAGCGGAATAGGCTAGCTCAATTCCGAGCATCTGAGGCTCGTACAGCACTTTGGGTAGCGCAGGGGTTGTTCCATTACCTTTTGCGTAGGCTGCTAACGCCAAAGCGTAACCACTATGCCCCCAATCTCCATTCAGCGAAAACCGTAGGAATCCGGCTGAATCTTGTGCCGAATATGGGACATTAATCCCAAAGTCAGGAGCAATCAAATGATCACTGGTCAAACTAATGGCAGTATTTCCAGTTAACTCAACAGCATTGTTTGTTCCCGAAACTAGTATACTTCTATCTTCATCCGCTACACTTGTCCAATCGCCAGCCGCTAGTATACTTAAACTAGTACTACCGGCCTCCTTGAAATAGGTATTTGTAGGGAAGTCATCCTTCCAGGTCGCATTCAATTGAATAATGGCCTCCTTTTGGAATATCTCCTTATCACCAATCACGAATACCGCCCCGTTACCAGGTGCTGGGCCAAAGGGGAAGAAAGGCTTGCTAGCATCCAGTGGTCCTGTAGAGCCACTAAGAGCGATATCTCGCATACCGGTTGCAGCCACATTCAAGCTAACAGAGCTTGCACTTAAATTCTTCAATGCCTGGTATGGGAAAAGCGCTCCATTCTCATGGACCAATTCGGCCTTCAACACCGGAAAATCAGTGTTGAAACTTCCACCGTGAGCTTTGGCATCATAGGGCAAAATAGCAGGCTCATCTCCTTCTATAGTCCACTGCAGGCCATAGCGGTTATCTGGGGCGGGGAGAGACCCAACTGTCACCTCGCGCTCATACCATTCCTTTTCGGTCGTAAGACTTACTTTGAACTTCACCCCAGCCAGCGCACTCATATTACTGCCATTGAAGGCAAGCGTCACGGTACGTGTACCTTGGCGCATATACAGGTAGTTAGAAGCGATAGCAAAACCAATGCGAGCTTCTGGTATTTGAACCTGCCATTTATTACTACCACCGACGGCCCGATTCCCGAAGGGATGCCAGCGGCCATCTGCTGTAGTGAGTTCTTCTTCTCCGAGTCCATCAGCAGAGTTGCTCACCGTTGCTGCGAAGTAACGATTAGCATCCGCATTCCGGTAGATTGGTCGCTCGGGATCACCAAATTGGTAAATGGACGGATTGGCTGGCGCCTTGAAAATGCTGCGCAGTTCAGTGACCTTGGCCTTGTTGGCAACAAAATCTTCCTTTGCCGCAAAAATGATCTCTTGGCCGGTCTCGTCTTTGCCCGCCTTAAACTCTGTTCCCGCCGCTAGAAGGTGACTTTCAACGTGCTTAGCCAATTCAATGGCCAAGAATGCCTCATGCGGTTTAGTTGGAATAGGTTTCAAGCGCAATACCCGCTCGTAGTAGAAGCGCAAATGACGATCGGTAAGTGTATTTAGATACGCTTGCTCTTTGCTTAGCAGACGCAGGAACGCCAAGAACAAAGCAAAGTGTGGCTCGTGCTTACTCCAATTATGTAACAAGTCCTGCAAGGCCTTTTCCGCCTCTTTGACGGCAAGGTTATAAGCTTGTAGAAACTGCTCATACACACTCGTAAAGAAGAAATGACGAACCGCGAACTTTACTGATTCCGCCACCGATGGATCAGGACCGAAAACAGTATCGTCAGCTGCAATACCAGCTAAATAGGTGGCCCAATCTGTTTCTCCTTCCGATAGCCAATCGTCCGTGAAGATTAGCTGTGGTCCTGGCGCGGTATAGAAATCTTCGGTCGCTACCAAATCAGCTCCCAAGACTCGAATGTTTGATAAGTCCGAGCTTAAGGTCGTTTGACCATTGTCTAGTAATGTAGCGGTGGCATGCTTGTGCCAAGCTACCCATTTTGCTAGTGCTGGTGCCAGGAACTTATTGACGCGATTGCGCAGTACTTCCTTCACCACCAAATCATTTGGTAGAAGGCGAATGTGACGATCCAGCTGCCAACAAAGGGTAGTAAACAGATCGAAAAGATGATTGAAATGCTCGCGCAAATGTAGCTCACTTGCAGGGCTACCATCCTGATACTCTAGCTTCTGAAGCTCGATAAATAGTGTACGGCTCGCTGCTCGAAAATCATCTACTGGAGCTGCGGCCAGATTGGCTAGAACAATGGCGGGGTTGGCACTCCAGAATTCAGTCCAGTCGCCATCAGGAGCATTGGTATGGTTATAATATTTGACGAATCGCGCATAATCTCGTGCAAAGACGATCCAATCA
>ENA-UENW01000366-UENW01000366.1-marine-metagenome-genome-assembly--contig:-NODE-366-length-18489-cov-3.986075_pt1 | contig 18489 bp, 16 predicted proteins | sample MGYA00237876_ERZ529329 | MGnify/ENA primary metagenome ERZ529329 (study PRJEB26372, sample SAMN05368346) | marine metagenome | biome: cultured habitat; feature: ocean water; material: water; isolation... | reverse complement strand
GGTAACTGTCAGATCAAGTCTGAGCTAGTACATCCTAGCTCAGTAAATTAGTTCCATACCCGAAAATGTGCTCAAGGACTGCATCGGTTTTTTAGCGCAATCCCGCGAATTGCTAATAAGTGCAATTGTCTTCGCTATTGTTGGAATATATCCTTCGATTTCAAACTCCGCCATGTTGACATGAGGGCGTAATTTGGCCGAAAACGTGCACAAAAGCGCCTGTCTTATTTAGTGCCTTTCATTGACAGCCCGGAGGCTCATATGTGTTATACGTTTCAGTCAACATGCATCGCAGTCCCTGCATATTCTTTAAGCTTCCCCTTCGCCTTTTCGAATTTGGCTTTAGCATGGAGGTCATTGCTATGAGTTTTTAAATACTCTTCTAGAAATTTAACTACAACATGAACGAGGTCTATTCTGAGTCGTTGAAGCAAGTTTGGTGCGCCGAGGTTATGTAATTCCCAGTTCCTGTTTTCAATAGGATTTTCATAGTATGGGATGTCACTGAACAACTCAGGAGATACACCCTTTTTAATTAGGAGTGCTTCAAAGTCCGATTTTAGCTCTTCATCACTTTTATGAAGTGCCTCAAAAAAGATTTCAATACCATTAACAGCATCATGCGCACTGGCAATCACATCGAAGAAGCTATCCACACCATTTACATCCATGGCTATTCCGCTGTCTGCAAAAATGTGTTCAAGCTTGTTAAGGCGATCTATGTCAGACCAATATTTCTCCATTTCATAAGATAACTTTGTAAGTTCCGACTCATCAATTTTGAAGTCTGATTTGAGAAACAACTGCTCATGCTCTCTTTTTATACATAAGAGCCTGTCCACTGGGTACTCTTCAACATCATTAGTTTCGATATGATGTGGGTAGCACAAAATGAGTAAGTTTTCGTAGCTTCTTCTATGTTCGTCATTTCCGTCAGGATTAAAGCGCTCTCCACCCTCCGAAGCAGCTTCAATATGACAAACTTGTGCTATGAATTTGTTCTTATCATTAACTAACGGTTGAGTACAACCTGGAAAGGCACATTGATTCCCTGAGCGCATAAATAGCGCTCTCAAAACATCGGTTTTTGGTGCTAGGCGTGCCATTCTATTCCTATAGTTTGCTCTGACATATAACGGCCCGCATAACGGGCAAAAATACGTATGCTACAACACCAAGTGAAGCGAAGGGAACCTACGTGTTTTATGTCCCTAGCGAGTGTTAATACGTTTGATAGTTTTCATTTTCGAAGAACAGATCTTTTTTTAGTGCTCTTCTACACTCTTGTAGCGCCATGATTGCTGACTGATAGTTGGAAACTGCAGATTTTTCAAAAATAGAATCTTGTTCACTCTTATCTAAATGCATTTCCAAGTTTGAGATGTTACCAATTTTTACAGAAAGGCTAGATAGTGCAGCATTTGAGGAGCTAGTTAAATAAAGACTATGTTCCATCGCTATTTTATCGATAGCAACAGTGAAATAATGTAGACCTTTTCCTTCGGTTGAGTCATCTACGGCACTCCACACATAATGTTCAGCAGGTGAACGGGTAGCTATCTGTTTCCAGCAATAAAGGTGTATTTCAACCAACAGTTCATTGATAGCAATCAGTGCTTCCAAGCACTTAGACTGAAATGCTTGCTGCATTGCTGACTTTACTTGTAATTCGGCTTTTACTTTTTCTTGTGAAACAGCAAATGAGTTTTTAACACTTTCAATTTTTTCTGTTATTTCAGATATATCTTCTTTTGTTGCTAAGTTTTTCCCTTTCTCTGTGAAATAATTTGGGAGGTAATTTTTTAGGAAAAAGCCTAATCCTACAATCCCAACTATGATTAAAAAGTTTAAAAAAAGATTCAAATACATTCGGTTTCTCTATGAAAACTAACGCCGCGTTAAGTGGTGAGCAACGCTACCACCTAACCTAAACCATTGTGCAGTAGACACTAAAGCCGAATCAAAACGAAAATGCCGAGCGTTGTGAATCCATCTTAATCTCTTTGTTAGCAGAATTGTATTGGTGCATGATCCACTTTGTTCTGTTGAGATGCTTTGTAGTCCAAACTAGAGATTCACCATTCGGTTGAGGGTGTTTGAGCCGCGCAACAACACCAGCATAAAAACTTAAATCATAAGACGCGGGAGCTAATCGTTCACATAACGAGGGGACTCCTTGCATGTTCGTACCTAAAAAGGCGATAGACATGTAGCTTTCTGCAATTTGAAGCTTAGTAAGCCTTAAACAAACCAAATGAGAGAGTAATTGCTCAAGCAACTTTCTTGTCAAAGTTCTTTCATAGCGCCCAATAATAGTACGTACAAACTGTTGTTCAATGGTGCTAGCTCCTTGGAGTTGACCTTTTAAAATAGACAAAATTGCTCTAAAAATGCCTATATAATCTACCCCAAGATGACTTTGACCTCTTTTATCTTCGCCAAGGTAAAGGCATTGAACTAGTTCTTGTGGATACGTTTCTTTGTTATTACGAGCAACATTAATACATTGTTTGTAATAATTCCTTACGTTTCCGAAGTTAGACAAGTAGCACAAGGTCGCACAGGCGATCATCGGGAGCGACATTAATAAATACGTTAGCCTTAAAACGGTTCTCTTTGCCAACTGGAAGTTCCTTCTTGATCTGCTACAAACGAGCAGAATTTACCACCTAACAACTGCTTTCCTACAGTCAAAGTGAAATAATTAGTTGATTCACGACCTGTACCTTGCTCGCTAATGTGAATGTGAACTCGGTCTTTACTGAAGTAGTTTTTCTCATATGCTCCAGTCAATTTACCCCTTGAACGATTTTTCCCCACGTATTCGCGTGTACCTGTACTAGATTTTTCATAGACTTTTTCAACAGAACCGTAAAGGTAATTACCCTCTCGCCAAACAACACAAATATAACGCAACTCCATACCTTTATATGGGTTGTACGCTGTTTTTTCCGTAATCATGTTGAAGTGCCATTTCCCAGTTACATCTGCAACGCCAAAACATTTTTCTCGCACCCAAAAGAAGAATACGGCTAAAACAATACCACCAACAATTGTAGAAGCTGTTCCAACGAAGAAGCTTTCTAAAATGTCCATATTTCCTCCATTCTGCTAACAGCTTACTCATCCCCAAAAAGTCATGCTAATCCACACCACTTTGGTGCACCTCTCCTTTTTAATATTTATTACTCTAAACTACAACCAACAGAGAAATAAAGAAAAAAACGTAAAGTCGTTTTCGCTCATTTACTAAAAACACTAAATCGGCGTGCAGGTGCTTTTGGTGTATTTCACGCAAGCCAAACACTAAAAAGCCAGCTTCCGCTGGCTTCTAAAACAAATAATTCAACGTCACTCTAACTAAAAACTACTTCCCCTGCCTAGCAGCCAACTTCTCCAACTGCTCATCGGTAGCCGGTAGCTGGTGCTTCTCTTTCCACTCTGAATACGGCATTTTATATACCACTTCGCGCGCGGCTTCGTAGTCGATATCAGCACCCTGCTCGCTTGCAGCTGCCGAATACCATTTTGCTAAACAGTTACGGCAGAAGTCGGCCAAAATCATCAGGTCAATGTTCTGAACGTCTTTATTTGCGTCTAGGTGTTCTACTAAGCGGCGGAATACCGCTGCTTCTACTTCGGTTTGCGTTTGCTTATCCATTATCTAATACCTCTAAAAAAGCGTTTTTCGTTATGGTTTGAATGTGTGGGTTAACGGATGAAACCCAACCCGCTATCTCTTTTAAAACCCAAAACGAAAAAAGGGAGCCAAGCTCCCTTTTTACTTATATACAGCTAACTAGGTTTAAAACCTAATCGGCATTACTCTGCGTCGTCAGACTTAGGCGCAGGCTTTTCTAGAAGCTCTTTAATGCTTAAACGTACACGGTTTTGGCGATCGATTTCCATAACCTTAACGTCAACCATTTGGCCTTCTTCTAGGTAGTCAGTTACTTTGTTCACACGCTCGTGAGCGATTTGTGAAATGTGAACAAGACCTTCTTTACCTGGCAGTACTTCTACAAACGCACCGAAGTCTACAATACGTGTAATTTTACCGTTGTAAGTCTTACCAACTTCAATTTCAGCCGTTACTTGCTCAATCTTGCTAATAGCGATGTCTGCTTTCGCACGCTCTGTCGCGAAGATTTTGATAGTACCGTCGTCTTCAATCTCGATGTTAGTGTCAGACTCTTCAGTAATTTGACGGATCATTGCACCGCCTTTACCGATAACGTCACGAATTTTGTCTTGGTCAATCTTCATTGTGTAAATGCGTGGAGCAAATTCACTTAGCTCTTCACGGTGACCGCCAATCGCTTCGTCCATTACGTTAAGAATGTGCAAACGTGCTTCTTTTGCTTGTTTAAGCGCGATTTGCATAATTTCTTTAGTAATACCTTCAATCTTAATGTCCATTTGAAGTGCAGTAATACCTTCGGTAGTACCCGCTACTTTAAAGTCCATGTCGCCAAGGTGGTCTTCGTCACCAAGGATGTCTGAAAGTACAACAAAGTTGTCGTCACTCTTAACAAGACCCATTGCGATACCCGCAACAGACGCTTTAATTGGAACACCTGCATCCATAAGCGCTAGTGAAGTACCACATACCGACGCCATTGAAGATGAGCCGTTTGATTCTGTGATTTCAGAAACCACACGTACTACGTACGGGAATTCTTCTTCACTTGGCATTACTGCTTGAATACCACGCTTCGCTAGACGACCGTGACCAATTTCACGACGCTTAGGCGAACCAATCATACCTGTTTCACCAACACAGTATGGAGGGAAGTTGTAGTGAAGCATGAAACGGCTGTCGCGCTTACCTTGAAGCTCGTCAATCATCTGTGCGTCACGCTCTGTACCAAGCGTAGCAGCTACAAGTGCCTGCGTTTCACCACGAGTAAATAGTGCAGAACCGTGAGTACGAGGAAGAATACCTGTCGCTACGTCTAGTGCACGGATCATTGCTGGGTCACGACCATCAATACGCGGCGCACCAGATAGAATGCGTGAACGTACAACGTCAGACTCAAGATCATGAAGAAGGTCTAGTACTTCTTTCTTATCTTGTTCTTCGTCTTCAGCAAGGATAGCTTCTAGTGCTTTTTCAGTTGCTGCAGTTACTGCGTCTTTACGCTCTAACTTGTCAGAAATCTGGTAAGCCGCAGTCATTTCTGCTTCAGCTAATGCTTTAACTTTGTCTTTAAGCGCAGTGTTTTCTGCTTCTGGTGCCCAGTCCCACTTCTCAGTGCCAACTTCAGCAGCAAATTCGTTAACCGCGTTAACTACAGTTTGCATTTGTTCGTGACCGAACATAACCGCACCTAGCATGGTATCTTCAGAAAGCACGCTTGCTTCTGATTCAACCATAAGTACTGCGCCTTCAGTACCCGCAACAACAAGGTCAAGCTCGCTTTCAGCTTGCTCTTCTGCGCGTGTATTTAGAATGTATTCACCGTTGCTAAAACCAACACGAGCCGCACCGATTGGGCCGTTGAAAGGAATACCAGAGATAGCAAGGGCTGCTGAAGTACCAATCATAGAGATGATGTCTGTAGGGATATCTGGGTTAGCAGACATTACAGTTACAACAACTTGTACTTCGTTTTTGAAACCTTCTGGGAATAATGGACGGATTGGACGGTCGATAAGACGTGCAATCAGTGTTTCACCTTCAGATGGACGACCTTCACGCTTGAAGAAACCACCAGGGATTTTACCCGCAGCGTACGCTTTTTCTTGGTAGTTAACAGTAAGTGGGAAGAAGTCTTGATCTGCTTTGGCTTCTTTTTTACCAACTACTGTTACCAGTACAGACGTATCGTCCATGCTCGCAAGAACCGCAGCTGTTGCCTGACGAGCAATTACACCCGTCTCTAGAGTTACAGTATGCTGTCCATACTGAAATGATTTAGTAATAGGAGTCACTATTTGTCCTTTAATTTCAATCTTTATTTTATCGCTTTTAAACGCGGCGCATAGTATAGCCATGAAGTAGCGTTAATACCATGGTCAAATGCAGCCCCGCGCGGAATTTGTCGTGTTATTTGGTCATTAACCGCTACCACCTATAGCACCATGACTATATGAAATATCTGTGAAATTTCAATTATTGACTATATTTTCATCATACTGACACAAAACAGCGTATGCTAGAACAAAAAGCGAACAAAGTAAGAACTTAAATAAACATCACGTGCGACCAATGCGCAGAAGTGATTAACCACAACAAGAACGTCTAATATTAGTGTGCTAAAGGAGATAACCATGTTGGTACTTCGACTTAATAAAGCAGGCATGCCACAAGAGTGGATAGATGTTGAACAAGCCGCAAAGCTTTACAGTCAAGATAAGGTGCTATTTGAGCTAGGTAGCGATGCTATTACGCTTAAGGGAGGCTGGAATCACGAAGGGCTGCAAAGTCAGCTTACCCTGTCTAGTATTATCGCGTGCGACGGCAAGGTAACAGATTTATCTGGCAAAGTTGCCCTTACTAATCGCTATTTGTTTAGGCGCGATAGCTACCTGTGTATGTACTGCGGCAATAAGTTTACGCCAAAGCAGCTTACCCGAGACCACATTATCCCCCGCTCTCGCGGCGGAAAAGACAGTTGGACGAACGTTGCCACGGCTTGCCAGCGATGCAATCACGCGAAAGGTGCTAAAACGCCAGAAGAAGCCAACATGCCCCTACTCGCGGTTCCGTTTAGGCCAAATGTGTACGAGCGCTTTTATTTAATGAACAGGCGAATTTTGGCTGACCAAATGGCCTTTTTACAAGGCCACTTCACCAGCCACAGAGAATGGACGTGCTTAGAATAAACGCTATAGCGCTCCGCTAGTAGTTATCTGTGCTTCGGGCATTGCTTTAGCTTGGTTTTGCACTGAAGAGGAATCGCTCTGCTGTGCATGAAGCTGGCGCTGCTCTTCTTTTTGCGCTTTGAACCACAGACTTAACCAATCTGAGCACATTTTGTGCTCTAACTCGTGAGCTTCGGCTGTAGGGCAAAACAAGCTTACCTTTACCACCACTTTGGCAAGTTCATTGGTTTTAATCTCAACCTCTGGGTCGATGCGAATAAACTCTTGCTCTAAGTGACGTTCAATTAAGCCTTTGTAGCGCTCTGCTACATCGCGAAAATATTCACAATGTGCCTGTGCCCTGGCATGAAACGCTGGAAGCAAACTATAGGCGTTAACAGAAGGCTCGTTCACTATTTCAAATGAATGCAAACGGTAGCGACGCATGAAGTTAAGGTTACGCACAGTTTGAGTTACAAGCTGACTATTAGGCACGTACACGTGTTTACCCGTGTAGTTAAAGCTTTCAGGGTCTACTTCTAAAAGTGCCGTTTTCGCCCAGTCCATCTCTACTACTTCACCAATGATGTTGTTCATTTGGATCCAGTCGCCTACCCTGAACGGCCGAGCGCCCAGGTAGTAAATGAATCCCATAAAGCACTGAATAAACTCGCGGGTTGCCAACACAATGGCCACCATAAAGGCAGCAATGGAGATTGCCAGTGTTTGGATTTCAGAGCTCCACACCATCATTAACACAATGATGATAAAAGCATTGCCCAACTGTTCTAGGATATTGATTTGATTTCGGCGGTCTTCGCCACGATGAGAACTAATGCGCCTGATAAGGCGCAACACACCCTTTTTGATAAAGTGCAGTACAATTAAAAGTACTAGAGATGTCAGCAGTTTATAATCATTGGCAAAACTTATAAATTGATGCCATAACTGCGCTGGGTCTATCACAATCTCCATGTAAGCTCCGTCTGTACTCCGAGGGTAAATATTTGAATAGGCGAAAAAAAGCGCCGACGAATGTCAGCGCTTTTAATTATGAAGCATGTAAACTCGTGGCACAATGCCGACCAGTTAAAACATCTTTTTATTAGTCGCGAATTTGGCCTTCACCATTCACTAAATATTTCTCTGAAGTCAACGACTCCAAGCCCATTGGGCCATAAGCATGTAGCTTAGTGGTTGCAATACCAATTTCTGCACCCAATCCAAGTTGGCTACCGTCAGAAAAACGTGAAGAGGCGTTAACCATTACTACACTTGCATCAACTGCACGTTGGAATAACTTGCCTTTTTCAGCATCTTCCGTACAAATAACTTCAGTATGGTTACTACCAAATTGCGCAATGTGGTCAACAGCTGCTTCGAAATCGTCAACTACACGGATAGCGATTTCTAGACCAAGATACTCTTCACCATACGCGTCTTCAGAAATAACGTCAGCACCATCAAAGTATTGGCTGCCTTTTTCGTTTACGTGAACCTTAACACCCTTTTCTTTGAATGCGTCGGCTACTTTTGGCAGAAAATCACCCGCAACGGCTTGGTGTACTACTAAGCCTTCTAGGGCATTACACACGCCAGTACGCTGAGTTTTACCATTTAGAAGTAGCGCCATCGCTTTATCTAAATTTGCATCTTTGTCTACGTAAAGGTGACACACACCTTTAAAGTGCTGAATTACCGGCACTTTAGCGTTGTCAGTCACGTAGTTGATTAGGCCTTCACCACCACGAGGAATAATTACGTCAATGTAATCACGCTGCTCCATTAGCTCTTGCATTAATGCACGATCTGGATTCGGAACTACCGTTACCAGCGCTTTTGGTAAATTGTGCTTCTCCAGCACGTCTTGCATAAGTTCAGCAATGGCTAAACTCGTATCTAGTGCCTCTTTACCACCACGTAATATTACTGCGTTACCCGATTTAAAGCATAGCGCGCCTGCGTCGGCAGTAACATTAGGTCGTGCTTCATATATCATGCACACAACACCAAGCGGTATACGCATTTTCTTAATCTCAATACCGTTTGGACGTGTACCGATAACGCGCTCTTTACCCACAGGATCGTCAAGTTCAACAATAACTTCGATGCCTTCAGCCATGGCTTCAATACGCTCATCGTTTAGGATTAAGCGGTCAACCATCGCTGCGTCTAAGTTATTCTCTTTGGCGCGCGCGACTTCCTTTTCGTTTACTTCAATAATTTTGCTTTTGTTTGCACGAATTGCCGCGGCCATATCAGTTAACACCGCGTTTTTCTGGCTTTCGCTTAAAATAGCCAGTGTACGTGCAGCTTTTTTTGCCTGTTGTGCTAACTCTGTAATAATGCTCATTCTTTCTCCAGATTTGCTATGTGCTGATCAGAAATAATTGGCCCAGTCTTTTCCTCAAACTCATGGGCGAATTCTTCGTTTTCCTGATTCGCAATGAAATTCAATAAACAGCTACTGTAATTCGACTTGGCTTTTACCAGTTTAGTACCGTCTTCTTTACGTACTAGAATGGTGTCGCCTACCGAGAACTCACCTTTCACGTCAATAATTTCGCTACTTGTCAGTTGCTCTGCGTCGCCAGCTAAAGAGGCGTCAAAGTCCCCTTCTACTATCACCTCGCCCTGCGCGTTTGACGTATGGCGCATCCAATGCACATTCTCTTGCATTGGCGTGGCGTGAGGTTTGAAATGCGTGCCTGGGTTTTCACCTGCTAGCAGCATATTAAACGACAGTTCAGTAAAGCCGTTAATAATATATGTATCTATACCATGCGAAACGGCTTTCTCGGCCGCTTCAATTTTAGTGCGCATACCACCGGTTCCTACACCGCCTTTTACCGCACCGCCAGCCATGTCATAAATGCTTTGATCAATGGTATTAACTGATTTAAGCAATTGTGCGTCGTCGTGTTCATGCGGGTTCTTATCGTACAACCCATCAATGTCTGAACAGATGATAAGTGCATCTGCTTCAGCTGCCGACGCCACCATGGCCGATAAATTATCGTTATCGCCTACTTTCAATTTGTCAGTGGTAACGGTGTCGTTTTCGTTCACGATAGGCAGGATATTGTTGTCCAATAAACTGAATATCGTTTCACGGATACTTACGTAACGCTCTCTGTCTCGCAAATCAGCATGCGTTAAAAGCATCTGAGCAGACGGAAAATCAAACAGTCTGTCCCACGTGGCAATCATTTCGGTTTGACCCGCTGCTGCCATTGCTTTTTTCACTGCAATATCTGACTTTTCTTGCTCTGGAAACAGGTGCGCACCCGCTGCGACAGAACCAGAAGACACGAGTACAACTTGTGTACCGTTGGCTCTGCATCGCACGATAAATTGCGCAATGCTCAAAAGGTAATGACTGCTACAACCTTGTTGGTTGGGCGATATCAATGCACTACCCACTTTGATGACTACGCGTTTCCAATTTGGATGACTCATAATAAACTTTTTAACCTTAAGATTGTTGATTTGCTAATTCTTCACTGGCTTGCGCGAATGTTGCTTGTACGTTTGACGATGGGTTTTCGCTAAAGCGACTTACCACATAAAGCGTTAACGTACTTACCGCAAACCCTGGAATAATTTCATAAATAACGCTGCTTAACGTTTTACCGTCAGCTAAAACGGGCGCATAAATCCAGAACAACACGGTTACCGCACCGCTGATCATGCCCGCCATTGCCGCTTTCGCTGTAAGGTCCTTTTTATACAGACAAAACAGTACTAACGGACCAAATGCTGCACCAAAACCTGCCCAAGCATTACTTACTAAAGATAAAATTGTGTTCGACGCATCCATGGCTAATAACAATGCAACCACAGCTACACCTGCTACACCATATCGGCCAATTGTTACCGTTTGCTTTTCAGTCAGCGCCTTGGTTGAAGACTTTTTATTTACCATTACGCGGTAAATGTCTTCGGTTAACGAACTTGCGCTAACCAGCAGTTGCGACGAAATTGTACTCATAATAGCGGCTAAAATAGCGGCCATTAAAAATCCACTGATAAGTGGGTGGAACAGCAATTGTGAGAAAATAATAAATATCGTCTCAGGGTCGTCGACAGCAAGACCAAACTGATTGGCATAAGCAATGCCTACGAATCCTGTTGCCAGTGCACCAATGATGGTCACTAACATCCACGACATACCAATATTTCGCGCTGTGCCAATGGCATTAACAGAACGAATTGCCATAAAGCGAACAATAATGTGCGGCTGTCCAAAATAACCTAAGCCCCAACCTAAACTCGATAGCAACCCTACAATCGTTAACGTTTCTAACGATTCAGAAAAATTGGGTACAGATTGATAAGCGGCGCTTGTCATTTGCGACACACTATCGAATTCGGTAAACGCGACAATTGGAACCAGTACCAGCGCCACGAACATAATGCACCCTTGTACAAAGTCCGTAAGACTTACTGCCAAGAAACCACCAAGTAGCGTATAAGACACCACTACACCCAGCGTAATAAATAGGCCTAACTGATAATCGACCGAAAACGCGCTTTCAAACAACTTACCACCTGCAACTAACCCGGCTGACGTGTACAACGTGAAAAACAGCACGATTATCACCGCTGAAACAATGCGTAAGCTTGAGTTAGGCGTATTAAAACGCTTGGCAAAAAACTCAGGCACAGTAAGCGAGTCGTTCGCTACTTCGGTATAAACGCGAAGCTTCGGTGCTACTAATAAATAATTAGCTAACGCACCAGCAACCAGTCCAATTGCGATGTAGACCGCGTCAAAACCGGTTAAGTACATTGCTCCTGGTAAGCCCATCAGCATCCAACCTGACATGTCAGACGCACCCGCAGACAGTGCGGTTACTTGAGGGCTAACTTGTCGCCCTCCCAAAATATAACCAGAAATATCACTGGTAGATTGTCGGTAAGCAAACAACCCTATCCCTAACATCGCTATAAAATACACCGCTAGTGATAGGTAACTTTCCATTGGCATAACGTTCGTTATTTCCTCTATTGCTCTTCGAAAACTCGTAAATGAAAACGCCATTTAACCTTTGCTAATTGAAATTCAAAAGCAAATAATTAAATCGAACAATAATCATTAGAGCTCTAACAATATAAGGATCTGACAGAAAATTTCAAGTGCAATTTTTAAACAACATCGTTTAACAGGCACTTATGTTTAAATTAGCACCAACCATGTTTCACAGCATATTACGCTAATAAAATTCAAAATTACCATTAGCATTCATTAACTTAAAAACACTAAGTCATTTATGAAACAATTTAACTTTAGCTGAAAAGTCGCAAAAAACAGCAACTTTACTATCAGCTAAAACATTTTCATTAAAAATACTTTGTTACGCGCACTCAGACGAAATAACATCCAAAAGAAGCTTTTCTACAGGCAATAAATGAGTAAGTTGCGTACAATCTTCACTATGTAGCGAGCGAACCCGATTAATTAGCTTCTCACACGCCTTTTCGTCATTTTTCACAGTAAATAGTTTCGGATGAATATAATATTTCCTGCAAACGGTGGGAGTATTGCCAAGTTCTGCTGCGACACACTTACTTAACGTACTCTCCCATTTCTTGGTTCTGGAGTTTGCTATCTGTTCATACACACTGGGCAGGTTTGTTAGTGCAAATCGACTTGATGCCCACGTTCGAAAGTCTTTACAACTGAACTGTTCACTTAGTTCTTTGTGGATGAACGCATTAACGTCTTCGCTCGTTACGTCGTGCCATTGTTTATTCTCATCTTGATAACGAAATAAACAGTAACCTTGTTGTTGCGCACAGTCACAAACTAATGAAGCAAGCTCAGGGTCGTTTACTTTTAGTGTTCTTGGTTTGCCGTGCTTACCAATGTAAGCAAGTTCAACACTATCGTCACACTGCGCTTGTACATGCTTGCGCCGCAATGTAGTTAATCCATATGTGTTATTTTCCTTGCTATATTGAGCGTTGCCAACTCTAGCACCTGTGTAATCGAGCAACAGGCACACCAGCGCGCAAGCTCTTTCTTGCGTCCATGTTGGCTGTGAAATTAATGAAAGACAGTGCTCACGGAACTCAGGAAGTGCATTACCAAAGGCAACCAAACGCTCAAATTTTTCTACTTGCTGCTGCTCGTGCCATTTGTTGTGATAGATATATTGTTTACGTCCTTTTTCGTCATAGCCGACGGCTTGAACGCTGGCTTTACTGTCACGGCTTATAAAGGTGTCGTGCCAATTTGGAGGAATGACAAGCTTTTTGATACGCTTTAGCACGCGCTCTCCTGTAACTTTTTTTCCACTTGCATAGCGATAGTAAAACCGTTTATCACCGCAAGCGATGCGCCTTATTGATAGATGGCTATCATCAGAGTAGACGTTGCAATAGCCTTTAATCCGTTTCATTTATAGATACTCCTTTCCTTACCAGCTAAGTAAGACCGACTGTTAAGGTGCTGCTACGGCCGCAGATGCTCGCTGTGCTTTCTTAGTCAGATTGCAAACAACGGTACCAAATCTCAATTTATAAATAGAATCTACAGAAGAACGTACAGAAATGATCACTACACGCAATTAACCTTGCCGCAAGCCGACGCTTCCACGGCAAGACAGTGAATTTAAAGGCCATAACGAATTTTCACGCTATGTGTAAAATTATCACAGTACCGGTTGTTTGGTCCGGCAGCGACGCTTGCTATAACTCAGCATATCGCTTCGAAATCCTTCCTTATTTCGCCTTCCAGCTTACTAAATCATATTTAACACTCCTATAATAACGATTAAAAACAATAACATAAAAACGTATCTTCTCTTTTTTCTACTAAAGTATAAACCGCTACTTTTCTTCGTCGGAATGCAACTTGAATAAGTATGAACAATAGTTGTCGAGTTACTTATGCACTTAGGTGAAGCCGAACAGCAATACCCTTTGAAGTGCAAGTGAAGTGGATTGATTTAGAGAGTCCAAGTAAGAAGTCGAGGATTTAAAGATGAATGTTCAAAGTTCGAAAAACGTAGAGTCAAAAAGCGAAAACAGTAATGAACATGAGAATTTGAGAGCCCATGTTGTATCAACCGGTGATTTGCAAGTCGCGGCTGTATTTCCGTCAAAACTTAAAGTGCAGGAAGTACTTGAGATAGTTCAAGACCAAACATCTGTTGAGGTATCTCAAGTAGAAATTATCGAAGCTGGCGACCCTAAAATGAGTGAAAAACTTGAACGTAACAGCGCATCCATTGGCAAAAGCATGTGGTCGTCCCACCTGTTGCTTGGTTCAATCGGTCTGATTGTAGGTTTAGTGGCGGCATTTTTGTTAACGCAGTTTGGCCCAGCGCTTACTCAACAAAATCCTTTGTTTACCTACATCGCACTAATTAGCCCAGGCATATTCATTGGGTTATTCATAGCGGGTTTAATCGGTTTACGTCCAGACAGAAATGAGGTTATACAGACCGTAAGACACGCGGTTAGATATGGTAAAGTTGCGCTGGTAATTAACCTTAAAAAGTCACAGTCTGCTTCTAAAGTCTCGCAATTACTGAAGCAGCACACCGACAAAGTGGTCGAATCTATTCGGTAGCAAGACTAGCGACATAATATGGAACGCTGCTTCAAAGCAGAATGTGATACAGTAATCATAGCGGAGTTATCAATCTAGCTGTTCCAATATTTTCGAAGGGCAATATAACGAACTCCACGTTTATTGCCCTTCGTCGTTTGGTCGGCGTTATTTTGAAAGAGAGATTAGGCACCAATTGTATGGATTTAATATTTTTTGATTTAGATGGCACTTTATTAAATAAGTCTTCTGAAATCTCCTCGTTTACTAAAGAGACGTTGGGCTTGCTTGGTGAGAGAGACATTGCATTCACCGTAGCAACGGGTCGTACCATGCATTCAGCGCAATTTGTGCTACAAGGTCAGTCTTTTGTACTCCCTCACATTTATAATAATGGGGTGGCAATTTGGGATCCTGCCGGAAACGCGCTAACACTAGAAAATTTGCTCGCGCCCAGTGAAGTGAATCTTATTATCGAGCACGCCGTAAATAATAATATTACGCCTTTCATTAACACAGTGAATATGGATAGCCCAGATCACGAGCACGTGATTTACCATTCGTCGCCTAAGCATCAGGTGGAACACGATTTAATTGAAAAGTATTTTTCGCGCACTAAAGCGCGACTAGCGTCTATTGAGTTGCTACCTGCTAATGCACATATAACAAACATCAGTATGATCGGAGATGCACCACTAGTCTATGACATGTATAAACAGCTTAACATGCACGAAGGACTGATAGCGTACTCTGGGCCAGCTATCGAAGGAGATGAGTACCGTTGGATGGATGTACACCACAATCTTGCGAATAAAGGTAGTGCGGTAGAGCTTTTGCGCCAACAGTTGAATGCAAGCAACGTTATTGTGTTTGGCGACAGTGATAATGATTTAAGTATGTTTAAGCTAGCAGACGAGGCTTATGCACCTTCTAACGCTAAACCTTATATCAAAGACGCCGCCACTTCCGTCATTGGGCATCACGATGAAGATGGAATCGCCCGCTTTCTACGAGAGCGATTCTCACTTTAGAAGATGCTGATTAAAAAGCATCGTGAAAATGGTAGCCTTCAAACTATATGAATTAGGCTAGTTAATTAAGGCTACCACTCTATAGGCTCTCTATCTTTTAAGAATTGGCCATGGGGGCCGCCCTCTTCCATGGTTGCTAACCAAATAGCCGTATCTGCTCCCTCCTCGGGCGTTTTGGGCGCATCACTCCCCCCCATTCTGGTATGCACCCAACCTGGGGTCATGCTATTAACGGTTACATCAAGAGACTTACCGTCAGCAGCTTCATCAACTACCGCTGCCATCTTAACCGTAAGCGCATTAATAGCAGCCTTTGTTATCGCATAGCACATTGGCCCTTTCAGTCCCTCGGCGAAGCTACCGTAACTAGAGCTTACATTGATAATACGTCCAAAACCTCGCTCAATCATTTGCGGTAACGTTTGCTGGATAAGTGTAAGCGGGGCGTTCACATTAATTTGCATCGATTTAGCCAACGTCTCAGAATTTACATCTTTCCATGGCGTATCGTCTAAGATACCTGCATTGTTTATGAGGATATCAACAGGGCCATACACGGCCTCAGCTCGAACAAACGCATCGACGATGGCTGTTTCGTTATCAAGAGGCATCTCAATAATATGCAAATCCCCTCCCACAATATCTTTCTTGGCTTCAAGGCCGGCCTCTTCGTCTCGACACCCCATTAGCACTTTATAGCCTTCAGACAGCATTCCTTTTACTATTTCTAGACCTATACCTCTGTTTCCACCTGTAACTAATACGTTTTTTGTCATTGCCAATACACTCCTTGCATTTACGCTTGGGCTTGTTTTGCCTCAAAACGATTGGATAAATAAAAACACAGCGGGAAGATTACACTCCACACTAGAGCGATAAAAATATAAGAAAGCACAACGCTTGCGCCCAATTCAACCGCGCCGAATTTGGCGCCGGCGATATAACTGAGCGGCGCGAAGATAGCTCCAGCAACCGCCGCAACGGCCATTCGACCATTAAAGGCGGTTAAACTGTGATAGACCGTACCTGCAAAGGCTGCCCATAGAAGACTTAGCCAAATTGGAATTGGCCAGAAGCTGACCAGCGTTTCAGTCTCGTTAAAAATAAAGAGCCCGCTTAGGGTTAAAAGTGCATCAACCACCGTGCCCAGTAAAAATACCGTGCCCATTAGCTTTATATCTGCCACTCGCTTGGGCGAAATGGCTATCCATAGAAGGATTAACCCTAACACTGGAATTACTGCTTTATTCTGGAACAAGATGACCAGCCACCAAATTCCTTGGAACCATACAAAGTTCGCAACCTTTAGTACTGCACTATTCTTCATTTGAAACGCTCATATTTTCAATACCAAAACATACGTTTACCGGTACGTGATAGTTCAACCCTATTGCGACAAAAGTAAACGAAAACGCTCCAGTGTAAGTATAGATGCATAGACTGTTTGCTCTTTCCAATTACAAAGGATGTGTTAATCGTGAAAATGGTGAAGTATTACGTACTTGGTGCATTAGTGGCGTTAGCACTAACGCTGACCGTGCCAGTTATATTATTAAAAGTGTTATTTGGTTGGATTGCATTTTCCCTTATTGCCGTAAGCAGCGCCTATTTGCTCAACTATCCAAGCCTGTTTCGCAAACGTGAGGATGGCTCAATACCATTCTACATACGCTGGATTTTTGTACCTTTTTTACTGGGCTCTTGGCTTTACAATGAATACGCACGCAGAACGGATAAAGTCCCTCCCCTACAAAAAATCGAGCCGCACTTATTCCTTGCGTGCCGCATGTCGGGAAAACACGTTAGCCTTTTAAACGAAAACAACATTGACGCCATTCTTGACGTAACCGCTGAATTTGACGGACTGGATTGGACGGCATATCAAGAAGATTACCGCTATTTAAACGTACCGGTACTCGACCATACCAGCCCCACTCCTGAACAACTTGTTTTAGCAATAAATTGGTTGAATCAGCAAATTTCTGAAAAGAAAAATGTTGTTGTGCATTGTGCGCTTGGACGAGGTCGCTCTGTTCTGGTAGTTGCAGCCTATTTACTGGCCAAGAACCCTACGTTGAGTGTAGATGATGCATTACGTGAAATTAACCAGATACGCCAAACAGCAAGGCTCAACAAACGTCAATTAGCATCGCTGCAGCAGATCAGAGATGGTGGCCTACTTTCACTACAAAAGAATCTAACCCTTATCGTTAATCCAGTTGCTGGGGGCGGTAAATGGGAGCAATACCGAGATGACGTTCTTTCTCGATTAAATGAAAAATTCAAAGTGACCGTGAAAGAAACCACACCTAAAGTAGATGGTAAGGCACTAGCAGAAAAGGCAAAACAAGACGGCGCCCACATTATTGTCGCATGCGGAGGCGATGGAACGTTAACTGAAGTCGCCTCGGCATTGGTCAACACCGACGTTACCATGGGGATTATCCCTTTTGGTACAGCAAACGCACTGAGCCAAGTGTTGCATGGCTACATTAGTAAAGTCATGCCTGTTAGTACAGCATGCGACATCATTATAGAGGGCAACACCTTAGCCATAGATACCGCAACCTGTAACGACCACGTTATGCTTTTGGTAGCAGCAGTTGGCTTCGAGGAAAAAATGATTTCGGCCGCTGATCGCGAAGAAAAGAATGTAGGCGGCCAGTTTGCCTACCTAAAAGGGCTATGGAACGCGATTTCAAATAATGAAAACATGACGTTTAAAGTAGCAAAAGACAACCAACCAGCTGAAACCTTAGAAACGCCGAGCTTTGTTATTGCAAACGCAGCCCCAATGACCACAGCACTTGCTCAGGGCGCAGAGCCGCCCGACATCACCGATGGAAAGCTTGATTTGACCTGGCTATTACCTCAGCCCAGCTCTGATAAACAATTCGCATCGTTAGCAGAGCTAGTGCTAAGTCCAGCTGAAGCAAAGAAGCAATCTGAATCAATACGGCACGAACGCGCATCAAGCATAACGTTAACATTTGATAAGCCCACGGCGTATGCTGTCGACGGCGAGATCTACGAAGGCGAAAAGCTTGAGATAAAAACATGCCCTCGAAGCCTTAACGTTCTCACCAATTTTGA
>ENA-UENW01000361-UENW01000361.1-marine-metagenome-genome-assembly--contig:-NODE-361-length-18633-cov-182.046505_pt1 | contig 18633 bp, 21 predicted proteins | sample MGYA00237876_ERZ529329 | MGnify/ENA primary metagenome ERZ529329 (study PRJEB26372, sample SAMN05368346) | marine metagenome | biome: cultured habitat; feature: ocean water; material: water; isolation... | reverse complement strand
ACTGTGGTCTATTTACCTGAAAATTGCTGTAAATATTGTGAGGCTAGATGGTGAAAACGATGCTGAAATAAAAAAACAGTTTAATATTGCAAGAGCAAACAACAAAGAACTGTTTTCAGTAGACGACTTTAACAATGGTGACATAAAAGCTTTACCAGCATCAACATACTAATCAAGCATGGGGCATCTAGCCCCTAATTAACCCAAGAAAACAACAGAAAAACTATGGGAATAATAGAACAAATATTAGAAGAGAGAAAAAGATTTCAGTATAAAATAGAGCACCTTTCCATAGAAACTCTAGCAGGCATATACCCTTTTTATGAGCTAAATCATAAGTGGCTTCCATCACAACAGTCAAAGTTTATTGAGTGGATTTTTCTTGGTTTGCCAGTAAATCCAATATATATTGTTTCAAGAGGCGGTCAGCTTGATGTAGGTTATTGCGCCGAAACAATTGACGGAGCAAAAAGAATCTCTGCTTTGAAGGCATTTGTTTGCGAAGATTTGGTTCTTAGTGGTTTGCACAGGTTAAAATGTTTAAATGGAGTTAGATTTAAAGATTTACCTGAAGAAGAACAAGAGCAGTTAACGAGCAAAGATATCAGAAGCAATTGACTGTTGTAGGAGCTCTAGCTACTGCCATTAAGCAAACTTTATCAGCTACAAAGCTTGCTGTAGAGGCGGGGGAACCTGAACTGGTAGAGAGTTTCTGGAAAGAAATGAAAGATATTCAGGAAGGTAACTATGACGAGAGAGAGAAGTTAGCTTTACCATCTAATAAAGGGAATAACAACGAAAACAACCCAGACGGTGGTCAAGGGCCTCACACTTATGAATCCCTAGTAAAGTTAACTCTGAAAGACATTAAAGAAATTGCTTTTAACCTTGATTTATCAGTCAAGCAAGCTAAGGAATATGGATCTGTTAGACAAAAGACTTCTTGGATAACAGCAATACTCAATAAGCAAGACGATCAACTTGCTGAGAGCAAGCCAATAGTAACTTCTCCACCACTAGAAAAAGGTGAAGATGAAATATTAGACGTTTCTTCTGTAACGCTAATAGAAGAATCAACTGATAACTCAATTAGTGAGACAGAGCCTAAACCAGTTAGCGAGACAGATACTAAACCAACTAGCAAACTAGAAACTGAACTAATTAATGAACCAATTAATGAACCAATTAATGAACCAATTAATAAACCAGAAACTGAGCTAGATGATTTTAACGACGAAGAAGAATATGCAGGATGGTAGAGGTATTATAATGAGTATATTTTTTTTTTTGACTTTAACGGAGTGTATTTGTAACAATATAAATAGTGAAATACTTGCTATAGAATTTATTGGACATTTTGATCCAACGAATTGCACACAAGAAAGCATATACAACGAAACCTCTACTTTAAACTCTATTAAGCCCTTTGACTCAAAAGTAGATCCAAGATTAGACGGCAGAGATACAAGAATTTCACCATATTACTACGAAACAGAAAGGAGTAATTTATTTTGAAAAAAGCACCAAGCTTAGCAGCGTCAAACACAATTACTATTGTTAAACCAAAAACAAACACAACACTTATATGGACCATAACCATAATGTTGTTATCAATAGTAACAATACCAGGTGTTTGGCAGTTTTCTTTTGACTTGTTTCAAAGCATAACCAAAAGTGTAGCTGATTAAGAAGTATCTGTGGCAAACTCCGTTAAAAGTTATAAAGCAAAAGGAGTTTGCGTCTACATGAGACAAGAAAATCCAGTAATATTAGGAAAAGTATTCAATCCTGATGAGCTTTGGCAGAAAATAGGAACTGTCAACCTAAATAGAGAATGCTTTTCCAAACATATTACAACAATTTACAACATCAACAACTGTGACTCAAGGCTTAGAAATTTCATAAGCAGATGTTTAATATCTTGGAAAAAAATAATAGTAGAAAAGTCTTTTGGCCAATCAAGCAGATTTAGCTTTGTAGCGCCACATCAAAAGATAATAATTTCCAATGTTGAAACAATAATTAGCTTAGAAAATAGAAAGTTTTTAGTCAAACCAAATGTAATAATCTCATGTTTTTCTACTAGTTGGGACATAGATAATTACAGAGATATTATTAGAACAACAATAACAGGCTTCAGATGAGATTTGATAATGAAGAAGACCGTAAGAACCAGAAACTTCAGATAAGCATTCTAGGATTCTACGACGAAGAAATAAGACTAATTAAAACTGAAGAGTCATCAGTAATAGTTACTAATTCTAAGGAAACATTACAGTCTAAAATAAAAGCTATTAATGCAGTTACACCTGTAATGAAGAATATTAATAATTCTAGTTACTACTACACTATTACTGTACTAAGAATTGACAATTTAAACGTCGAGTTCTATAACATAGATTCATACTATGAAGTAACAATGGCAAAAATAAACGAAACGCTAGACATAATAAAACGAGTGTTATACTCAGAAATTTCAACGTCAATAGTAAGGTATCCATCAGGAAACGTAATATTTTCTTCTGATACTTGCTTAAACAATGACGGAAGTTATACCATAACAGGATTTGACTACACTAACACAAGCGCTGAAAAATATTACGCTGTTGGTGAGTACGATAAAATGCTGAGATACCTTTTTAAAGATAAATTCCTTCGTGAATACAAGGTGTTAGGTTATCTTTCGAGAGAACTTTTGGATCCTAACAGGACTAAGCCCTTAAAGGAAGTCGAAGTCTACATAAATAGCAAAATAATTACATTCGGTGGTTTCCCCGCAGCTATAGAGGAATATTCTATTGCAGCATAAATCCTAATTCAACTAAATAATTGAACAACAGAAAGCTTGTACCGATTTTGGCACAAGCTTTTTGTCGTAAAGCAACTACTAACAATGTATCAATTAGCAGAGAAAAAAGCAACTATGATTACCGATGAAGAAGTATTTGAAAGCATAAACAAAGATTTCAAGCAGAACACAGGTTTCTTTGTGTCTGTTATAAAGTGTGGTACTGAATACCTGAGAAGTGTAGATTACGAGAACTCAAAGCTAAAAAACCGCTTAGAGTTTCCTACAAATCTTGTAAAAATAAGGGTAATAGATTCTCCCATAAATATAATAGAAAGTAACCAATTAGCGAACGCGCTAAACATTTTTTACTTTGAAATAGACTACCAGACAAACAGGTATTCGTGGGAGGAAAACAGGGAACGTTCTACAGAAAATTTTGTAAAGCTTTTTGAGAAAATAGATAAACACCTATTTGATACGATAGTAAAGAAAAGAGCGAACGTAGCCTTTCTAATGTCTCACAAAGTAGCTAAGATATCCTTTAAAACAAGGTTTTTCGGGCTTATAACTCGTTTATGACCTACGAGTTTAAGATGTCAGAGTTTGACCCTGAGATTGACTTAAAATACATAGGTTATTTAGCTTTAGCCTACGACAAAAAGGAAGGAAAACCTGTCTCCTCCCCAAACGACATTCTAGTAATAGAGCAGGAAATTAGGGATGTCTCAAGACGCATAAACTATAGAAACACAGAAATCCCCATAGAAAACCTTGTATCAAACATAATCCCGGGCTTCACATCAGAGTGGGGTATCGAGAAAAAGTCAAGGGTAATTGAAGATGTGTTACTTGGAGTACCTATTAACCCAATATGGGTTGTATCTCTTGACACATACGATGAGGATCGGTTTATAAAGATTATTACTGGAGAAGAAGTCGTAATGGCATTGAGCGATTTTATTTGTAATAAGTTTTCTTTGTTTGGAATGAAACTAATACAAAGCTCAAAAGGTGTAAAATATCAAGATTTCTCAGTGCAAATGCAGAGGAAAATTACCAGGTCAACTGTCAGGCTTTTAGAACTAAACCCACGAGTCGAAGGCAAAATCCTGGCATACTTACGCAAGTCAAACGCCTATGGAGTAAATAATGCCTGTTGAACTAACAAAGCCTTGGAACATAGACGAAATACACTACTGTTGGATAGAATGGCTAATTGAAACGCCTTACACAGAACCAGCAGTAGACTTTGACAACGATGAGAAGTCTAGAGTTATTGAAAAAATTTTCCTTGGAATTCCCATCGGTCCAATAACCGTAGCACCATTCTCAACAAAGGATTGTAACAAAATAATAGTTGACGGCGCAAAAAGAGTAAAAGCTATAAAAGACTTTTGTGCTAACAATCTAAAAATGTCTGGACTTCAGGCCTTGTTTAGCCTAAACGGCGCTACTTACCTTGACTTATCAGAGGAACAAAGGTTTGAGTTTAAATGTTCTATTATTCACATAGTAAAGCTTGAAGAACATGATGAAGACGCCATAAACTACGTTTGTTCTAGTAACCCAGGCAATAGCCACTGGCTAAAACATGGTGCTCCGCATGAATAGGTAGTGCTTTAGGTAAAACAATGACTGAAGAATTAATCAACCTAACATGGAAAAGTGTAAGTGATATTAACAACCCAGACAATCCAAAAAGGAGAGGTTGGTTAATACCATTGGATGACTTGGATGAAATAAAGCGAGGAACTTACTGTAACAAAACAGTAGTACTAAAGCTGGATAACTTAAACCCTCAACAGATAGTTTTAAGCGACTACATGGAGAGTAAGGACAGGGTAAAACTAAGAGAGACCCAGGAGCTAACTCATTGGGGAAAAGAGTACAAACTACGCCCTATAATTTACAGAAAGCCGAAAAACTATTTCCCTAAAACAGAGCATGAGTTACCAGCAGATTTTTTATCAGCAAGAGGAGTAATAAAACGTGGAGAAGTTTATGTAGCTTTTATTTACCAAACGTCAATTAAAAGAATATCAACAATGAATTTGTTTACTGTTTTAGAATGATAGTATGCGATGCTTCCCATGAATAGGCGATATCTATTTATTTAAAAATGGCAATGTAATGTAACAAATGTATAGCATTGCCATTAAAATCATTGATTCTAATCATCCTGTATATTTTATCAGGAAAGCTTTTTGAGAATTTTGCATTACTATTCTGAGCACCCATGTTTTTATGAAAACTGAACCAATTAAATGCAATGTTATTGGCCTTTACAATAAGGGAATAGCATTGCTTTTTTCAAAACAAGATTATGACAATTTGTTTGAGGGCGATCGCCTAGACGAAGCCTTAAATAAAGGTCTTAGCCTGGAAATAGACAACGACGTAACAGGCGCGAGAATAAATGGATATGAAGCCACTGAGAAAATAGCAATCAACGAGCACTTAAGGTGGCTTGACGTAGCAAATTCAGAGTATAAGATTCTTTGCAACGTTTCGCAACAAGTGGGTAACATTAAATTGCTAGGCAAATGTAAACTTGACTGCAACGTTGAAATGAGACTTCCAAAGGAAATGCTTATTTGCGTTTACTACAGCATACTTGAGTGTGAAATGTTTGAGGGGTAATTTTTATGAACACTGAACCAATTAAATGTAATGTATTAACTGAAGATGACCTTGACCCACAAGCTGGGTTTGTATTTTCAGTTGAAGAATACAACAAAGTTTTTAACGTAACCTTTGACTGTAAGAAGGTTACTTTAGAAGTAGACGGAGCGATCAGAAATGCAACATTAGAATCTTACAAGCTTGTGAATGAAACGGAAGTTTTCACCCATAGGCGTGAGCTATTTATTTCTAATTCAAAAGAGCCAGCGACACACGTAGTTGAATTGTACGAAGGCGCAATATATCGTGTGGGTAGTTGCATGTTCAGTTGCGAGGAAATTTTAATTGAGCCAGAGCCAATAAACATCTATATATACTACACAGATGAAGAGCTTTACAATAAAAGAAAAAGCAATGAATAATAAGGTATATCAGTGCAACATAATTATTGAGCATGAAAGGTCTTGGGAATGGTTTCAGCGAAACGAGAATCCTAATGGGAAGATATCTTATGAAGCTGGGTGGGCTTTCTTAATAGACGATTACAGGGAAGTGTTTGATGACAATTTTTCAAAAACTATTCTTGTATCTTTAAGTGGAGAAAGCCCTAACAAAACAAAAATCAGCAACTACGTGGAAGGAAGGAAAAGAATAGTCACTTATCACACACAGCACTTACGAGTTTGCGGATATGAAGACAAGGTTAACTCTATAGTCTGTTTTCAAGAAGGAAATCTTGAAATGGTAGGCACATTTGAGTTTAAGTTTTGCAATGAAAGTAGCGATTGGAAAAAAATAAACCTTTACGTATACATACCAGAATACTACGATAAAAATGTCTAATGAAATGAAAACCTACGAACTAAGTGTAGATAGTAGCATGGGCTGGTACATAAAAAACCAGGTAAAGTGGATGAAAGTCTCTGACTTAACTCCCGATGACTACGAAGAGCTAAATTCAAACTCAAGGTTATTCTTAATAGCTTACAAAGAAAGAATATTCAAGTTAACTTATACTTTAGTTCAAGAATTTTTCAAAATAGAAAAGTTTGACGACGGAACTCTTTATCTGTGGAGTTTAAGTGGTTATAAGTTTAATAAGGAACACAGAACTGCATATATAACCGCTTTAGAGATAGAGGATTGGAGAGTTGAGGACATCATAAGCTCCTATAGCTAATTATCACCCCCATCGTAGCCAACTACTTTGGGGATTAAACAGTAACAATGCCATGAAACAAATAATTGTTAAGCTTTTTCCAAGTAAAGTCCATTTTCTAGATAGTGCAGACTGTCTATAAGTACCACAAGATGATGAAAAAAGACTAAACGAAACTGCAACCCATATAGGGAGAAATGTTTTGGTCATTAATGCTGTAAAAATATAACAAAGCTATAAATAAAAACAATGCAAGACTGGAAAACAAACTTGTTAAACAAAATAGTAGAGAAATACGTAAATAACTCTAATGAGTGGGTGGAGTTAGAGTTTGATTTAAACAAAGTTTTAGAGTTAATAATAGTTTCTAACAATTTTTACGGCAAAAGTAGCCAGGAAAGGGGAATTTCTGTATCTAAATATTTAAAGACTATAGGTGCAGATGAAATTAGCAAGTATTCAACGTATTATACTGTCGAAGAGTCTTACTCAATAAACCTACGCAAGCCAAGCAGGTTAAAATATTTTAACCCAAGTACTTGGCTTGAGCTGGCTTACTGTGCTGCAAACCCTCAGAACTATACAAAGGTAGAGCGAGTTAAGCGATCGCCGTCACCTAAAGTAATAGTGTTTTATTCTTACAGGGATTCAGGAGATAAAACCACAAGTGTAGCAATTACAGGCTTAAAACTGGTTGAAAAAGGCTATAACGTTGCACTGATGGATTTAAACCTAGAATCTCCAGGTCTAAGTGCCTTGATTAACCAAAAAGAATTGCCGAAAAAGGGTTTTGTAGATTATTTCTACGACAAATCTTTTGGGAAAGTTGATGTCGAAGTTTCAATAGACCAAACATTTTTTGAAGTAAAAACTAAATTTGAATGGGCAGGCGGCAACCTGTTTGGCTTTTACCCAGGAGAATTATCGCCAGACTACACGTGTAAGTTAGAATACATTAACCCGCAAGTGGTTCTAGACGACAATGAAACACTCTGGTCTGTTCTAAAAAAGGAGGTATATGAACATTTAGACTTAGACTTTATACTAATAGATTCTGCTAGCGGTTTGAGTAAGTGGGCAGCGTTGTTACTAACACAGGCAGCAGACGAGGCATTAATTTTTACTGATACCAGTGATAATAGCATTAATGGAACTAATTTAATATTAGAGGCCATTGATGTACTAGGCTTAAAGAAAAAAATAGTCCTTTCCCTTTTAGAGTTTGTCAACAAAGACAAGGCGATAGAAAATGCCTGGGAAAAAATTAATTTCAGTGTAAAAAGAGAGGATGAATTTTTTGTAGTTCCGCATTTTTCCTTAAACAATTATACAAATATAAACCAAATATATTCTAATATAGCAAGATTCATATATTCAAACTAAAAATGATTTTATTTTACAAAAAATTGGGTATTTATTATTATGAAAAAACTTGAATTATTTTAATTTAAAATCTATGACAGTCCTAACCTCCATGACAGACTACCCACTAAAATATGACAAACCCTCTAAAAAGTCTGTCATCCTATAGCAGTATAAGCTTGAGGGTGTTTTATGACGCGATGACAGACCTATAACCAAGTTAGTTCAGTTTTATATTTTCTCTAAAATATTCAAATATTTTTAACTCAGCGTTTTTTTTTGAGAGAAATCCTAATTTTTTTTCTAAATGCCTTAAACACCTGTAAATATAAGAAATATAGGTTAAAAAATAGTGTTTCAATTTTTTTTCCATCGGGAGTTAGGATATAGCGCGTCATCGCGTCATAAAACCACCTCAAATCTATATTAATCTAGGATGACAGACTTGTTAGTAGGCTTGTCATATTTTAGGCAAAGTATGTCATATTTAGTTAGGCTTGTCATAGATCATTTACTTGTGATAGTTCTCAGAGAGAAAAAGCCTATCTTTTCATAAATAGATAGCTTAAAATAAAAAAAATGATAGCAAAAAATATGTTGACTTTTTGCTTATTTGTAATATAATATAGTTATTAAGGTTAAATTCTACGGACGTATTTATGCTTTATTTTTAACTGGTTCTAACTCTTACTTTTTTACTAGCTATTGATTTCTTATTAACTTTTATCATCCATTAAATAATCGACAAGTGGCTTTGATTTTTTCTGAGCTACTTTTCTATATTTATACTACAATTATAAATAGTAGTAATAATAGAAATATAAGTCTAATGCCAATATCTTGGGAGTCTAATCTTACATACTTAAAGCTCGGTAAAAACCTTATACCCTTAACTAAAGACGACAACGAGCCAGCCAAAGTGTATATAAGTTTTAGAGGCACTACGGTCACGTCAAAACCAAAATATCCTGACAGAGCAATAAGAGCTAAAGAAAAAGATGGAGGTGATTTTTACAACTCATCTACTACTTCCTAAAAATTTGTAATCATAGGAAGAACTTAGTTGCCAAGTTTCATCACCAACTACTTCTAAAACTTGTTGATGATATTCCAACAAAGTTAGGTGGAGTCTTACACTAATATAAGTTATAAGTAGTTGATACACATTACAAATGTTTGTAGATATTTTGTTCATTTTTCACATCCGGAGCGCTAATGGTGCTTTATCTAAAATTGCATGAGGAGGTTGAGTCAGCAACAAACGTGCAAGAGCAACCTGCTGTTGTTATCCCATGAAAAAACATGCTCCCGATCTTCGATCGCGCCTAAACCACTAAATCTTTTAGTTAAGTCTAGTAGGTCAACTTTTGTAAATCTTTAAAACAAAAGACCCCAGCTATTATATTTGGGAATTTGAGCAAGTATCAGATGTAGTATTAGAAATAGTCTCCTTAGTTGGGTAGTAAATTTGAAAATTATGTGGAAATGGGAGTAGAGTACTATGCAGTGTTGGAAGCGTTGCAAATGTTAGGTGAATATTTTCACTTGAGTCTATAAGTTGGAAGCGAGTGGTGATCAGCAAATGGCCGAAACTTGGTTAGAAAAACTCTGGTTGGGGTTGACTTTATGATCAGGAAAATTTGAGGGTAAGCAAGATATTTGGTTGTGTTGGTGCGATATTGAGGTGAATGTCATGCTGGTGCCGAAGGTGCGAACCAAGAGAAATTTAAAAAAGAGCTGGCTTGACAATGTGCTGAATGGGAAAAGCTGCAAAAGGAGTCTACTTTAACTGAAGTTAGCAGAACTTGAGGCGAGGTTGCGTGATTTTGGTATGGTAGGTAAATATTTATTTTACAGATACTTGTGGTATATTTAATAGTATTTGACTACAATCAATTTTTGTAAATATTTTGTCGTTAAGTAATTTTATTGCTGAATATGATATCTAAAATGAAAATAGATAAAACAATAAAAACACCTGCTCTTGATATTACTCATTTAATTATAGAGGATGAAATTCCAGTAGATAATTTTTAATCTGATCAACTGCAGGAATTTAGCTTTGGCTGATCAATATAAGTTTCATAATTTTTGTGAAACTTGATTTATAAGTGGGTAAAAATTACCGTCAAAATATTAAAGAACTAAGAATAGCAAAATTATTGATAAACAATGGAAAAAAAATCAAAACGCGATCGCGGAAGAATTATCACAACTTCTGGACTGAAAAAATTAAATGAAGCTATTGAAGAGTGGAAACAGAAATACAACCTTAGAGGTACTCTGGCAGAAATTGAGGCAGAGTCAGGAGTTGGTTCAGATACTATTAGTAAAATTCGACAAGGACGAGTAGGTGCAGACCTCAGCAAAATTCAACAACTTTTTGCTGCTTTTGATCTAACTTTGGATGAAACTGACTACCGCTCCGGAAAACAAAGCTCATCTGAAATGGACTCAGAACCACTATCACAACTACTACCACTTTTAAACGACGAACAAATAGTCACTAAAAATAGTTTCCAAATTTTCATCAGTTATAACAGGCAAGACCCGGATCAAGAATTGGCGCGACAGTTTGAAACAGCCCTCGCTGCTGCTGGTCATCAAGTATTTATGGCAGGAGACCATATTCGTCTGGGAGAAAATTGGTTTCGTCGAATTAATATTGAATTGAAACGCTGTGACTATTTGTTGTTATTTTTGCCTCCTCAGTCAGCACAAAGTGAGTTGCTCACCTATCAAGTGCAACTTGCCAGAGAATTACAATTTTCCCGACCAGAGCGTAAACCTGTAATTTTGCCAATTCGGGTAGGTTTTTCTCTGACTCAACCTCTCAACCATGACTTACGTGGTTATCTGTATCGCATTCAACAACGGGAGTGGCGATCGCCGGAAGATACAATTATTATTCTTAAAGAAGTTTTGACTCTTCTAGCTGCTCCACCAGGTAATATTGCCCTGGAAATAGAGGAGAAAAAAGAAATTTCTCTGAGTGAAGAAATTAGCAGTATCGCCTCTGCCAACTTCCCCCCTTTACCCTCTGCAGAACCAGAAATACCAGGGGGACAAATTGATGTAGCATCTAATTTTTATATTGAGCGTCCTCCCATAGAAGAACGTTGTTATCAAACTATCTTACAACCGAGTAGTTTGATTAGAATTAAAGCACCTCGACAGATGGGAAAAACTTCTTTAATGGCAAGAATTTTACATCATGCTGCATTCCAAGGATATCGAACAATACCTTTGAGTTTTCAGTTAGTAGATAAAGAAGTTTTTAGTAATCTTGAAAAGTTCTTAAAATGGTTTTGTGCTTATGTGGGAAGGGAGTTACGTTTGCCAAATCAATTAGATGATTATTGGGATGATATTTTTGGTAGTAAAGTTAATTGTAAGGATTATTTTGAGAAATATTTATTAGCACAAATAGATCATCCTTTAGTCTTAGGTTTAGATGAAATTGACCGAGTTTTTCAATACCCTGATATTGCCGAAGATTTTTTAGGATTATTACGAGCCTGGCATGAAGAGTCAAAACGACGTGCTATTTGGAAAAAGTTGCGCTTATTAGTAGTTCATTCTACTGAGGTTTATATTCCTATGAATATTAATCAATCTCCTTTTAATGTGGGGTTGCCTATAGATTTACCAGAATTTAATCTCCCGCAAGTTAAGGACTTGGCATTCCGACATAATTTGAATTGGTCAGAGCAAGAAGTAGAGAAACTAATGGCAATTATTGGTGGGCATCCTTATTTAGTTAGGGTGGCATTATATCACATTTCTAAACAAGATTTGACTCTAGAAGATTTACCGGAAAATGTAATGAGTGAAACTGGAATTTATAGCGACCATTTGCGACGACATTTGTGGAATTTAGAAGAATATCCAGAGTTAGTTGCAGCAATGAAAAATATAATTTCTGAAAATTTGAACGAACGTTTAACAGGGATATTAGGTTTTAAGTTAGACAGTTTGGGTTTAGTAAAATGGCAGGGCAATAAATACCATCCCAGATGTGAGTTATATCGTCAATATTTTCAGGTTCATTTATGAGGTTAGTCTAGTAATTTTAGCAATTTTTGCAGTTTGGTGTAAAATAATAAAAGTTTTTGTTTGTAGTAGGGCTTTAGCTCTATATATCTGAGGGGAAATTTCGTAACTTATAAAGTATGAATAATAAATCAGAAAAAAGCTTTTTTTACGATATTTAATTATAACTATTCAACCGGAAATAATACTATATATTTTTTCAAAAAATTATGTATACAGAAACAAAAAACTCAAATAAAAATGCAGTCATTGTCGGTGGAGGCCCGGCAGGTTTTGCCACAGCATTAATATTAGCTAAACGTGGTTGGCATCAAATTACAGTATTAGAAAAACGACCAGCTGCAGATTTTTATGAACCTGATAAATCATTTAATTATTTAATTGATGGGCGGGGTCAAAAATTTACCGACCTATTTAGTTTAACTGAAAAGTTAGCAAAAATCAGCGTACCAAATACAGAATTTTATCTTACAGAAATTAAGGCTAATGGTAATCGTAAAACATCAAAATTACCAATCATAGATCCTAATCGCAAAACTGCTTATTGGCTACAACGTCCAATATTTTTGCAGCTACTTTTTCAAGAAATTGAGGAAAATTGGCACAATAAGATTACAACTTTATTTAATACAAAATGTTTGGATATTAACAAGAAAGATGGAAAATTAACAATCATTGCTCAAGAAATAAATGACCAAAATAACTATGAATTTGAAGCAGATTTATTAGTTGGTTGTGATGGGATTAATTCTCTAGTTAGACAAACTTTAGATAAGTGGGATAATTCTGGAACAGATAAATTTAAAATGCAGTTTTTTCCCTCTGCAAGTTCTGGTTTGAAGTACAAAGTTTTGACGTTACCCCCTAACTTCCCTCTAGACCATAATAATTCTGAACAAGCAGTTTGTACAATGGCTTATGCTATTCGTGGAGCATTTTCAGATTCTCAACATTCTTTATCTCTAGGTATTTTGCCTTTTGCTGACCCTAATAAACCGAGAACAGCAAATATTATTAGACGACCAGAACATGAAATTTGGAAATTACAAGATGGTGAAAAATTGTCTGAGTTTTTCCATAAAGCTTTTCCACAATTGCCAATAAACGAAATAGTTTTATCAGAAGAAAAAGAGCGTTTTGCTAAAAGTGAGGGTGGATATTTCCCCATCCCTCAATATTGTTCTGGGTTGCATTTTTTATTATCAAATACAGATAATTCTAGTGGGGTAGTTTTATTAGGAGATGCGGTTCATTGTTTTCCTCCTGATATTGGGCAAGGTGTTAATTCGGCATTGGAAGATGTTTTTATACTTAATCAAGCACTTACTAAAACTAATGATATTATCTCTGATACTTTGCCATTATTTGAGTCTTTACGTTCTCCAGATATAAAGCCTTTAATACGTCTAGCTCAAACTGCTTATCCGTGGCAATATAATCAAGGTATTCTCGGTAAACGACTATGGAGTATTAACTTTTTTATGCGGTTCTTATTGAGTAAAATATTGCCTTTTATTTTTGCTCCTCCCGCTTTTATATTAATTCAAAATCATCAACTTAGTTATCGTGAAATATGGAGAATGGCTCAAAGAACAACTCTCTTTATATTTGTCTTGGGAATAGTTATTGTTTTAGGAACTATAGCTTTATTTTTAGAGAATTTATAGTATTTTTATAATCAGATGCAAAGCACTTTTTGAATTAGGGTTAATTATTACCTCTATAACACTAATTTTTTTTGCTAGGACAATAAAAATTTGGTTATAAGATAACAGAAAAAAGGAGTAGCTAGACAATAATAAAAATTAGTAAAACAGACAAGGTCATAGTTTAAGTATTCAGCACTTTAGCAGTCAGCTTTCAGGTTTTGAATTTATGCAAATAACTCTAAGGTTACCTGATGAGCAATTATATAATAAATATTCCTAATATAAAGAATAGGGAGCAACAGTCATATTATGCAAACATAACTTTTTAATTATACTTGGAGACTAATTCCTCTTTCCAATATAATGAGTTAATAACTCATAGCTGATAGTTGAATGCTGAGGGCTGAATGCTTACGTTACAGTTATAGTTACAAGTCATTTCTACGATGGATTCAAAAGTATTTATTATTACAATATAATCAATTTATCACTAATTTATTAGAAAAATATGGGTTCTTAAATGTTTAAATTTTTACTCCATTTTTATCTGGAATAAATCGATAATGTGATTTTTAAAATTTTGGATTTACCGAAAAAGTATCTACTTTATTAATACCTAACCTAAATTATATTTTTAGCTGAAATTCTAGCAATTGGTTAAATAATCAAAACATCAAAATTATCATATAAAACTTATCTATATTATGTTTAAAAGTCTAATAATTAAAAATTTCCGATGTTTTCAAGAAATTACTATTGATAATATAGAACGAATTAATTTAATTGGAGGTGTTAATAATGTTGGTAAAACAGCTCTCCTGGAAGCAATTTTATTATTAAATAGTTTAAATTCTATAGAAATTCCGTTTGAATTAAACTTTAATAGGGGAGTAATTCAACAACCAACTTTTGACATTGAAGAAATTTGTGAATGGTTATTTTATCAAAAACAAATTGGTAAATCTATTAAAATTCAAACCATAGATGAAAATGGTGAAGAGAGAGAGTTGAAATTGAGTTTAGATAAAGCATTAAGTCCAAGATTATTTCCTTTAAGTTCAAAAACAAATAGCAGAAAAACTATCAAAGACTTAAAACTGGAGCTGAAAAAAGCAGGTCAAAAATTATTGGGTTTTACAGCATTTATAACCATAGATAAAGAAGGAGAAATTAGGATAGAATTTCAGCAAGATGAAAAACAAAAAATTGAAGAAATACAACTTTTTTATCCTATTGTTTTTCATAGTAGTCGTTTAAAAGTTTCTTCAACAGAAAATGCAAAAGTGTTTAGTGATTTTGCACTAAAAAATGAACAAAATGAAATTGTAGAGATATTACAAATAGTAGAGCCAAGATTAAAACGTTTAGAAATTTTAGTCACTGGAGGAATACCTATTATTCATGGAGATGTTGGAGGAGATAATTTAATTCCTGTTGTATTAATGGGAGAAGGAATGGGAAGGCTATTATCTATGATTTTATCTATCATGAATACTCGAGGAGGAATAGTATTAATTGATGAAATTGAAAATGGCATACATTATTCAGCTATGGAAAAAGTTTGGCAGTCTATTAATATAGCAACTAGAAAGTTTAATACTCAACTTTTTGCGACTACTCATAGTTATGAATGTATTCATGCTGCTCATCGAGCATTTTCCGACTCTGAATCATATAATTTTCGTTATTTTAGACTAGAGAGAGAAAAAGAAACTAATTCTATTAAGAGTTTAGTTTATGACAAGGATAATATTGAAACTTCTTTAGGACTTAGCTGGGAGATGCGCTAAATGACTCATAATAAAAAAATTGAAAAGCCAAAGCTTATTATTGGTGAAGGAAAGGAAGATTTCCTTTTTTTTTATTCACTAATTAAACATTTAAAAATTAATGATATTCAAGTGGATTTTTATAATGGAAAGAATAACCTTAATAATTATTTTAAAACTTTGCATTTAAAACCAGGTTTTTCTAATTTGTGCTCTTTAGGGATTACTAGAGATGCTGATCAATCGTTCGATACTGCTTCTCAAAGTATTGATAATTCTATTATACAAAACCAATTAAATGAGAAAAAAAATTTAACCATCAAAAAATTTATATTTCCAGACAATAGTTCTTCAGGAATGTTAGAAGATCTTTGTTTAAGAGCGATTGATGATTCTGATATTGGTTGTATTACAGATTTTTTTCAGTGCATTAATAAAAACAAAAATATAAAACCAACTGAATTTTCTAAGGCTAAAATCCACGCCTGGTTGTCTAGTCAAGTAAAACCTGATAAACGTCTAGGTGAAGCTGCTCAAGCAGGATATATTGACTGGAATCACCCCAACTTTAACCCCTTGATAAATTTTATAAAAAGTCTTTAAATTTACTGTCCTAATGTTCATCTAATTACTCAATAAAGATAAAATAAAATAGTATAATTAATTATTCTTAATTTGATATTTATTTAGGGCTAATAAATTTAATAAATTATTTAATCTTAATTTTCAAAATAGGTATAAAATTCTATCATGTTTATTTGATAATTTATTCTGAGAAGATTTTATGAGTGCAGGCAAAAAGTTACGTCAAATATTAGAACAACCAGGTGCTCTCGTGTTACCAGGGGTTTATGATTGCATTGGGGCAAAAATTGTGGAACAAATAGGATTTCCTGTTGTTTTTACTAGCGGTTTTGGTATTTCTGGCTCTACACTGGGTCGGCCTGACTATGGTTTTATTACTGCTACAGAAATGCTCTATGCTATTAGGCGTATTACTGAGTCAGTTAATATTCCTTTGGTAGCTGATATTGATACTGGATATGGCAACCCACTCAATGTGATTAGAACTGTGACTGATATTGTCAATATGGGGGTTGCCGGAATTATTTTGGAAGACCAAGAATGGCCGAAAAAGTGCGGTCACTTTCAGGGTAAGCGGGTTATTCCTATGGCAGAACATGTGGAGAAAATTAAAGCGGCGGTTCATGCTAGGGGCGATAGTGGTTTAGTCATTATTGCTCGCACGGATGCTCGTGCTCCATTGGGTTTGGATGAAGCTATTAAGCGGGGACGTGCTTGTGCTGAAGCTGGTGCGGATGTGGTTTTTATTGAGGCGCCTCAGTCTCTGGAAGATTTGCAGGCGATCGCTACTGCTTTTGAGGATGTCTATTTATTTGCAAATATGATTGAGGGTGGAAAAACTCCGGTTTTGTCTGGTCAGGAATTGGCAGAAATGGGTTTTAAAATAGTGGTTTATCCTTTGTCAGGATTATTTTCTGCTACTCAAGCGATGATCAATTGTTATCGTCAATTATTTGAAAATGGAACTACGGCAGGGTTGCAAGATATTGTTTCGTTCCAGGATTTTGAAAATATTATTGAAGTGCCTAAATATCAAGAGTTGGAGCAGAAGTTTTCAGTTGATGTTAGGCATTAGGTTTTAGGTTTTAGGTTTTAGGTTTCAGGCGTTAGGTTTGAGGCGTCAGGTTTAAAAATTAACAAATTGATAACATCTAACTACCAAATTCATTGATTTTGGTCGCACTGTTAAATCTCCATAACCTTTTACTTCAATTCATTTTCAATTCTTTTTGTTAACCTGAAACCTGAAACCACCAAACCTACTCAAACTTAATATACAGCAGATTTCGGACACATGAGGTACAGGGTAAATGGTGAAAATTATGTAGTGCGAGTATCTTGCCTGCAAAGATCATCCTTGGTGTGAGTTATATCGTCAATATTTTCAAGTCAATTTACAAAAAAAATTATGGGTTCAGGTTTTCTGGAAATGTTTGATCAATAAATTTATTGGGAATTAAGCAAAAAAAAATCAAACAAAACCTCACTGACCGACTAAATTTTATTTTTTGGTAGTCTTGTATAGTAATAGTAAGATATGAGATATTTAGAGCAATAAAATTCAGTTTGTACCAGATAAATTGTCTTAAATTCCAGTCTACTAAAATTATAAGGTATGGACGTACTCACTATGCTAAGCCTCCCTTCCGTTTTCAGCATTCTGATCGACAATTTATGGAATATTCCAGCAGACAGCCTATTGATATCGTAGGAGTATATATTGGCGATCGCTCTAGATGATCAGCTCAAGGTCTTTGGTAATAATTACCTAAAGAAAATATTTCTTGGCATGACTCCAACTTAATAATTTATGGAACTCAACCAACTATTAGCACCAACCAAAAGTTTATTATTGTAGGTGATATTTCCTTAACTAATCTCCCAGAACTGCAAAAAAATCTAGATATTTCCCCTACTACTAATCCCAATTAAACAGTAGCTGAATTATGGCAAAATTGTGGTTTAGAAACCTTTTTATTATTAGAAGGAATTTTTGCTTTAGCAATTTGGGATAAGGAAAAAAGAGAACTATGGATAGGTCGCGATCGCGCAGTTTACGAGCTTGTTTTTCCTGATTCAAGACATAAATCAGTGGGGAATATTCAGGTTGAACAACTTATATAGAAAGATTAAATAATACTTTGCGTCAAAGAATTTCTCGGTTGGTCAGAAAGACTTTATCCTTTTCTAAAAAGCTTCGGTCCCATCTAGGAGATATTTGGTATTTCATTAATCATTATAATGAAGCGATCGCTTCACTGTAATTTTATCACTACATATACAGGACCACCCAAAACTTTTAGCTCCAGTATTATTGACAGGGACGACCAATGCCGTGTGTTTTAATCATTGGCTTGAGCATCATCCCTATTCCAGAACTCAATCCCCATTCCCTGTTGATTATGGATAACGCTCCCTTTCATCAGAAGAAAGAAATCCGGGCGCTCGCAGCTCTTGATGGGCACAGTGTTTTGTTCTTAGGGCCCTACTCACCGGACTTCAACAAGATTGAAGAAGATTTGGCCATTCTCAAAAAGCAACGGATATATGCTCCACCAGAAACAACACTGGATGACATTGTTAGACTGTACGGAACTTAATTGTAATGACTATAGATATTAAACCAGCTCCTACAGCTCCAGA
>ENA-UENW01000352-UENW01000352.1-marine-metagenome-genome-assembly--contig:-NODE-352-length-18983-cov-4.095726_pt1 | contig 18983 bp, 10 predicted proteins | sample MGYA00237876_ERZ529329 | MGnify/ENA primary metagenome ERZ529329 (study PRJEB26372, sample SAMN05368346) | marine metagenome | biome: cultured habitat; feature: ocean water; material: water; isolation... | reverse complement strand
TAGTGCAAAAAGCCAAGCCGATAACTGTTTCATGAATTATTTTCCCGTCTCTTAGAATTGGACACCCTGTCTTTTTATGGCTTCTATTTCACAGGATGAATTGCAAAATGCCCAAGAGCAAGAATGGCTACACGCCCTTCGTGGGGGAAGCCATGCCGCCTTGGAAGCCATCTTTGATTCTTACTACCGCTATTTGGTAGTAAGCGCTTACAAGTTTATCCAGGATGATGAGCGTGCTAAAGACTTGGTGCAAGACGTCTTCTTTAACCTCTGGACAAAAAGGGAAGCCTTAACGATTCAGGGTTCATTGAAATCTTATTTGCGGCGCGCAGTGGTTAATCGAGCGATCGATGAATTTCGAAAGAACAAGCGCCTGGTTTGGGAAGAGGATTTAAGTGCGTATCAGCAATCCGCATCTGAGCCAAGTGCAGATCAACTATTAGCCGCACAAGATTTACAACAGACCATCGACGGCGCGATTGAAAAGCTGCCAGAGAAATGTAGAGTGGTATTTGCCATGAGTCGCTTTAAAAATCTTTCCCACAAAGAAATTGCGAAGCAGCTTGATATTTCCACTAAAACCATTGAAAACCAAATCACAAAAGCATTAAGAATTATTCGCAAAGCTGTCGATCAACGATCAGACCTTTTGTTAGCCATTATTTTTTACACCTTAAGCATTGCGTAGGGGAACAGCCAGACTTATTCGTCTAGTAGAAAACGAATACCAGAATGGATAGAGATGTACAACTCAGTTTAATCTATAAGTCCTTGAAAGGAGACATCTCCGATCAAGAGCAACAGCAGTTGGACAACTGGCTTGAAGAAGATGCGGCCAATCAACAGCTAAGAGATCAAGTACAGCAAGAATGGGAGTTGAGTGAAGCCTACGAACCTAATCTGAGGATTGATACCAAGGCTGACTTTCAAAAACTAAAAGCAAGGATTGAGGAATACGACAAGGCTGAAAAGAAAGCCTCCGACGAAGGTCGAGTGGTTCCACTACGTCGTCGATGGTTGTCCATTGCAGCGGGCCTGCTCTTGGCATTTTCCTTAGCCTGGTGGTTATGGCCAAATACGCCAGACCCCGTGCAGTATTCTGAAATCACTACCGGAGAAGGGGAGAAAAGAGAATTGCTCTTGGCCGATGGTTCTACGGTCTGGCTTAATGAGAATAGCAAGCTGATTTTCCCAGATCGTTTTGTGGATGACCAACGGCTCATTAAGTTAGAAGGGGAGGCTTTCTTTTCAGTGCAGAAGAATACCGATAGTCCCTTTATCATTCAAACCGTTCACGAAGCAGAGATCCAGGTATTGGGAACTTCCTTCTTGGTACAGGCAACTTCTGGTTCAGAGCAAGTTTTAGTCGAGGTGGCCACGGGTACGGTACGCCTTCAAAATAACGCTAAGGAACAGCAACTTGTATTGACCGCGGGAGAACGAGGAATTTGGTCTACTGCTGATAATAGCGCGCAAAAAAGCGAGGCAGGCAATCAAAACATATATGCCTGGCAGAGCGGTGTTTTACGCTTTGAGCAGACACCTATGCCACAAGTTATCGCAGATGTTGAGCGCTATTTCCAAGTATCGATTACGGCAGAAAATCCAAACATTTTAGACTGTATTGTAAGCGCTCGTTTCCCAGACCCTGAGTTAGAAGAAGTTCTTACGGCTATTACCTTTACCCTGGATCTGGAATGGTCGCGCAACGACCAGGGCCAATACAGCATTACTGGTGATGGATGTCAATAAATTATAAGGTTGTGATTCGGCAAGGCCTCCTATGTATATTATTCATACTCTTTGCTCACTTTAGTCGTGCACAGCAATGGTTAGGCCAGCCTATCGATTTTGCAGCCACCAATCAACCTTTGGCTCAAGTTCTATTGCAACTCAGCGAAACAGCTGATGTTGGTATCTCCTTCCGAAGCGAAATCATCCCAGAAAACGCTTTGATAACCGTTCAGGCAGAAAACCAAAGTTTAAAACAAGTACTACAGCAATGCCTTACCAATACAGGGCTTACATTCAAGACAACTAAAAGGACAATCCAGGTAGTTCGCATCGAAGATCTCCGCTATACCATTAGCGGTTATGTAAAAGATAGTGCGACGGGTGAGAGCCTGCCACTAGCTAATGTCTGGTGCCAACAGAATAGCCTAGGGGTAAGCACGAATAATTATGGCTTTTTTAGCTTGGATTTTCCTCCAGGAGTTTACGATATCCAGTTCTCATATCTCGGGTATCAGCGAATATCTGTACCCATCGACCTGCGTAAAAATCAAACTATTGAGGTACAGCTCGAGCCTTCGCTTACCCTTACTGAAATCCTGGTAGTAGATCGAGATTCAACAGCGGCACCCTTGCCGTTAGCTGTTGGCAAGACGGCTATTCAACAAAGGCATCTGCATAATACGCCAGCACTGGGCGGCGAAGCAGATTTGATCCGTCTTATCCAACGGCAAGTGGGAGTTCAGACTGGAGCCGATGGCTTAGGCGGTATGTTTGTCAGAGGCGGGAGCCCCGACCAAAACCTGATCCTCCTGGACGATATTCCCATTTTTCAGCCATCGCATAGTTTGGGCTTGTTTTCTGTAATCAATCCTCAGGTTATTCGCAGTGCGCAATTCGAAAAGGGGGCTTTTTCTGCCAAATACGGTGGCCGGTTATCTTCTGTATTGGACATCAGGTCCAAGGAGGGGAATACGCACCATAGTAACTATGAATTTGAGACTGGAACTTTTGCAACTAAGATCCTAGCCGAATTGCCGATCAAAGAAAACCAGAGTGCATTATTACTCAGTGCCAGGCGAACACATCTAGACCCCTGGCTTAGGTCTACCTCCCGAACAACAAAGGAAATAAACTTAGAATCGGGAGAAACAAACTACTACTTCTATGATCTAAACCTAAAGTTTCATAGTACACTCTCTCCAAAGGATCGCATCTTTTTAAGTGCCTATCAAGGAAACGACTTTTACGAAAACGAAACAGAGTCGGAGTTCTTTTTCACCGATGAGAATAATGAGGAAGGCTTCCAATCCGATAGCCTATACCAGGCTTTAGAATGGAGCAATAGTGCTACGGCCCTACGGTGGAATCATGAATTCAATCCGCAGCTATTTGCCAATACCACACTTACTTATAGCCGATTCCAATACCGTAGCGAGAATAGTTGGTTTATTGAGGAAGAGCGTATGACAGGGGAGGAGAGCTACATCGATTTTTTCCAGTTCCAATCTATCATCAATGACTTCCGCATAAAGACCGATTTTGACTTCTACTATAGCCCCCAACATCATTTTCGCTTTGGTGCTGATTGGTTACAACGAGGTTTTAAACCTGGCGCTCTCGAGGGCTTTGTCCTGACGGATCAGGTAGACATTGACGCCCTGGCGCCGGAAATAGAAGAGTGGTTTTCGCGCTCCGATTTTCAAGCTAACGAACTCAACTTTTACGTAGAAGACCAGATACAATGGAGTGATAAATGGGAACTCGACCTTGGTGTTAGGGTAGTGGGCTACCAACACGAAGACTACCAGCATGTGTCAGCACAACCACGGATGAGACTGGCCTATTCTGCTAATAAAAACACTGTTTTCTTAGGCCTAGGGCAAACCCGACAATACCTACATCTACTGACTTTTTCGGGCGCAGGTCTACCCACCGACCTATGGGTACCGGCAACCAGTTTGCATGGGCCGCAATCCGCGACACTGGCAGAAATAGGTTGGACCATTCGGGAAAAGAATTCACTACCTGCAATTGGACTATCCGTTTACTATAAGCACATGAATGGTCTGTTGAGCTACCTGGACGAAGCCGAGCTTCCAACACTACAAGAAGGGACCGCTGACTATTGGGAGGATGTGGTAAGTAACGGTACAGGGTGGAGCTATGGTTTTGAGTTTCAAGCGCAGAAAAACTGGGGTTCTTCCTTCTCACAAATTAGCTACACTTACCAGCAGAGCAAGCGAGAATTTGGAGAAATCAATGGTGGGCAATCATTTGATTACACCTTCGAAAGACCACATAAAATCACCTTTGATACACGGCTTACACTGAGCCCGAGATGGTCTTTCCTACTGGGCTGGGAATACAGTTCGGGTCGGCCGATCACCTTATTGGCCTCCGATTCCCAATTCGATCCATTGAGCAATTTTGCGATTCCCTTTGTGGAGGAACGTTCCGCGACCAATGCGTACCGCCTACCCGACTATCACCGACTGGATTTTACTTTTAGATATCTTCTCGAAAAGAACAGAGCTACCCACGATTTCCAGCTAGGCTTATACAATGCCTATAATCGTTACAATGTCTATTACGCCTACGAATATGTAGACGAGTATTTCCCTGAGGATAGTGGCTTGCAAGAAGAGCAGAGCCTACCGCTGATCCCAACATTTAGCTATCGCCTACAATTTACTGGACGTTAGCTAGAGCACTCAATCATGATGTTAGCTGAGTAGCTTCTTATCCATCGCCTTCCTTCTTGCCAAAGAGAATTCGACTCCAGTGTTCTTTACGTTCTTCTCGCCTTTCATCACGACGCTCCTGGCGACCATAGATTCTACGAATACGCATCGCATACTCTCCTAAGGTCTCATTCCGCCGGCGAGGATATTGATTTAATAATTCTTGCAACCGTACTGGATCAACGGACTCAATCGTTCGATTCCACTCCACCATTTGATCTATCGGAGCATCTAGATAATCCATGATTGGCATGGTAGGTAAATAGGGAGGGCACTCTAAAAGAGCTTGCACCATTTCCGGTGCTTCCGGGTAGGTAGCTCGCCTGATAGATTTGAATCGACTGTCTTTGTATACGCGCAAGGTATATGAGCCAAAAACAGGCAATGCAGTACGCGAGGCCTGCCCACGAGACAGGGTCCGATAGTGGACACCAGGATGATCCGAGCCCACCCAAACACCAGTCACCATTTTGGGATTAAAGCCTACAAACCAACCATCTGTCTGATCCTGCGTAGTACCCGTTTTACCCATCAGAGTTCCGCGCAAACCAAAGGTTGTACGTAACCGACGAGCCGTGCCACTATCGACCACGCTCTCCATGATATCAAGCATCATATCAGCATGCCCGGGTTCAAGAACTTTATCGAAACGGTTCGGATTGGGTCGATCAAAAGAGACCAGGACTTCTCCATCCGCACTTTCAATACGATCAAGATAATGCAAACGACTTGGACGGTAGCCACGATTCGCGAAGGTGGAATACACCGTGACCATCTCCTGCAAACTAGCCTCCACTGCTCCTAAGGCAATGGACGGAACCTCCGGTATTCTATTAGAAATTCCCATATCCTCAGCCAGACGCTTCACATTTTTCAAACCAGCTCGTAGTGCCAACTCTACCGCAATAGTATTTACGGAATTACTCAATGCCCCTGCTAGAGAATAAGCGCCGCCATACTCACCATCACTATTACGAGGCTGCCAATTCTCATACTGCTCATATACCTTAAGTTCGTTAGGAGTATACTCACAAGGCATCATACCACTTTGTAGGGCCGCTGTGTATACAATCGGCTTGAAGGTCGAACCTACCGGGCGTCTACTCTTAACATGATCATATTGAACAAAGCGATGATCTCCACCGCCAACCCAGGCCCTTACCAGACCAGTACCAGGCTCTACAGATAGCAAGCCCACGTTCATCAGCGCCATATAGTGCTTCAATGAATCCAATGGACTCATGAGCGTATCTACGGCTCCTTCCCCCCAGACGAAAATGCTCATTTGTTGAGGCAGATCGAAGTTAGCCGCAATCTCTTCCGTACTTCTACCTCGGCGAGAAAGATCCTGGTACCGTTGAGTTTTTTCCAGTGCCCGTTGCAGGCTACGTTCAGTCCAGGGATCTCTTTTTTTCCAGTCATCATTGAAGCGCTGCTGCACAAAAGGCATTTGGTAAGCAACAGCCCCTTCCGCATGACGCTGCATACGACTATTGATGGTCGTATAAATCTTTAAACCGTCTGTATAGAGATTGTAAGCTGAGCCATCAGTTTTTTTCAAGTCGGCTACGATATCCGTCAATTCTTGTCGTAAATGCGCTCGGAAATAAGTAGCGAGGCCTTCATTGTGTCCTTCTTGCTGATAGTTTAGCTCCAATTCTAATGCTTTTAGACTATCACATTCAGTTTGCTCAAGATGCCCTGCTCTTTGCATTTGTGCCAAGACCACATTTCGTCGCTGAGTCGCTGCTTCTGGATGACGCCGAGGGTTGTATGCGGTTGTTCCTTTTAGCATACCAATCAAAGTGGCTGCCTGCTCCGGTTTAAGATCTTCAAGTGTACTATTGAAAAATCGAAAAGCTGCTACCTTAATCCCATAGGCATTATCACCGAAGGGCACCGTATTGAGATACATGCGAAGGAGCTCCTCTTTATCATAAAGCTGCTCCAACCGGCGGGCCGTGAGCATTTCTTTAATCTTATTGATCGGGAGCGTAAATAGCCAATGCCGCCCACGCGGAAAAAGGTTCTTTGCTAATTGTTGACTCAGTGTACTGCCTCCTCCCGAGGATTCATCTCTAAGCAAGATCGTCTTAACCAGTACTCGACCCCAAGCCCGAATATCGATACCGCTATGCTCAAAAAAACGAGAATCTTCAGTAGCGACTAAGGCATTGATCACTACTGGAGATATTTCATCCAATTTCGCATCCGTCCGATTTTCTATGTAATATTTCCCCAAGAGAACACCGTCCTCGCTGTAGATTTCCGACGCTTGATTATTCTCAACATTCTGCAGATCAGCGTAGGTAGGTAGTTGGCCAAAAGCGCCTTGCCAGACAAGAATTGTTAGCACGAGAACAGCTAACAAACCCAATAGCATAGGGCCGCCGATACCGTATAGCGCGAGACGCCAACGTGACTGCGCTTGCACCCAGTTTTTACACCTTAGCCACAACTGCTTACTCTTCTGCTGGATTTTCAGCCATAAATCCTGCCAAAACGCTTTGTCCATCATCGGGAGTGGGGTAGTTCAATTACTTACAACGCGAATTATACAAAGATAGTGTTTTTACATTTTTTGTTTTAAAAACAAAGTAAATTAACACTCTTTGTATATCACAGAACAACAAGAAGAGTTATTTAGCGGCCTACGTGAACTAGAAGTACCGAAATATCTGCAGGGCTCACCCCACTAATTCGGCTAGCCTGACCGATGGTTCGCGGCTTGATTTGAGTCAGCTTCATACGTGCCTCCATGCTTAAGGAAACCAGTGAATGGTAATCCAAATCATCGTGAAGACGAACACTCTCCAAACGATTCATTTTATCCACCATTTCCTGCTCGCGACGGATATAGCCTTCATACTTCATGTTGACTTCTGCTAGCCCTTGCGATTCCGCATCGTAAGGGGAAAGATGTTCGCCAACAGCAGGTACGGCTTCGATAATATCAACGAGGTTTACTCCTGGGCGGAGCAGCACCGTATTCAACTTAACGCTTTGCTTCAGTGGTGCAGAATTGATAGATTCCAAGAATGGGTTAATCAAATCAGGCTGAATGCTATAATCGCGCAGGAATTTCTGAATCTGCTTATCGGCTTCTTCCTTTTCAGCAACGCGCTCCAAACGGTCTTCCAGGCCTTGCATACCAGCCTTGGCTGCCAGCGAAGTCAACCGAATATCTGCATTATCCTGACGAAGCAGGACGCGGTACTCCGCCCGAGAAGTGAACATTCGGTAAGGCTCCTTCGTGCCCTTGTTGATCAAATCGTCAATCAACACCCCGATATAAGCTTCTGATCGCTTCAAGATGAAAGGTTCTTCATCTTCTACAGCTAAGTGTGCGTTCATCCCGGCAATCAAGCCTTGGCTACCTGCTTCTTCGTACCCGGTAGTACCATTAATTTGACCCGCAAAGAACAGGTTCTTCACCAAACGGGTTTCCAATGATGGCTTCAATTGAGTAGGAGGGAAGAAGTCATATTCAATAGCATAGCCGGGTCGGAACATCTTCATGTTCTCGAAACCTTCAACTTGGCGCAATGCCTTATACTGTACATCCTCTGGCAAAGAGGAACTGAATCCGTTGACGTAGATTTCGCAAGTACTCCATCCCTCTGGCTCAACAAAGAGCTGATGGCGATCACGATCTGCAAAACGATCAATCTTATCTTCGATAGAAGGACAATAGCGCGGCCCTAGTCCACGAATCCTTCCATTGAACATCGGTGAACGGTCAAAACCCGTCTTTAGCGTTTCGTGTACCTGATTACTTGTATACGTAATATGACAAGGCAGCTGGCGCTCCAGTTGAGGTGTATCTGTATAACTGAATCCACCAGGGTTCTCATCACCCAACTGTACACTCATTTTGCTATAATCCAGGCTACGGCCATCAATACGAGGAGGTGTACCGGTCTTCATTCGCCCGGCCTCAAAGCCAAGCTCCAGGAGTTGTTCGGTAATTCCTTTTGCGGCACGTTCCCCTGCTCGGCCACCACCAAACTGCTTCTCTCCAATATGGATAAGTCCGTTTAGGAAAGTGCCATTCGTAAGTACCACCGACTTCGCAGGAATCTCTAAACCAATACCCGTGCGGACTCCTACCACGCGCTCGCCCTTCACGACGATTCCGGTAATCATCTCCTGCCAGAAGTCAATATTTTCATGTGCCTCCAGCATCTCCCGCCATTTAGCCGCAAAAAGCATCCGATCGCTTTGGGCACGAGGGCTCCACATTGCTGGTCCCTTCGACTTATTCAGCATTCTGAACTGTACAGCAGTGTGATCTGTCACTATCCCTGAATAACCTCCGAGGGCATCAATCTCTCGAACAATCTGCCCCTTTGCCACACCTCCCATTGCTGGGTTACATGACATTTGTGCAATCGTCTGCATGTTCATGGTAGCAAGCATCACCTTCGACCCCATATTCGCGGCAGCCACCGCAGCTTCACAGCCCGCGTGCCCTGCACCTACTACTACCACATCATACTCTGGAAACATAGCTTCTGTACTATTTAACTCTACGTTTTTCGCATCTAAAAATGACCGGCAAAATTACGTATAATTCCTTGATCCGTAAACAGTAGCAACAAGCTAATAGTTGGTAAAATTCCCTCCAGAAGCAGCGATTATAGCGCTCGCTGGGTCTAATAGCTATAAGGAACAGTAGTGCAGCTGTTCTTTTTCCTGTTAAATCAACACGTTTTGGGATACAAAAGCTTCTTTGCCGCACAGGCAAGGCTGGTTATCTATTGTATTAATCCAACCAACCCACAATTTACCATGACTCCCATGTACCGATTGTTCTCACTGGTTTTCGCGCTTTCCTTTACGTGGCTTCTCCTACCTAGCTCTGCTCAGGCGCAAGAGCAGGCCTTTATCTATGGAGATGAATTTCTCTGTGCTGGCCAATGCGGCGAGTGGTTTCTTGAGTACCCTACTGATGACAACTTCATCTATACCTGGATATTCTCTGAAGGTAATGGCACGCCAGGCTCAGGTATTTCCGATACCATCATAACCCAAGGCTATACACCTATTACTTGGTGTAATGTTTTTTCTCCTGGCGTATACATCATCGATGTTTTTGTAGATAGTGCAGATGGCGTAGACATAGCACAAGGCAGCTATTCTTTCTTCGTGGAAGATTTTGTTGACTTCTTTGGTGAAGCCTTTGGCACCCACACCACAGAATGTGAACAAGATACTTTCTCGTTTACTGTACCCGGTGGAGCCAATGAATGCTACGAAGTGTGCGTTGGAACAGTCTCTACCATTTCGCTTGACCAAGTCATTATCACAGACCAAACTGGGCAAACAGGCCCAATAGACCTCTCTCAGGGGCAGTGGTCCATTAACAATGGTACCATACAGCCTACTAATACTGGAAATAATAATGGCACCTTCAACCTACCTCAGGTATATGCCGACCCAAATGACATTGTGTGCTTACCCGTCACAGTAAATGATTTCAATAATATTTCTGCAGCACAGTTCAGCATAAACTACAATGCCTCTATTTTAGATTTCCTGGAGTCCCGTAATATCAATGATGACATACCAGGACTAAGCATAGAATCAGTCAGCATTCCCTTCCCTGGTGGTGTAGCCTTTAATTGGTGGCATCCAGATGCGGCAGGAATTGACCTGCCCGACGGAACTGTTCTGTTTGAAATTTGCTATCAGGTTGTTGGAAGTACTTCTTCTTCTTTGAGCTTTACTGGAAGTCCAACCTCAATCGAGATATTAGATGGCGATGGGAACCCCGTAGAATTTGATGGAAACACGGGTGCTGTGATTATTGGCTCTCCTCCAGCAAACGTCATCACCATACTTTGGGACGAAGAAGGTGCTGGCTCGGCTAGCTTCAACTTTTGGTATGCGAGTATTAATGGCTGTGAAGTTTTCGGAAGTGTTGATTTTTGTTTCGATGTTATCCCACCACCACCTGCCGACTTCACAACACAGCCACCTACAGGACCAAATGGATTACTGGAAATATGTGAAGGGCAAACCGTTTTCTTTACAGCTGAGTCTACCGATGCCGAATCCTATTTATGGGACTTTGGTGATGGAGGCGGCTCTTCTCTACAGAACCCTCAACACACCTACACCTCCGCTGGCACTTATGATGTCCAGCTGATTACGAGCGCTGGTTGTAATTGTGCAGACACCTCACAGTTAACAGTTATTGTGGAAGGCAATGATGCCCCCTTCATCGACTGTGTAGCTACGATATGTGGCGGTACCTCTATGACCTATACTGCGAATACTGGCTGTAGCTCTTATGATTGGGACATCAGCGACAATGGTACTATTCTAAATGGTGGTGGTCCAAACGATGACTACATTACCGTTCAATGGGGAGATGGCCCCATTGGGGAAATCACCCTACAAACAGACGGCTGCCCCGATTTAAGTGATTGTACCGAGGCGGCGTATATCCAAATCCCCATCATATCGAGTACGACAACAATAGAAGGCCCTCAACAGGTTTGCCGTGGTGATCAATCGGTATATAGCGTCCCTCCTTTTGAGGGTACTGAATTTACCTGGACCGTTTCCTCTTTCGGTACAATTATCGATGGGCAAGGCACCCCGACCGTTACCATAGAATGGTTTGACGGATTCATACCTGCTGATGCACAGCTAGTCAGTGTCACCTATGACAATTGCTATCTCGAATGTGGTGGTAGTGCGCAATTAGATGTGTTTGTTCGCCCAGAATTTTTCCTTAGCGGGGAAATCGAATTATGTGAAAACAGTTCCTCTGATTACAATGTGGTCAATACTCAAACCAATATGGGCTTCCCAGCAAACTTCGAAGTTTTTGCTGATGACGGAACCTCAGTTTGGACGAGTCCAGGATCAGGTGATAACTTTACAATTGACTGGAACTTTGGTGCGGGTGAGTATACTTTGGTTGCTACTCCAGAAACCGCTGCTGACTTCTGTGTCCCAGCAGCAGAACTACCTATCCGAATTGTAGCCGGCCCACCAGCCGTAGCGGGAATTGATGGACAGACTAGTATTTGTCCAGGCATTGCCTATAACTACAGTGTTAGTAACCCCGTTGATGGCGAACGCTATCGTTGGGTTATCACCAACGGTGGAACCGTAACAGAACGGCAAGGAACATCGATTGCAGTAAGCTGGGGCGCTTCGGTGCCATACAGTTTGAGTGTAGTTCGTTCTTCACCTCCTTTGTTCTGTACTTCAGCTAGCGTTGATCTAACAATCACAGCGGTAAGTAGCTTTACAATTCTTGGTGATGATCAGGTTTGTGTAGACCAATTAGCGGCTTACAACAGCGATCAAACGGGTGATGTTATTTACGAATGGTCAATTTCACCAGCAAGTGCTGGAACAATCACGGGCTCTCCTAACGATGCTGACATTGAAGTACTGTGGCACAGTGCTGGTCCTGCTTCGGTAGTACTAGATATTTGTGGCCAACAGGAAACCTTTGGTGTTACGGTAAATGCGCCCCCTCAGCCAGTGGTGAATGCCCCGGCAGCTCTTTGTCCGGGCACCACCGCTATGGTTAATACTACCTCTGCCTATACCACCTACTCTTGGCAAGATGAAGAAGGCAATGTACTTTCTACCAGTGCTACTCCTGATTTATCGGGCGGTTATTATCGCTTAGAAGTTACCGATGCCATCGGGTGCCTTGGTCGAACCACCTTCCAAATTTATGAATACCCAGAGTCGCAGGTTAGTATTAGTACACCCGACTTTACTGTATTCTGTAATGTGCCTCCATCCAGTAGACTTTATGCCGTAAACACCGAAGATGGATATAGCTATCAATGGTTCCAAGATGACACTCCTTTGGCAGGAGAAACAAGTTCTAACTATACTGCTACTGCGACCGGAACTTATCGTGTGGATATCATTGATGAAAATGGCTGTGCTTTCTCTTCCAACACCATCACCTTGCGTGATGACTGTGGAGATGTAACGGGTACTGGTGGCGGCCCTGCTTGTAATAACCCAGGCCACACTTTTACAGCTATGGACAATGGTTATTGTGACAACCGTTCTTACACAGCTATTGCCAACGGCAGCATCCCGGGTAGTGTGCTTTGGTTCTTTGACGATCCAGACAGTGGTGCCAACAACTCCGCTTCTGGTGTAAACGTAAGTCATGAATTCACCAAGGCTGGTTTCTACAGAATTTTCATGTTAGCTTCTTACGACAATAATGGAACGGCCGTCACCTGTGTAGAAATGATTCCAGACACGGTCCTGGCAGTTGCAGCCTTCGATTACGATGGTGTTTGTCCAGGTGCTCCTGTCCAGTTTTATGACTTGACCACCTTCCTAGATTTAGCAAGTATCGTAAGTTGGAGTTGGGACTTTGGCGATCCTGCCAGTGGAGCAGACAACACTTCCACGGATAAAGACCCAACACACATTTTCTCCGCTGATGGAGATTATACGGTAACACTAACCGTTACCATGTCTTCTGGCTGTACTACGACCCGAAGCGAAACGGTAAGCATTTTCCCGTATCCGTCTACCAACTTTGCCGAACCAGATCTTAGCTGTGCTCAAACCAGTATTAGCTTTGTAGCCGATGTTGAGGCTACCGTTTCTGATGTGAGCTGGAACTTTGGTGAGCCAGCTAGCGGTGATGCTAATACATCTACTTTATTCAATTCCTTCCATAGTTACGATGCTCCGGGCACTTACAATGTAACACTGGAGGCAACAAGCATCTATGGCTGTGTCAATACCTTCTCAAGAATGGTAGACATGGTGGCGAATGATTTGAGTGGCGAAATTGATCCAGCAGGATTGTCTACGCTGTGTGAAGGAGATGATCTCCAACTCAACGCACCCAACAGCACAGCTATCTCTTGGGCATGGTCAACTGGTGAAGACACCCAAAGCATCAGCGTAAACGAAGCGGCGGCCTATATGGTTACTCTTACCAATGGTGACGGTTGTAGCTACAGCCCTAACCCCGCTGTTGTAGATATTATTCCAGCTCCTCAAAGTCCGATTCGGGCAGTTGAATACAATGACTTTAATCAGGCCATCAACTATACCTACGATAGTCTATTCGTTTGCTTCGGTGAAGATGTGTTCCTAGAAACGGCTACTACCGCAGGTTACACCTACCAGTGGTCGAATGGAGACACGGGATCGGAAACTGAATACAGTGAAGATCGAGGCAACCTCCTTGATGTAGGTGAGCATATAATCACATTGGATGTAACCGACACCAGTAATGGCTGTACTGCAGTAGAAGCTTATCTGGTTGTTGTTCGACCAACTCCGGATATTCCTATCCTTGACGGTGGAAACAATGCACTATGTGCAGGTATCAACCAAACGATTAATGTGGATAATCCGCAGGGAAATGTCATCTACTTCTGGAATAATGGAGATACTGGAAACTCCATCATGACCGACGAAGCTGGAGAATACTTTGTGACCGCTGTCAATATCTACGGCTGTAGAAGTGAAAGTGAAGTAACGGAAGTCCTAGAAGGGCCAGATATCAGTCTTGTTCCTAATGGTTGCCATACTCGCTGTGCACCAGACACGCTTTGTGTGCCAACAATCCCAGATATCGTTAGCTATCAGTGGTATCAGGATGGTGTTGCTATTCCAGCGCCAGAGGGCACCATACCTAATTTGATTATTGATCAAAACGGAAGTTATACCTTGGAAATGATGGACGTGAATGGTTGTGTACAAACCAGTAATCCATTGACGATCCAATTGCTCCCAGGTTTCGGCACCCTACTAGGCAATGTCTACTATGACATGAATGACAATGAAATGATCGATGCTGCGGATAGCCTGGCTGGCGATATTCCAGTTGACATTATTGGTACCGGTGGTCTTATGGATGTTGTGATAACTGACATTGATGGTAACTACGGTTTTGTAGATGTACCAGAGGACGATTACACGCTTAGCATCGATTCCTTAAATGTACCAGAAGGCTGGGCACCACTTGTGAGTAGTGTTGATACAACATTCATGGGCTGTGATCAAGAAGTAATTATCGATTGGCTACTCGTACCCGCATGCGATTATGATACCACCTTTGTAGCCAACGTCTGCCCTGGTGAAGATTTCATGTTCCAGGGAGTAGCATATGCTATTGGTTCCAACAACACGATTCAAACTACTTCTACTGGCTGTGATTCCGTATTCAACTTCACCGTATCAGCTTTACCAAGCTCTTCCGAAGTACTGGCTGCTACCGTTTGTCCAGGAGAAACATATAGTTACCTAGGTAACGAATATGCCGTAGGCACGGATGAAATGATTATGCTGGTCAATAGTTCTGGTTGCGATTCCATTATTCAGCTCCAGGTTACGGCTTCGCCGGAGATTGATATTGATTATGATGTAGAGGACAGTTGTCTAGACTTTGCTAATGGTACACTCGCGATCACCGTCAATAGCGGAGCGGGTCCACTCAATTATGCATTGGATGGAGGCACACCACAAGACAGTCCAACTTTTGGAGGACTAGAAGTTGGAACTTATGACCTGAGCGTCGAGGATGCCAATGGTTGTGCATACGAGGAGGCAGTAACTGTGGGAGCTCAACCTAGTTTGGTGGTTGACTTACAAGATGAAATACTCCCTTGTAATAGTAGTTCCATACAGCTAAAGCCGGTAGTTATCAGTGGCGACGATGGAGCATTGCAATACTTATGGGATGATGGAGTAACTACGCTAGAACGTCCGATTAGCACACCGGGAACCTACGAGCTTCAGGTAAGTAACGGTTGTGAGTTGGTAACGATTCCAGTGACAGTAGAGCCTGAGATCTCTGCTCAGCGGAATTTGATTTACGTACCAAATGCTTTCTCACCAAACAATGATGGTGTGAATGACGACTTCCGGATTTACCCAAACAACAATATCATGGTAGAGGAGCTAGACTTCCAGGTCTTTGATCGATGGGGGAACATGATGTTCGATGCTCAATCATGGGATGATGGTTGGACCGGGAACATTGCTGGACGAGTAGCCAACATTGGCACTTATATCTGGCGACTGGAAGCCAAAATAAATCTGTGCGGCCAACTACTCGATGTAGTTGAGCACGGCGAAATCATATTGGTTCGCTAAGTGTGGTGCCGTAACTCTAGTAGTGGTTACGCTTGGTACATAACTGAGGTAATTGCGCAGCTAGGGTGAGGCACCATACATTTTTGTTCGAACCAACAAAGATGTACTTATAATTTCCTTTTAGCGGATGGAATGCGATGCCTTTCATCCGCTTTTTTTACCTTTGGAAACTGCCTCAAAAAGGGCCAAAAAGCCAAGTAAATGGACAGGTTTGCAAAGGCTTTCATGAACCTTTTCAGCAAAGAAAATATTCTCATTAAGATAAACTAAGCAAGTATATGTCTTTTGAAATGACCGGTAAGCTCCACAAGAAGTATGATACTGAAAACAAGACTGATAGTTTTCAGGCTCGGGAGTTTGTGGTGTTGATGGAGAGTGGAAATTACCCACAGTACATTAAGTTTCAGCTCACACAAGATCGCTGCGCAGCACTAGATCCTTTTGAAGAAGGAAAGGAAATCAAGGTGCACTTTGATCTCCGTGGTCGCGAGTGGAACGGTAAGTACTTCACCAATCTAAACGCATGGCGACTAGAGGCTCCAGCTCAAGCTGCTACCTCCGCTGCACCTGCTAGTGAAGATAACTTCTTCCCTGCGGCAGATGATGAGCCAAGCGTGGCTGCTGATGACGACTTGCCTTTCTAATTAAGAAATACAAGATTTTATGGCTGGGCAACTTTTTGATAACCACGGGCGGCGCATTAACTACCTGCGTCTGGCAGTGACTGACCGATGTAATCTACGCTGCTTCTATTGCATGCCCGAAGAGGGAATCAAATATGTTGCCCGCCAAGAATTACTCACCTATGAGGAAATGGTACGTATGGTAAGCGTTCTCGTTCCCCTAGGTATTGAAAAGATCCGTCTGACAGGAGGAGAACCTTTTCTTCGACGCGACTTCATGGACTTCCTCCGAAGCATCCATCAAATCCCCGGGTTGAAACAAATCAACCTTACTACCAACGGCACCCTCACCGAACAGCATGTTCCAGAGCTTAAGGCAATGGGCATCAATTCTGTAAACCTCAGTATTGACAGCCTGGATCGGAAACGATTCCATGAGATTACTCGCCGTGATAGCCTACCTCAAGTTTGGTCCACCTTCGAAGCATTAATTAATACTGGAATTGAAACAAAGTTGAACGCAGTAGTGATGGACGGGCGCAATATTGATGATATACTACCCATGGTAGAGCTCACTAAGCGCTATCCGGTAAGTGTTCGATTCATTGAGGAAATGCCTTTCAACGGAGACGTGGCTCACTACGAAAAACTCCCTTGGGATCACCGTCGGATCATGGGGCATATTCGTGAAGCGTATCCAACTATTGAAAAGCTCCCCGACCCGCCAAGTAGTACTTCTTACAACTACCAGATCCCCGGACACCAAGGTACTGTGGGGGTAATTGCTGCTTATTCGAGAACATTCTGCGGTACTTGTAACCGGATTCGAATTACTCCTCAAGGCTTATTAAAAACCTGTCTTTACGATCAGGGTGTATTGAACCTACGGAACCTGCTTCGTGCCGGAGCTACTGATGAGCAATTACAAGATACTTTCACTTCTGCACTACAGCACCGTGCCCGCGATGGCTGGGAAGCAGAAGGCCGGCAAAGTAGAGATCCGAATGCCCGAGAAAGTATGGCTACGATTGGTGGCTAAACCGCTGCTGTAATTCCTTGTTAGACATTTATTGAGCACTCTTCCTAACTACATTATTTTATGTCATTTACGCACTTAGACGAATCTGGCAATCCCAGCATGGTTGATGTTGGCGAAAAGAACGTTACACGTCGTACTGCCAAAGCGCAAGCTATAGTCGTACTTAGCGATACCATTATGGATATGCTGGATGGTGATGAAATTCAGACCAAAAAAGGTCCTGTTTTCCAAACAGCAATTCTGGCTGGGATTATGGGTGCCAAAAGAACGAGCGAACTTATTCCACTCTGCCATCCTTTAGGCTTGGAAAAAGTCGGTGTGGATATTGCGATCAATGAGCAACGAGAAGTTGTCATCGTTTGTACTGCTCGCTTGAGTGGTAAGACCGGAGTAGAAATGGAAGCGCTAACCGGAGCAAGTGTTGCCGCACTTACCATCTACGACATGTGCAAAGCATTTAGCCACGATATTATCATCAAGGAAACTCGCCTCATCGAAAAAACAGGAGGAAAATCCGACTATCTCAAGCCTTAAACATGGAGAAGAAGCATCAGAAACATGCTAAGTTAGCCCGTCCAAATTATGGAGAATTCCATCGTTCAGAATGGGCAATAATTGGTGCTACGTGTGGACGCATCCAGGAGCTAAGTGCAAAGCTGATTACTGCGCTAGAAATGCACTATCAACTCGCTTACGTTGATGCCGATCACGCTGCAGGCGATGAAGCGGAGCAAATGCCCGTTGCCGGCAGTGGTATGGTGTATACTGACAAGATCAACTATCACCAATACAACTTCAAAGGAGAGCTGAATACTTTTCACCGCCGCCCTTTGTATGATAAAGTGGATGGTGTTTTGGTAAATGGCAACCACTTCCGAGCTAAGCGTCAGATCGTGGTGCTTGATCCAAAGAAAGCGGAAAGCCTAAGCAGGAAGCTGGATCGCCTTACGGATGTGGCATTGATCCTTACTACAGAGACGCAAAGTCAAACATATGACTTCCTAGCAGCGCATTTAGGAGATCATAAGCCCGTCATGATGCCACTAGGTGATATAAATGGAATTATTCAATGGCTGCGCGCGCAACTTACAGCGGATCGTGCACCTTTGTATGGGTTAGTTCTGGCTGGCGGTAAAAGCCAAAGGATGGGGCAGGATAAAGGTCTGATCGAATACCATGGCCTCCCGCAACGCGAGTTTTTGGCCGATCAGCTCCAAGGTGTGTGCGATGAAGTGTTCTACTCCATTCGTCCTGATCAAGATGCTGATCTAAATGGGCCAGTTATTAAGGATAGTTTTACTGGGCTAGGTCCGTTTGGAGCCATCGTCTCTGCCTTCCGCGAATATCCTAATGCTGCCTGGTTGGTAGTAGCTTGTGATTTACCATTATTAGATAAAGCAGGACTTCAACACCTTGCGCAAAAGCGTAATACTTCCAAACTAGCTACAGCTTACCATAATCCGGCAACGGGTTGGCCTGATCCTCTTGTGACGATCTGGGAACCACGTGCATACACCGTATTGCTACAGTTTCTCACTCAAGGCTATAGTTGTCCTCGAAAGGTTTTGATCAATTCAGATATTGAGGTCATCAATGCTGAGAATAGTCAGATCTTACTCAATGCTAATTCGCCAGAGGAACGAGCAGAGGTAGAGCAGATTTTGGGAGCTTAGTTGGTTAGTTGGTGTTGGTTAGTTGGTTAGTTGGTGTTGGATAGCTTAGAGTTATAGC
>ENA-UENW01000347-UENW01000347.1-marine-metagenome-genome-assembly--contig:-NODE-347-length-19213-cov-4.348175_pt1 | contig 19213 bp, 25 predicted proteins | sample MGYA00237876_ERZ529329 | MGnify/ENA primary metagenome ERZ529329 (study PRJEB26372, sample SAMN05368346) | marine metagenome | biome: cultured habitat; feature: ocean water; material: water; isolation... | reverse complement strand
TCAGAGGTTAACGATGGGACCTGTCCAGAAAAATCAGACCAGCTCAAAGCAAGCTGTTGCTTGATCGCCCTTCGAATTTTATTGATTCTTGGGCGTTTCTTTTTGGCAACAGCAAGAAATTGCTGTCTAGCTTGTTTGCGATGCGTGCGTGGCTTGTGATCAAATGATTCTCGAACTGTTTTATACATTAAATGGATTAGAACTTCAGTCACTTCTCGCGCCTCATTCAGCAACGAAAGATCGGTGGGATAACGAATATCCACGGGGGCGCAGGTGGCATCGATGAGCAATGAGCCCTGGTTATCGATTACCTTCGTTGAGCTGATGTTCTGTTTAGTGTCGAAAACGCTACCTCCTCCTCCTTGGCTGTCTGTCGTCTCGATCATGCTCTTCTGTTTCAGCAGATCGGATCAAATTCAGGCCATGCTGCACGATTCGTTCATTGCAGACGTTCACAACAGCTTCCGGTAAGCGCTTGCGGAAATAGACCATCATTGACGGATCGAACGGCGCCGAAAACTGAAAGCCTTCCAGGCCAATAAAGAATTGCAGATAAGGATTCTCCTTGATCTGCTCGACCAGTTCTTCATCTGTGAGGCCAAGACGGGCCTTGATGATCATGCACCCAGTGCCATGCGAAAAGGTTTTGCCGGTGCTCCAAAGCCCTTGCAAAATTGCGCTGTGTAGTCTGCCTCTAGCTCATCCCATGGAATCAATTCAGCGAGCTCGATCCAACGGTTGTCGCCCGCGAGTTGCCCACCAAATGGCAGAAAGAAGTCTTTATATGAGAGCTGATCACGATGCTCGTGTCGATACATGTGGAACACTCTGGGCAGCTTTTAGGCGCAGATAAGCCTGTTTCTAAACAGTTTACTTCCAAATAACCGCTCAAAACCACTGTGCAGCAGGGGTTTTGACTTTCTCAGGAGACCCCACGTAGTCATACTCCTTGACCGGAGTCGTGAGCAGGTCCTTGAAGCCCTCCCCTGCCTTGATGCAGCGCAGCCTGGGCTCATCGGCCCTCTTCAGAAAGGCTCTCTCGCACTCCCGCACGGTGCGGGCCAAGGACGTGGCGGACCACCCCTGCTCCTTCCTCTGAAGCTCCAACAGGGCCGTGGCCAGATCCGCACTGTCCTGCATGGCGAAGTTGCCGCTTGTCCCGCTCCAGGGCGGGAGCGCATGGAGCGCGTCGCCAATGCCAACAAAGCAAAGGGAGTCGGATCCATCCACGACGCCATGCTCACCAAGCACCAGCTCTGACATTGGGTGCATCGACAACGGCAGCAGCCTCACCGCATCGATCGCATCGAAGAGCTCCCGGTAGCACTGCGGCCAGTCCGGATGCGCGAGAGAGTGCCTGTAGTAGCGCCTGGCAGCCTCAAGCTGTTCCGGATTGCTGCTGACCCCATGGACCCCGGAGAGGCCCACAAGGGCAGCCAGGGCGTTCGGGCCGTCACATGGCACGTTGATGTTGACGTTGGCGACTTTGTTGTCGTGAGCCGCGCCGTAGCGCTGGATGAAGAGTTCAATGACGCCCTCACCATTCGCGGTGGGCCCAATGATTCCGAAGGAACCCTCCCCCAGTCTGGAGACGATCTCCGGCGCCAGGGAGCCTTCCGGACTGCGCAGCACTCCCTGCAGGAGGCATACCCCGGTTTAGAAGGCATCAGCCGAGTGCGCGAACCTGGCGCCCCTGGTGTGGGAGTGCACCCCTGAGGCGTCGACGACGAGGTCGAACTCGCCAAGCGGCTCGTGGTTGGCCCCCACGAGCTCCACTCGTTCCCCTTTCCTTGTCGTGGCACGAATGTTGGTGTTGTGTTGCACCGCAACGTCGCCCCTGAGCTGGCCCATCAGCCCGCCGATGATCAGGTTGCGCTCGGTTTCCAGGTTCATCTGATCGAGGCCCACGTCCTCCTTCGTCACGCCCCAGCCCTTCAGGTAGGAGGGGAGCCGCAAGAAAACGTCGGGCCTGGAGCCGCCCGTGCGGTAGAAGCGCATCGTGTCGCTCCCTTCGCGCTGAACCGTGCTTGGGTCCACGCCGGCCCTCGAGAGGGCCTCCAGTGCGGCCTCCGACATGTCCCAGCCGCTCCCCTGGTCGCGGTGCGCTTCACCCCGCTCAAACACCTTGAGCTCAAAGGCTCCGGCCTCCCCCTCTCGGGACAGAATCGCGGCGAGGGTCAGTCCTGCAGGACCTGCGCCGCAGATTCCAACCCTCATCGTCTTAGCCATCGTGACGCGCGCGTCTTCGTTTCACTGATACGCAGCCTGTCGTTGCTTCGCAACAGCGCTTGCCCTGCACAAGCGCCATGGTCTGGAGGTTGTCGTCTCGCTGCCTTGCGTCGTTACGCCCTGCGGCTGGATTGCAGAGGCGTTGAGCAGACATGCTTCAACACTGGGATGCGGGTGTTTGTTGTCGTCGATCGATGAGAAGGCAATCAATGGATAATCCCCAGCCGTATTCCAATCACGGCTGCTTCTGTCCGATCCTTGGCGCCTAGTTTGTGCAGGACGCGATTCACGTGATCGCGTGCCGTGACTTGTGCGATCTGAAGTCGTTCGGCAATTTCGCGATTGGACAACCCATCGGCGACCAGCGCGATGACCTCCAGTTCCCGCTGAGACAAATGGTCTTTGGATGCAGATTCTTGGTCCAGTCGTTTCACTGCAACTGGATCTTTGAAGACACGATCTGAAGTGATGGATCGCAGGCAGAGATACAAGCCGCCATGTCCAATGCTTGATTCATCAATCACATGAATATCACCTGACTTGATGATGTCTTTAAATTCGGAAATTCTTTCGTCATTTTTCAGGATGACAATGAAGTGTGCTCTTTTTGCTTTGTCTGATAGTGATTGAATGAAAGTATTGACTGGGCCGTCCAGAAGGTGGCTCAAGGTGATTATTATCAGGGCTTGACCATTGGCGGGTATGGAGTTCTGGAGTTGTGTTGATGTCTGACAGATGCCGATGAGGTTGAGTTCAGGATGCTGTCTGGCCTGGCTTTTTAATAGAGCTATATACTGATTGGATGTATTTCCAATGAGGATGTTGAACCGGGTAATCAGTCTCAGAACCTCTTGTTCTCTTTGAATGTCATCAAGATCAAGGTCAAGATCCGGTTTGACCTGATTGGAATCCTCGTGTTGATCGGACGGATCTGATGGTGCGGCTGCCATGGGGCGATCCGTTGCCGATTACCGGCCAAGATACTCCTCACATGCTGATGCCAATGCAGATGGAGATGGTGACCATGCCCACAAACAAAGCCCCCGGAGAACCGGGGGCTTAAGCAGATCAGTTCAGTTCGGATCAGATCAGATCAGTGACGTGAAGTCAGACATGGAGAAGATGCCATCGCCTCCCATGATCTGGTCGAACTCTGGTCCCCTGTCCGCAACCTCTGAGTAGCTGCTGCCGCCGAGTAAGAGATCGTGAGCTGCCGTGATCAAACTTTGCTCACCTGCGGCGTCGTTGGAGAGCGCCCAGAACATCATGCCGCCTAACCCTTTGTCTTCGATGTAGGCCGCCTTGCCAGCAATGGTGGCAGTGGTTTCGATGGAACTCCAGATTCCAGCGGTTTCGTTGTAAGCGAAAGCGGCTTTGGCCTGATCGTCCCAGATGAGGTCGTAGGACCCGCTCTCCACACCAGTGATCAGATCTTTGTAATCGTAATTTCCTTTTTCGAAACTACCTGGAGCCGCTGTCGCATCACCGTTCTGTTGATGCCCGAAGCTGTCGCCAGCTGAGACATTGCCCCAGGCCCTGGTATAGGCAGGTGCTCCAAGCACGACCTTGTCCATGGCGACACCAGCCGTTTCGAGCTGTTGAATCGCGGTCACCACGTCATAACCACCGGCGTCGCCGGTCATCGCCGCTTGGTGTCCAGTCTGAGACTCCCATCCGCCATGGAAGTCGTAGGTCATCACGTTGTAGAAATCAACGTGTGGATCAATTCCCTCAAGATTGAGATTCGCGAGCTTCTCTGCCCCACCAGCAGTGGCGATGGAGATTTCAACGGAGCGGCCGGTTTCTGCCTCCAATGCATCAAGCTTGTTGTCGAGCATTTCAAGCGTGAGCTCAAAATTGCTGCCATCCTGATCACTGGCAGCGTTGCTGCTCAGTCCACCGCCACCTGGGTATTCCCAGTCGAAATCAACCGTGTTGAAGAAGTCGTAGTACTCCAGGTGATCAAGAATCGAATCGGTGAAGTTCTCCCGTCCAGCGGCGTCATCAAGGTTGGTGCTGAAGTTGCCCGACAGGGTCCAGCCACCGATGGCGAAACCGATGTTGAGATCGGGATTGAGTTCGCCGAGGCGACGCAGTTGATTGAGATTACCGGCATAGAGCTTCTCCCAGGCGCCCTTGTCTGCTCTGTTCCAGGCGCTGTCATCCAGGAAAAGATCACCATCGGCGGTGAGACTGAGACTGCGACCGGCTCCTGCTGCGAAGTGGGCATCAACGGAAGCGATTTTTTCGGCGCTGGTGCTGCCTGCGACATTGAAGTTGCCTTGCCACTGATCCGTCCAGGCGTAGTCGGCCTGGCTCTCGACCAGGTAGGTCTTGCGTTGTTCACTGAGGGCTTGCCAATCCTGTTCAGTGAACGTGCGGCGGATGCCTCCTTGGGAGTCGAGGTAGGTGTCAGCCCTGGCCGTCACCAGGACAGACCCTGCTGACTCTGCGCTCACCTCAAAGTTGCCGCCTTCTGTGTAGAGACTTTTTTGCTCCTGGCTGAGCCCATCCCACTCTTGGCTCGAGAACGTGCGACTCACCAGTTGATCGGCCTGGGAGAAGGTTTTCTCGTAAGCAGCCCAAGGATCATGGATGCCGAGCTCACCTGGGACGTTGCTGTTCATGCCCTGATAGTTGTCCTGGACCCAACCACCGGGAAGCACATTGAGATCGCTGGACATGGTGGGCATGTCTTCTTCTGTGGGTGTGATGCCAAAGAAGCTGTAGTTGACATGGGTCAGCTCATCGGCATTGATATCGGCAACGTGGAAATCGCGTCCATAAATCCCCCATTCCTCGAAATAAGCCACCATGCGCATGGGATCGGAGCCGGAGCTGGGATCAGGGGAAGGATCCGTTGTGGTGTCCGTGCCTGACTCAACGGTGGAATCACTGCTGGAATCAGTGGAGGAATCGTTGCTCGAACCCGTCGGGGACTCGGTGGATGCATCCGTGCCGGAATCCGTCGATGGGTCTGTTGACGCATCGGTTTCTGAGTCAGTTCCGGAGTCGGTTGAGGACTCAGTGGAGGAATCGTTGCTCGAATCCGTCGAGGACTCGGTGGATGCATCCGTGCCGGAATCCGCCGATGGGACTGTTGACGCATCGGTCTCTGAGTCAGATCCGGAGTCGGTTGAGGAATCAGCGGCGATCTCAAAAAGCTGCTCGGTGGTTTGCCCGTTGAGCTCGCCGCTGGCCTGGAAGTAGGAGCTGAGGCTTGCGCCAGCAGCCAGCTCCAGATTGCTGTTCCAACTTGGCGCCGAAAGAGTCACCGAGTAGCGACCATCGTCGCGTGCCACCTGATCGATCTGAAAATCACTGATGTTGCTGAGCTGATGGGCGCTGATCAAGCTCACGCTCCATCCAGCTGCAATTGGATTGCTGCCCGTATTCGAGACGGTGATCGTGCCCTCATAGGCTCCTTGCCAGCTGCTGCCCAGTTCAACGGAGACGGATGCACCAGATGCTGAAGCGCTCAGTTCGCCGTCTGTAGCCGACTCGCCCCCTGTTGTGTCTCCGACCGCTCCATCGCCACCGGTCGTCTCAACGCTGTCGGTCGTTTCATTGACGCTTGTTTCATCGGCGCTTGTTTCATCACCGGTTGAGCTGTCGCTGCTGTGATCGCCGTCGTCAGTGTTGAAATCACTCAGTACAACCTGGGCCAGGGTGACGTCAGGATCGGAGGCACTGTTGACAGTGAAATCCAGTGACAACGAATCGCCCACTGCAAGGCCAGCGGAACCAGCGGGTGCTGTGATGGTGATTGTGTAGGTGCCATCCTCGTTCAGAACAGCAGTTTCATCAGCCTGATAAAAGTCAAAATCTGAATACTTGGAACGGAAGCTATATGTCCATGGCTCCACCATCTTCTGTCCGCTATTGACAAGCTGTAAAGAGCCACTCAGGCCTCCCCAGAATTTGGAAGAGCTGGTCAGGGTCTCGACCTGCAGAGTTGATGATTGTTGAGTGGTGTCAGACATGAGTCTTGGAGGGGTGAGAACGGCTGTGCTGTGCAGCGCTGTGGTTTCAGCATCCAGGACTGCATCACGTTTATGAATCCTTCATCTGAAGTGAAAAATTCAGAACCTCAGGGACCTCTTAGATTGCTCTCAGATGCCTTTCATTGTCTGGATCGATATGACGTGGGATTGATCACGATCTGGATGTTCTGGCCCTATTCATCGATGGCTGGGTGGCGTGATGGAGACCAAGATCAGGCGCCAAAGGTGTCGAGCCTGATGAGATCTGAACAATTGTTGTTTAAAGGCTTGTCTTGTTTCGGGAGATCATGATTCGCCTCAATGGCATCAGGACTGATTGCGCTCGAATCGTCCATCAACGAGGCACTGTCTTTGTGGGAGCTCCCTGGCCAGCACACCAACGGTGCTGCTGGGTCAGTGGTGTTCGTTGGGCTTGTCACTGATCAGCGCCAGATGCGAGGGTTCTTTTTCGATTGCTGAAATACGTGGACTTAGCCCTGCCTTGTCCCCTGGATGCCGGGTGGGAGCTGGTTCGCACGCTGGAACTGCCGAAGCAGGGGGCTGATGGTGTTCCCTTCGGAGGCTTTTCCGCAGCTGCCTACCAGCCGGAGCTGGATCGACTCTGGTTGCTGAGTGATGCCCCTCGCGGTCATCTCGTTCCGTGGGGTGGGTTGGCCCGGTGGCTCAACGGGCAGTCCACCACGCTGCATCCAGGGCCAAGGCTTCTGCTGCGTGATGGCTTCGGCCACCCCTTGCCTAAGGGGTTTGATGGTGAGGGCCTGGTCCTGGAGGGCAACAATGCCTGGATCGCCAGCGAGGGGCGCCGAACGCCGGATCGCACCGCCCGGCTGATCCAAATCGACATCAAGACGGGTCGGCAGAGGCAGGCGTTGCCGCTGCCACCGTCCTGGAGGGAGCTGCCAGGGCGTGGTTTGGCGGCGAATCGAGGTCCGGAATCTCTCACGGCGTTGGCTCCCTCCAAGCTGCTGCTCGCCGCAGAACGGCCGTTGCTGCAGAGCGATGATCGACTGCTGGTGCCGATGGCGCGTGTCCATCAAGGCAAGGCGGTGCGTCCTCAGGGCACCCTGCAGATCTCACTTCTCGCCGAACGTGCCGGTTTAACCGAAATCCTGGCTCTGCCGGCGCAGCGACATCTGCTGGCCCTGGTGCGTGGATTTCAACCACCTTCAACATGGACCGCTCAGCTGCTGCTGTTCCCTTATCCCAGCAGCAGCAACACGCCTCCCCCTCTGCAGCCTGTGCATGGTTGGAATCTGCTCGCTGCTGGTCTGCCGCAGGACAATTGGGAGTCCCTGGCGATTGGCCCAAAGCTGCGTGATGGCCGCACCACGTTGGTCCTGGCCAGTGACGACAATTTCAACCCACTCCAGTCCAGCTGGGTTGCGGTGATGGCTCCCCGCCGTGACCAGGCCTGTGCCGAGTGACTTGCCACTCTTTGACGCTCAGCTCGTCTTCTTCTGTCAGTTTGGTCAACACTCCAGGTGCTCCTCAGAGCGATCCCAGAGAATCGGCGTCACATTGTTTGAATAGCCGGAAATAAATCGTGTCTTGAGCCCTGTGTCTGCTGCATCGATGTGGCGTGAGACCGCGCCGATATTGGCTCCGTATACATGGATGCTGATTGACGGATGGTCGGCCAAGGCATTCGACACTCTGTGGATATCTCCAATCCGTGGTGAGATCAGGTCAACGGTGCCCGAGGCCAACTGATGGGTACGACCTGGACGCAGGCGACCGCTTGTGGGTTCGAGATCAAATTCCTCGCAGAGCTCAGCCCCACGCAAGACTCCAACCATGCCCCACACTGTGTGGTCATGGACAGGGGTTGACTGACCAGGCCACCACACAAAGCTGACGACACAAAAACGTTCCATCGGATCGCAATGCAACAAGTACTGCTGATATCGATCTGGATTCGGTTGAGCAAAACGATCAGGTAGCCAATCGTCTTGGCTCACTAGTTCTAAAAGGAGTTGCTTGCCATCCGCAAAGACTCTGTTTTCATCATTGCCAACCTCATCGATCAGCAAGGTAAAGTTCTGAACAAAGTTTCGCAGTCTGGCCATTGTGTTCCTCGATCATTCTCTGTCAAGAAACAGGTTGTCAGTCAGTTTTGATGCATTTATGAAGCGTTGATGTGTGAGTTGTCATTGTGAATGATTAGGCAATGGCCTTTCTCTCGCTCTATACAGCTAAATTATTCATCAATTTACCAAGAATCGCTAGTCTTCATCCACTTGGGGTCAATCCTTTGTGAGCGATGGCTCTTGATGGGGAGCGGTGAATGCAATGGTCAGCTCCATGCATGTCCTTCAGCTGGCCATCAAGCTTGACTGCCAACCGTGCAATTCATGGGTGATACCATCTGATTGGCGATCACCAAAATCTGTAGTAAATGGTTGAAAATTTGACATGGAAGTTTCATTCTCAACATCAAGGCAACATCAAGGCAACATCACTGTGCGATCAAAGTGTTGAGGTGGACAGTCAAACCGCTGCCAGCTGGTGTTCTGCTGCATCAGCTGCCAATGGCCTGGCGCCTCTGGATCAGCACCAAAGTCTTGGCAACGGTTCCGCCTGCTTTCCACTTTGCCATGTGTTCTTCCATCTCCTGAATCGGCTCAATCGTTTGTTGGTTAAACGATTTGATTGAAATGTCACGCTGATCGGTGCTGCCAGTTGCCTTCTCTTGAATGTCTCCTGTTTGGCAACAGGGTGTTGTGACCCCAGCCGTCAACGGTATGTCTTCGTCTTTAAGCTTGTTCTGTTCAAGCTGGAAGGAAGTGTTTTGTGCATTCCATGCAGTCAAGGCTTGAAGATGTGCAATTGCGCTTGAGGCCTGGTTGTTCAATGCGATGAACTTGCATGGGATGATGTGTCACATCTTCTTCTTGCAACCTCATGCATCTGATGCTTGGCAAAAATTGCGACATTATAATGAAATGAGTCAATCAATGCTTTGTATGCTTGAGGAGATTTCAAAAGTAGGCCTTTGTATTGAGATGGACTGCTTCAGACTTCAGTAAATCTTCAATCGACCACCATCGGATTTCAGAGTGTTGTGTGTCCATCTTGATCTCTTGTTTGCAGGGTAGTTTTATTTCGTAGCCAAGGACTACATAGTGCGTCGTGATGCCTTGCTTCGCATCAAAGTTGTCGTCGTACATGTGATCATAAGCGCCGAGTAATCTGGCATCCTTGATGGAGATCTCGATTCCGAGTTCATTCGAGGCAATCCTTTTCATGGCCTGAGCTAAGGTTTCATTTTTTCGAATGCGGCCGCCAGGAACAAACCAAAAACCGCGGGCTGGATTGTTATTCCGATAACCAAGCAATGCTCTGTTATTGCTGTCTTTGATAATCAGATCGATTGACACCAGCGGGGTTTTGTCGATGATATCAAGGAAATCATCCTTCTCTAGATAATTGCAGTGAGATGATTGAGTCATGTTTTTAAACCATTGACGAGTACTATTGTATTAACGTTTTCTGTTTCTGAAGGTTAGGGGCGTTGCATTTTGATGATTCATTTTTCTTTGTATGCAATCATTTTGGCTTGGGTCTATGGTTTTTTTGGACTGATTGGGGCCTAACGCTGGCCATCACCTGGCCGCAGAGAGCTGTAGGAAGAGGCAACCAGAGGGCACAGTGAATCTGCGGTGGCGGGTCAGGTGAATGGCCGTGTTAGCCCGCACCTGTAACTCGGACCTTGGCTATGGTTGTACCACCACTTCGCTCTTGCTGGAATATCTGGACAAGACCTTGCTTCGCCAAAGAATTAAGTCTTGCATATGAGTGATTTATCTCATAGTTCTGGCTCCCAAGGTAGTTTACGACAAAGTATCTTAAGCCAATTGCTCCATCCTCCGATGGATGGCTTTCGAGGAACTCGGAGAGTTGGCCTAGAATCTCTTCCTCAAATTGAACAGGCCGCATAGCCTTAAGTGTATCTTCTTCTTGCGCGGTAGCCTGCTCAGACTTTGACTCTTCACTAATCTGGATTATCTCGTCGATGGCCTCTTGGCTAACTGGGGTATTTGCGGCCGCAGCGACCTGCTCCATAAACTTGTCAACCGTGTACATCCAGAAGTCAGTTGATGATTCGTTTATGAACTCGTCACGTAGTTCCGTACGTGGGCCGATGGTTCTACCAGATTGCTCGAGCCACCAGTCTTCTTTCCGATCGTCAGTTATGAATATAATTGGGACAGTCCATGCCTTGGCCTTGGCAATAAGTTGTCGCCAAATTATCAGGTCCCCATACTTTCTGTATGGATCGCCAGACGCGTCCTTCTTACCATCCTTGTAACCTGGTGGGATTTCATGCTGAAAACGGTGGTTACCATCAGTCGCAATATCCTTGAGCTCGGTCTCGCTGAATTCGGTTCCTGTCGATCCATCGAACAATGACGCGACAAACTCGAGAACCTCGTCGTTATTCAGGCGGTTTAGCAGAGCTGCTTTCTGATCTTCAAGCTGATTAATCAGTTTCGGTGTTAGTTCACTCAGATCCTGTAACTCTCGTCCAAAGACAAATGGGTGCTTCTTTGTGTTTGTGAGACTACGCGTAATATCGCTGAGCGTTGTGATCGCTTTCGTATACTCTCCCGCTTGGCCCGCTGTAACGCCAAGGCGATTCTTAAGAAACTCTCGTGCTGCTTGATGTGGAAGGAAAAGCCTGTCTTTGACAGACGTTAAGGCCTGCTCAAGCGCTTGCCGAGTATGGGGAGAATAGCGATACAAGTGAAGGAGGACATTAGCGTCTACCGCAAACAGGCATCTAGTCCATAACGAGTTGAATTCGTCCTCGGTTGGTCGGAAGTGCCCTGGAAATGCCTGTTTCATCTGTTCATGCTTGAAATGGGGCTAACTATTTATTGGACGGTTCCGATAACCACCTCTGAGCAGCACTTGCTTTCCGTGAACCACGAAGCCTTCATGGTCTGGCGCTGCTCAGATCGCTTTGATGGCATAGCTTCTGAAGAATCCTGCCACGATGCTAGCCATGGTTCACGGGTCCGATAACCCGCCCTGCTGTGCTGAGTCCTTTTGGCGGCTGCTGATTGACCTTTCCATGGGGTTGACTCATTTCGAATGGCGAACAGCATTTCGGATACATGAGCCGTCACGAGACTTATGACCACCTTGGGGCTGCTTTCTAGTGCAGAATGCTAATGCGGGGTAAAAGATTGCCGGCAATAAATGTATATCGACCAAATCGATGCATTTTTTTGTTGTTGAACAGCACTAATCAATGTCCGCGGGGCTGCGTACACCGAGGGGGCCTGAATTCAGGACGTGGGTATAGATCATGGTGGTGCTCACGTCCTTATGACCGAGCAGTTCCTGAATCGTGCGTATGTCCTGCCCTCGCTCCAACAGGTGCGTTGCAAATGAGTGCCGGAAGGTGTGGCAGCTGGCTGCCTTGGTGATGCCAGCTGCTGCCACAGCGCGTTTCACCGCTTTTTGCACCACGCTGGGATCCAGATGATGCCGCCCCTGGCAGCCGTTGCTGTTATCGGTCCAAAGATGCTGTTGCGGAAACACCCACTGCCAGCCCCATTCGCGCTCGGCACTGGGGTATTTGCGACCTAATGCATAGGGCATCAGCACCCTTCCCCAGCCGCCCTCCAGATCACGCTGGTGCACCTGGCGAACATCAATCAGATGCTGTTCCAGGGCAGGAATCAGACTTTGTGGCAAAAGCGTCAGACGATCCTTCCCTCCTTTGCCATCCCGCACGCAGAGCTCTCGCCGCTCGATGTCGATGTCTTTAACGCGCAGCCTCAAGGCCTCCACCAAGCGCAACCCACTGCCGTAAAGCAATCCCACCACCAGTGCTGGTGAACCCTCCAGTTGCTCTCGCACGGCACGCACTTCCGCCACACTCAAAACCACAGGCAGACGTTTCCGTGTTCGAGCCCGGACGACGGAATCCAGCACCAAGGGTTGCCCCAGCAGTTCGCGATACAGAAACAGCACTGCGGCTAAAGCCTGGTTCTGAGTGGACGCACTCACCTGCTCGGTCGTGGCGAGATGGCTCAGAAAGGTGTTCACCTCATCACGGCCCATCTCCCTTGGATGCCGTAAGCGGTGAAAGCGCAGAAAACGTCTGATCCACTGCGTATAAGTGCTCACCGTGCGTCGGGCGTAATGGCGCACTTGGAGTTCCTGCCGGTAGCGCTCAATCAGCCTTGGCGATCGCTCTGAACCGCTCATGCATGCTCTTCTGGGTCCTGTTTGAGGGTTCCCCGCTCAGAGCCGAAGCCACTCAGTTCATCACTTTGTGGCGATGCCATCCACGGACATGGGAATTGATTCAGGCGAAATCCACACCGGTGCGCTAACGAAACCCACCAGTCTTTTGATTGGCTGATCGCTGAGCATCGGCTCTGGAATGTTCCCAGTGACGTGTTCAACCAAAGCTTGTCGTTTCGCGAAGGCGGTCATTGAGAACATGCTGAGCGGGTCGGCCGGGCATGAAAGATTTCAACTACTGCATGGATCCGCTGCGTCTCGACGATTGAAATTTGCAGGATCACAACGAGATGAGCCAGAAAGCGTCGCGCCTCGGCACCCTATGGGCCATCGGTACAGGATTCAGGCGGACCGCAGAAGCTGCTGCGAGTTCAGCTTTTTCTGTGCAAGTTGCCAATAGCTGATCACACCTAGGTCCACACCCGAGTCCAAGGAACGATTCCGGCAGTTCTCAACTACTCCATGGTGCTGCTCTGGCCATCTGCGAGTTGAACCTCATGTTGTGGTCGTGTGGCAGGGAGATCAGTTCAGGCTCACAACAACCAGTGCTCGTCCCAACAGGCCTCGAAGATGTGGTCTTAACCTCGCTCCTTCCATTCCCGAGAAGCTTCAAGTTGTGACTGCATGGCGATGAGCAGGGTGATCAATTTCCACCGTGGCGTGATGGCTCTGCTTTGGTTGGCACCTCTGGTCGGTGCGGCGGAGAACCGCTCCTGCTGGCCCCTTCTGCTGCTGCTTCTGCCTCTGATGTGCGGTGGGCTTCCGCGTTTGCAGCGAGTTGCTCATCGGCGCAAGCAGCGTGCGCTGGCAATTGTGTTCTTGGTGATCATTGACCTTGGCTTGCGACCGGTGGGCGGCCTTTTGGGACCGGGAGGTTGGTATCTGCTGCTGGCCCTGGCGGCTGTTCTCCTCACGTTGTTGCGCTTCAGCGACCTACGGGGACATGGCAGTTCAGGTCACGACAGTCGTTGAACGTGTGTCCTTGTGGTGAGTCGCATTCAGATGACGGCCAATTGGTTCAGGAATTCAGGCAATCGTCTTCCCGTGAAGAGTGCGGGAGTCTTTGAGACAAAGTTTGAAGCAATTCGCATTCCTTGTCTGACCCGGTGGCAGGAGTCGTCATCCCTGCCGCAAGTTCTGCGCCTGCACCTCCCGAAGCTCTGCCAACTGTGTACTTGAGATGCCATGGATTTCGCGCGACCCATCAGAGATCAGTCCAGGCCACACCCGCCAAAGACATCTCTGGAATGGTTGTCTGCAGGTGCAGAACGGCACCGGCTTTCATCAACTTGTCTACTGCAGGGTGATTGCTGCTGGCCACGTTGGCCTTCAAGATTTTTGAGCCTGCTGTCGTGAGCCAGCCCTTAACGTCATACTCATCTTTCAGCACCACTGTGATTCCTTCCAGTGGACGAGCGGTTCTGTTTTGATCTCTTTCTTCAGACTCTTTGGCTGCCTTTCGTGCTGAGTCAACGTGTGTATAGGTGCGAGCATTGATGAGTGGCTCACTATGGCTGTAGCGCTCGACCTGAGCCTCAAGAACCTCAACTGGCGAAAGCTCACGACGTTGAAAATGCTCGAGAAGATCAGATGTTGATGCGTCAATCAATCCACCTCTATCAAGAGAGAGGGGCCTGGCAACTGCAGAATTCGATCCAGCTAATGCAGGGGTGAAATCACGCAGCAGCAGTGCCGTGCATGCCCCAAGGCTTCCTGCAATTATCTGCAATAATGTCTTATGCCTGACGACATGCAAGATCAATTTTTAAATCCCACCTTGGCATCCCTCTCAGGAAAAGGGACTGAGGCTTGTGCCCTGTGGGCATCCGCTCCACAATCAGCAGAGATGAATCTGATGAGCGATGCCGAACGTCGAAACTGTTGAGCGTCAAACGATGGATCCAGCAGTCTGATCTCTTGCTCGTATCGAACGCCTCACAGATGTTATTTATGGCCTTAGTTTTCTGTTGATTTTGCTGCAGATCGACCGACCTGATTCGGCCGTGTTGCTCTCTTCTGAATCCATTAATCGCTATCTCAATGATCAGTTGCCATCGCTCGGAATTTATCTTACAACTTTTGACTTAGTGGGCTTTTATTGGCAATCGCACCTCTTCATGGCGAGCCGTTTCGTGCGCTCCGATGCAACGCACCGATGGTTGCAATTGGGTGGTCTGATGGGGGTGGCATTGCTTCCCTTTGTGAATGACCTTCTGGAATTAATGCCATTGCAGTCATCGATCCAGGTGGCTTACAGCCTGGTTCTGATCCAGATCGGCTTCTTCGATCTTCTGACTCTTGTGCATGGATGGCGTCGACCCGAGTTGTTGGCTGAACCATTGCAGGTCCAGCATCGATGGCATCTGTTGTTTGAACTGGCTCTTGAGCCAGGGGTTTGCCTGTTGAGTGTTGGTGCGTCTCTCCTCCTGTCTCTCGCTTGGTGGGAATGGACGTTTCTGATGCTTTTGCCGGGGTATGGTCTGCTTTGGTGGATGGATCAGAAAGCGCTCAAAACTCCGCAGATTGAGGACCAGAGCGAATCAATCAGTCCAAAGTGATTTGATATTGCAAGATGAAAGCTACTCATCTTTCAGCTCTCATGGAAGGTCATTCACCCAAAATATCAGGAATCTTCGAGAGGAAAAGCGCTTGTTCATCCATTGATCTGCTTGCTTTCCTTCTCTTGGGAAAAGTATCAAAATATCGTCAAAAGTTCCTTGATGCTGGGGTGGTATTAATGAATATCTGCGATCAAGCATAGTGCCGGCATGAAAATTTCGATTGGATTAATTCGCCTTCTTCTATCAACCTGGCCAGCCTCGAAGTGAGTTATTCAGGCAACGATGGGACTGCACAGGTTCTTAAGCAATCAATGAATCCTCTGGTTTGACCGCAACTTGTTGATCAGAAAAGACAGGCAAACGCCGATGAGCAGGCCGACAACGTTGGCCATGAAATCCGTCCATTCACCGTAGCGATTGACCTGAGGCTGAATCAGTTCAATCAGACCGCTGTAAAGTGCAAAACAGAGGATGATCAATGGCCAGTGCTTTGGCCTTCGCAGTGCCGTCGGCAAAGCAAGCACTGCGTAGGCAATCAAATGATGGGTTTTATCGGAGCCCGGAGCTTCTGGAAGAGTGCTGAGTGGGTTCAGCGATAGAGCGGTGATGCATCCAAGCAGGATGATGCTGAGACTGAGCCAGTGGCGATGGATGAATGCTGTCATGATCTTCCGTGCCCTTGATCATCCATGGATCTGGATCGATGGAGGAGCATCAGTCGGATCAGGATTGTTGAGATAGAGCAAAGGTCAGGATCTCAGCCTTTTTGCCCTTCTTCCCTTCGCTGGAAATCACAAGGTCCCCGAAAGTCAGAAATGTAATGCCTTCAGGTTGCATGAACTGATCCTTGTCTAGTCGTAAGGCTTCTTTGAAGCAACCATCCATGCCGTAACAGACAATCATTTTTTCTCCCTTGGTGCCAATCACGTAAAGATCATTGGATCGAGGGTGAATGGCAATGCCGGAAGGGTTGAATGTCTCCTCTGGGTCATCAAGAAAATTACGACTGTCGATGATGTAGGCCGGTGCAGGATCCATCTGCATTGTTTGAAGATCAAAGGTATAGATGCCTCGCGTTGGATCATCTCTGGTTGAGGGCCCTTTGCAGGCGATCAATAATCGATTCCGTCTGGCGTCATGGCATAAGCCCTCTGGGTCTTGATTCTTGTCCAGCGCTAAATCATAGCTTTCAAAGTGTGCATGATTGGATTGGAAATCAATCACTTGATAGATCGCTGGTTGTTTGCCTGACTTCAGCACATAGGCAGTCGTTCCAATCACGGCAAGATCTTCTGAATCACCGTCGTCATGCTTGGTAAGTTCAGTGATAGTTGCAGAAGCCAAATCAAAGAGATGGATCTGAACCGCCTCGTCCTGAACAAAGGCAAGGCAGTTGTTGCCATCAAGAGGGGATAGTCCTGAAATTTCCTTGTATGGCTCTGGTAGCGAATAACTGTTGTCTGGATGGTTGAGGTCGTAGGGGAACAAAGTCATGGCAGCTTGTTCACCACAGCACCGGGAAGAGAAGAATCTGAGCCACCATTCCGAGATTCAGAAAGACAACGGCAGTGAAATGCCACCATTGATTAAAGCTTGACTCTGCAAGAATCCCTTCAATCATGCCTCCAAGCATCAGCAGCAATGGTGCCAGCGCCGCCAACGCACGAGGCAGACCTTCGGTGATAAGGGGATCGCCAAGCAGTGCGAAATAGGCGATGAAGTTAACAATGGCGTTGGCAATGAAGACGAACAGAATTGAGATGGCCAGCGGAAAAACCGGTTGCCCGTTAACGGAGAAGGTGGCCTTGGGGTTCTGCGGACCAATGAAAGCAACCAGTCCACTCAAGACAGCAAATGTGATGGTGATGGCGTTGAAACCGAAGACGGCCAGCGAGAAGGCCAGTAAACCAAGCCCTTGCAGCACAAACAGAAGCTTGTAGGCCACCTCGCGCAGCCATTCGTTGTTGTAGTGATCAACCGCAAAATCACTATCCAGTGGATTCTTGAAGAAGGCCACTTGCCAGCCTTCGTATTCATGCATGGTGATTCCCATCAGGCCGCCGAAGGTCTGAATCAGTGGGCTGAGCAGCAGTAAAAACACGCGTAAGTCGCTGCCACCCAGAAGTGGCCTGAGATCTCCACTGTGTTGAAAAATCAGGAAGGAAAGAATGAAGGTTGGAATAAAGGGAAGCCAGTGCACCAGCTCCACTAAGTTCAAGATCCAGACCTTGGCAAAGCGATCCAAATTGTGGGTCACCAAGGAGGCCTTTGGTGCCGGTTTCTGCCATTCCCATCCTGGGCTTGGGTAATAGCCAAGACTCGGATCCGTGTTGTCGGTGATGCGATCGGATGTCATTTCATCAGCTCCATCAAAAGGTGTGCAAACAACAAGTGCGCAGCGAGCCTTATGCCTACCGACTCTGTCTTAGCAAGCAGCTCTGTTGACAGCCACAGTCGATACGAGGGTTTGCAGGCGAACCGCCCATGAGGCTTCACGGTTTCACCGCATCGTGGTGAGCTGTTGCGGCAAGCTGCTTCGCGGACAACTGAATCAACACTCACTTGTCCACGGAGCAGAGCACATGATTGATTGGGCGCTCCGGATCAGGCGTGAAGACCTAGATAGAGAATCACCAGATCATCATTACTGGTATTGGAGAGTCGATGCTGTTCATGGGGTTCGATGGCGATGCATGAACCAGTCGGACATTCAAAATTCTTCCCATCAACAGTTACTTGTGCAGAACCAGAAGAGATATAGAAGATTTCCGTCATGTCTTGATGATGGTGCATTTCTGCTGTTTCGCCAGGTGGGAATACAGCGTGAGAAAGATACACCAAGTGATCGATAGTATTTGGTGAAAGCAATACCTTCTTGCGGATGTTTTGATTGTGTGAGACGCCTGCATCCTGCAGGTCTGCGAGATTGGCCAAATACATGGCAACCTTCAAATCAATAGACATTAGCGATGGTGGCATCAAACCCTGTTAATGGGCTCAGGCAACACAATGTTTTCCTGTGATTGAATCTGAATCACTTGTGATTCACGCTTGTCTGAATGCATGGAGCGCTGCTGACGTCCGATTCCAAGGCGACGTCTGGTCAACTCCAGGATTGGAATGATTCAGCTTGGCAGCGCCGGGCTTTCATGTTGTGCTCCACGGCATCAGCGACGTCAATGTCCATTGACGACCATCGGCATCGCTTCGTTCTCAGCTGCCGACTCTTTCAGCAACGCTCTGCTGGCTAACAGGCTGAGAGAGAACAGCTCAGCCATCCAAGCTGCGCGGACGCCGGCTGAGCGGCTCCCGTGTTGATGGGATTGAATCCTCGCAGCATCGATTGAGCGGCTGTGCGGCCATCCGCTGCGCCTGCTGCTCAGCCGCCCGGAAGGGATGATCACCGCCGCTCAGCTGACGGCAGCCGCACTGGAGGCGATCCTTTCGGACCGTGACGGACCACCGCAGAAACCGGAGGGAATTGCCATTTTTGCTGCCGCGCCCACCGACTGATAAGCAGCTGTAAACAGGGTTTTGATCCACCGAATCAAATCATCTTTCCACAGGTTTTCCACAGATTCGACAGGGCTCGATTCAGGCCTGCCAGCCCCTACCGGACATTCCGGGGAAAACGAGCCCTCCACTTGACAGGTGGATCTCGCGTCCTTCGAGGTCGTATTCCACGACACATGCATGGCGATTAAACCCAGTGAGGGCCTTGATTCTTCACGGAGCACGTCGCTTAGGCGGACTGAATCCGCTTTTTGACAGCACTGCAAGCGCCATGGCCTGATGAATGGGTTGACAGCCGTGGGGCGAGTTGAACGAGACACCCGATCTGATGCCGATTCACATGAGTGTGGAAAACCAGTTGCCGGAGGATCTGTATCGCGCCATGGGGGGGTTTATCGCTGAGCATCCGCAGTGGGACCAATACCGCCTCGTCCAGGCCGCCATTGCAGGTTTTCTCTTTCAGCAGGGCTGCAAGGAGCGCACCGTCGTGCAGCACTACCTCGGAGGTCTGTTTCGCAAGCAGGCCTGCACCCCCGATGGTCTGCATTCGTAGGGCACTGCAGCACTTCCTTGGCAAACGGCTCACTCACCGTTTCCTTGGTGCTCTTGAGCAAGGCTTCGCGGGAGCCATCCAGCATCTGACCGCTC
>ENA-UENW01000345-UENW01000345.1-marine-metagenome-genome-assembly--contig:-NODE-345-length-19374-cov-3.908071_pt1 | contig 19374 bp, 15 predicted proteins | sample MGYA00237876_ERZ529329 | MGnify/ENA primary metagenome ERZ529329 (study PRJEB26372, sample SAMN05368346) | marine metagenome | biome: cultured habitat; feature: ocean water; material: water; isolation... | reverse complement strand
ACTAACCAACTAACCAACTAACCAACTAACCAAGCATCCGTTCCCAAGCGTCCCCCGACGCGCAGGACTAACTTAACCCTAGCCAATCAATCCCATCACCTTCTGCCGATACGTTTGGCCGATAGGCACTTCATATTCCCCGAGGAAAAGTCGATTGCCAGAGATGCGGTCGATCTTATCCATGGCCACGAGGAAGGATTTATGCACGCGTAAGAAAGTTGGCTCGCCTAGTTTTTCCGCGTAGTAGGAAACAGAAGCATGGGTGAGTATCATACCGGTTGGTAAGTAAACCTTAGTGTAGTTGCCGTAAGCCTCGATGTAAATGATCTCGTTGGTACGTAGCCGGTGGTATTGCTTGTCGCCTTTGACGAAAAGTTGGCGTTGCTCTTCTTGCTGAGCTATTGGGGCGTTCACAGGGGTGTTAGCCTTTGGCGGGAAGGCATTCTCAATGGCCTTTAAGAATCGAGCAAAAGAGTAGGGTTTCAGTAAGTAATCAGCTACCTGCAATTCGTATCCTTCCAGCGCAAATTCCTTGTACGCCGTTGTTACGATGACCTTAGGTGGGCGATTGAGCGTCCGCAAAAAATCAAAACCTTTGAGCTTCGGCATATTCAAATCCAGAAACATGAGGTCCACCTGATTGGATTGGAGATAGGCTATGGCCTCCAGCGCATTATAGCATTGGTGAGCCAACTGCAGGTGGGGTAGCTCTTTAGCAAAGCCCTTGATCAGCTCGTGTGCCAGGGGCTCATCGTCAACTATGAGGTACTTGATAGTCATGCTTACTATGGTTCTATGGTCAGGGTGGTGGTGTAAGTATTGTCTTTGATGTCGATCTCTAACTGATGTTGCTCAGGGTACACTAGTTCCAAACGCCGCCGCAAGTTGTCTAACCCAATGCCGGGTTCTGTAGGTAGTTCCTCCGGGTCAAAGTTGTTTTGGATTTGGAAATGAATACGTTCCGCAGTGGCGGTAAGTTGGATATCAATAAAGGCATCTGCTAAGAGGCGCTCTGCACCATGCTTGAAGGCATTCTCCAACAATACAATGAATAAGAGAGGAGATACCATTACCCCACCTTCTACCTCATCCACAAATGTGATGTTTACTTTTTGATGCTGCCGTATTTCGTGCAGCTCGATGTAGTTCTGCAGATAGCTTACCTCATCACTCACTAGCACCATTTCCTTCTTGCCCTCGTAGATGGTATAGCGCATCATGTCGGAGAGTTTTACGATCACATCAGGCGCTTCTTTGGCCTGGTTGACGGTGAGTGCATGTAAGTTGTTGAGCGTATTGAAAAAGAAGTGGGGGTTGATCTGTGATTTGAGAAGAGCTAATTCCGCCGCCGATTTTTCACTTTGTATAGATCTAAACCATTTCCATTGCTCGTAGATCCAGAGGACCATGAAGACGGGGACCGGCCACAGGAAAGAAAATATCAACTCTTCCTTGTACTCGAAGTAATTTCCAGAAAACATCCGGCCGTACACAAACACCAACATGATTAAGGCATACAAACCAATAATCACAGCGCGGTACTTAGCGAAGAACTTTGGTACTACCCAAGCAACTAGATATATCCAAATAGCTACAAGCAATCCGATACTCAGTGGGTTATCCTCCATCTCCGAGTAGTCCTCTACGATCAGGATTCCTCCTAAAAGGCTCAGTATGGTGCCGATGTGAATGAGTAGCCGCGTCTTGTCCTTGACCAGTTGGAACTTATAAATGGCGAAGGCGATAATCAATGACCAGACGGTCAATATGGCAAAATTTGCACCAGCTTCGTCAGGGTTGATTAAGAGGACACCCATATTCGCCAGAACAGCACTACCCACCAAGGTGATGAGTATCCCGAGCCAAAGCGGACGAAAACGATGAAAGATGGTCTTCATGTACGGTAAGTAGTTTGACGGTAATTAATGAAACACTTATCTTTTTAGGCTTGTCCTTTTACACACGTTAAGTCCAAGTTTTCCTAGGCTTAGTGCAAAAAGCCAAGCCGATAACTGTTTCATCAATTGTTTTCCCGTCTCTAATAGTAGGTTTCGTCATCGAAATTATACGGAATTCTCCGCGTCTGCTAAAGCTTTGGCTCAATGACAGTGAATTTGACATGAACACCATCCTTTTTGCCACCAATGCATTTGCTGGTCCAAAAAATGCCTTTCGTACCAATAATGTCGAGGTTGCGATTCTTTTTTAGGAGCGTGTCTTTTAGGAGGATAGTTTTGTTGTAAACACAGAGCGAAATGCACGACAACCTTCTTCAAATTACCGACTTACATAAAACCTACCGCAATGGCACCAAGGCCTTGAGTGGGGTAGATCTCAAACTACAAAATGGCATGTTTGGCCTATTGGGCCCGAATGGTGCTGGCAAGTCCACGCTCATGCGAGTCATTGCTACACTGCAAAGGGCGGATCATGGGCAAGTACTTTTTAATGACGTTGATAGCGCAGAACAGCCTACGGCTATTCGGAGCGTCTTGGGGTACCTGCCGCAGGAGTTTGGCGTATACCCAAGAGTCTCAGCTCAGCGCCTGCTTGATTATATCGCTGTTCTGAAAGGGGTTAATGACAAGAAACAACGAAAAGCACAGGTAGCTTACCTGTTAGAGCAGACCAATTTGTACGCCCAGCGCAAGCAAGCTGTAGGTACCTTCTCCGGTGGTATGCGCCAACGTTTCGGCATTGCTCAAGCCCTGCTCGGAAATCCCCGACTCATTATCGTTGATGAGCCTACCGCAGGCCTCGATCCGGAGGAGCGCTATCGTTTCCTCAATTTGCTCAGCGAAATAGGAGAGCACATGATCGTCATCCTGTCTACGCATATCGTAGAGGATGTCCAGGAGCTTTGTTCGCGCATGGCTATCATGGCCAGTGGGCGAATTGTTCGCCAGGGAGCACCGGCTGAATTATGCAGCACCCTAGACGGCCGTATCTGGCAAAAACAGGTGAGCAAGGCAGAGCTAGCTGCTTATCAAGACCAGTTTTCCGTGCTTTCCAAGCGACTGCAGGCAGGGAATATCCAAGTGCGCGTCCTGTCGGATGTTCAGCCCGATGCAGGCTTTGTGGCCGTTGAGCCAGACCTCGAAAGCTTGTACTTCTCTGCTGTTGCTTCCTAAGTTATCTCCCCCGCCAATTCTATTGCAATGTTATCCTCTCTACTACAGTTCGAATATTCTTACCAGGCTCGCCAACGTACCATGCTCCTTTTCGCTATCCTCTTTCTTGGGCTGGGGTGGCTGATGGGGGCTCGAGGTTTTACACCACCCAACTTATTCCTCAATAGCCCCTACGTACTGGCGCATAATGTGGCACTCTTGTCTCTGTCGGTGGTTTTTCCGGTACTCTTCTTTACCATTAGCGGATTACTGCGCGATCAGCTGTATGATTTTGAGGGAATCTTCTTTAGTATGGCAGTCACTAAGTCTAGGTATTTCTGGAGCCGTCTTGCTGGGGTGTTAAGTATGAGTCTACTGGCTTTCAGTATGATGTTGCCCGGTATGCTGCTGGGGATAGAAACGGCTGGAGTAGAGCCGGGTCGAATATTAACTGGCCAGGCCTGGTCGTACATCTATCTGTGGTTGGTGTTTGTGCTACCCAATACGGTTGTTTGCACAGTAGTAATATTCAGCGCTGGGCTCTTGAGTCGCAATCGCTTGGTGGTTTACGCGGTGGCTATTGGCATCTATGCTTTGTACTGGCTATGTGCCATTTTCCTCAATTCTCCTTTGTTAGCAGCGGCTCAACCACCTGATCCGGAAAATATGATTTGGGCGGCGCTATTGGATCCTTTTGGCATTAGTGCTTTCCTAGAACAGAGTATGTTCTGGACGGCAGTAGAAAAGAATGCGCAATTGCCGGCGCTGTCGGGCTACTTCGTGCTAAACCGATTTGTTTGGTTGCTTTTGGCCTTGTTGCTCTTAGGTTACAGTTATCTCAAATTTAACTTCCGACCAAGCCTTCAGAAGGCTAAGGGGAAGGTTACATCAGATGTAGGGGAGACTACCGTCAGGCCTGCTGAATCACCAATAATTCAGTTGCGACTAAATCACTGGAAAAGCTTCACGTCTATCCTAGGGTTCGAACTTCGTCAGTTGGTATTATCGTGGCCATTCATCCTGATGATGGGGATTTGGATTGTCATCGTTTTTACCGAAATCTATTCCAGAATCAACAGTGGCGGAGCTTACAATGATAGTCTTTACCCAACTACCGCTTTGCTAGTCTGGTTGATTGAGGATCCATTACCGTTCATAGCACTAATACTTATCTTGTTTTATGCTGGCGAAGTGCTTTGGCGTGACCGTGAGCAGAAGGTGGCTGGTATCATTGGCAGTACACCCGTTAGCAATGTTGCACTCTTCTGGGCCCGTGCCGTGACTTTATTTAGCATCCCTTCCTTGTTGATGCTGCTGAGTATAGGCTTGGCTATTGGGTTTCAGATAACGTACGCGCATTGGGAGTTGGAATCCCTTCGCTATTTAGCTATGTTCTATTTCAGCGGTTGGCCGCTCTTCTTTTATGCTACTGTGATTCTTCTGGTGCAATTATTAGCACCACGCAAGTACCTGGGTATGGCCATCGCCTTCTTGTTCTTTCTACTTACACGCCCATTCTTCGCCGGACAAATGGGGTTGCACCATCCGCTCCTGCAGCTAGGAAGCTTCCCAATAGTGGCATATACTGATATGAATGGCTTTGGCGATACCAGTCGCCCTTTCCATCATTTTGCGGTACACTGGACCATTTTAGGTGCTGTTTTTGTCTTCCTTAGTTATCAACTTTGGCCACGATCTTCAGAAAGCGGCTTAATGGCGCGCTGGCAGAATATGCGCCGCCAATGGCGACCATGGAATACCGGTTTTCTAGCCGGATTAGGTTTGCTCTTTCTACTATCCAACGCTCGAATCTATCATGAATTAAACGTGGCCTCAGAATATCGGAGCCCATCAGCGCGGTTAGACTATCGCGAAGCCTATGAACGAAAATATAAATACCTGGAGACGGAGCACCGCTTGTTTCCTACTGCGGTAAACCAAGAGTTAGATTTGTATCCCGATTCGGGTAAGTACCGAGTCCAAGCCCATTATACCGTACAGAACAAAAGCGATACGGTGATCACCCAACTGTTTGTCACGGAACGTCAGCCCTTGCTCAAGCTGCAAGTTGACGGCGCGACCTTACTCGAACGGGATACTACTTTTGGTACTTGGTTATTCAATTTGGAGGAGCACCTGTTGCCGGGTGATACTTTAAATTACCAGTATGAACTCCTCTGGGAGCGGCAAGGCCATCAGACCAGTCGGAGTTTATTGGCCAATGGCACCTACCTCCTTCGAGGTGAATATGATCCAGTACTCAACTACCGATCCAGTTTAGAAATTCAGGATCCTACGGAACGTCACCGCCGTGGCTTGCCGCCACAAGAAGTGGAGGTGGCAGTAGAAGAGCACATCAATCACGCCGAAGCCTCAGTGGGACGCATTAGTTTTGACTGTGTCATTTCCACGGTAGCCGATCAGACGGCCATCGCGCCTGGGGCTTTGGTTGATCAGTGGACTCAGAATGACCGCGCTTATTTTCATTATCAGAGTGCTAACCCTATGATGCCTGTACTCAGCTTCTTTTCTGCGCGCTACAGTAGGCTAGATACAATGGTGGATGGTGTTCAATTGGAACTGTATTATCACCCCAGTCATGACTATAATATTACGCAAATTGAAGCCTCCGCCATCGAGGCACTCGCCTATTGTGAAAGTGCTTTTGGTGAATACCCGCATGACCATTTACGCATTGCGGAAATACCGTCCCATTGGCCATTTGGTGGTCAAGCCTTGCCAGGGACAATCAGTATGGTAGCCGATCGATTGTATTTGACGGACCTTCGTCATTCACCATCTTTTGATCTTGTTGCCAAGCGAACGATTCACGAGGTAGCTCACCAGTGGTGGGGTGGGGCATTTTTGCCGAAGAATACCCCCGGAGCGAGTTTAATTATTGAGGGGCTTGCTAAATACACGGAGGCGGCGGTAATGACGAAAACCCATGGCTGGAGTGCTCCCTGGCAGATTAGCCAAACAGCCAACGGCATGTACTTCCGTGGCCGCGCCAATGCCACTGAGGTAGAACCGCCATTGTATCTCAGTGAGGGAGAGTCTTATCTGGCCTACGGCAAAAGTTATCTCACCTTGATGGCTGTGAATGAACTTCTAGGGCCAAATGCTACTGGTGAGGCCTTAAAGATCCTGGTAGATTCGTTCGCGAATGAAATTGATCCGACGGCTACCGTTTTCGATTTGCTGTCGGCCTTCGATTCCAAAGCGCGTGCTGCAGAACAACAATTAATGAATGATTGGTTCAAGAAACGCTTTATCTATGACTTGAAAATAGTTGATGCGGAGGCTCGTGAGTTATCTGATGGCCGTTATCGAATCCGTGCTCGAATTTCGGCTGAGCGTTCACAATGGGGAAAGGATGGAGTTATGGAGGAGGCAAGACTAGATGAACCTATTTCAATTGGGCTTTTTTCGAAACATCCGAGGGTGATGCGAGCTGGAGAGACTCCTCTGTACTATCAGATGCACGGTTTTAAATCAGGAGATAATGAGATCGAAATAATCGTAGATGAACTGCCAAAGTACTTGATCATTGACCCCTTATGCACTAGACCCGATTCTAAATTAACTGACAATGTCTGGACTTTGGATTAGGCGAATGCTCAGTTAAGACAAAACTACTGGAATTCATAGAGGTGGCGATTACAGGAAATCAGAGAGTATTATCCAAGTGATGGTGATTAGATTCGCGCTTGTTCCCCGAAGTGGTGATCCCTTTACTGCTTCCGGAATACATCATTCTAATAATGAAAGTACAAGAAATGAACCTGAAACCATTACTACTAATGGTTGCGTTCGGAATACTCCTCCCCGGGAGTTTTGCGCAATCATTACGCTTGGATTCCATCTACTTTGATGTAGGTATTGAGGAAACACAAGATTTCGAAGAACGCAGGAAAAGTATCATCCGCGAAACTAATGATCAAGATCAACCGCTAGTTATTGAAACCCAAACCTACGATGGCTTTACCTGGGAAAACTGGCGTCGCCGCGAGTTTACCTACTCGGAAGATGGAGATCTAATCCGCCTACTTATTTCCTATTGGCGCTCCGAAACCGAAGAATGGGACTCTTTCAAGGAAAGAACATTTACCTATGACGAAAATGGGAATGTGCTGACCAAGGAAGTTCGAGTTGCATTGGGCCCTGGAGGCTCGCCAGTAAACACGCGTCGTTGGGAATACACCTATCAAGACGATATCCTCCTTACCGAACTACTAGTACTAACCTGGGAAGACGGTGCTTGGGTGAACGATAGTCGCCAGGTGTGGACCTATAATGGTAACGACCTTACTACCCAACAGCGCCAACAAACCTGGACCGGAGCCGACTGGGAGAATGTCCAGCGTCGAGTATGGGACTATATGGATGGAGCGCCTAGCATGGTGACCGATCAAGTTTATAATGTAGCTGAGGCCAGCTGGACAAATGTATCGCGTGTTGGCTATCAGCTGAATGATGCTGGTCTTTGGAATACGTCTGTTTCTCAAGTTTGGGATACAGAGATGGCTTCCTGGGAAAGCACTCAACGCCAGCTAGTTGATTTTGGTGACGACCTCGTCATTGATTCCGTTACAGAGCAAAAATGGGAAGACGATGAGTGGCAAAACACCCTGCAAAGTACCCAGGAGTTTGATGGCACTACGATCAACCGCTACCAGGATCGTTGGGATGGAGATGAAATGGGATGGAGGTCTTTTGGACGCTACCAGGTACAGCTCAACGAACTTGGCTTAAGCGTATTAGAACAAGGTTGGCAGTACTGGTCAGGACAGCTTATGGACTGGTTCAATGTGAGCAGCACAGATCGTCGTCGATTCTTCTATTCTGAAGTTGTCGTGAACACGAATGAGCCACTCCCTGATGCTAGTTGCCTGTGGCCTAATCCTTATCAGAGTGGGCAGCGAATTAGCTGCGAGTCATTACCGCAAGATGGTACAATCATGCTAGAACTCATCAACAGTGCTGGACAGGTTGTGCATCAGCAAGCGTTAGCCGGCGGTACGGATTTCCAAATCCAGGCTAATCTGCCGTACGGCTGGTACCTCACTCGACTGCATCATGCTGGCCAGTTGGTACATGTTCAACCTTTGGTATTCATCCCCTAATCCCCTCCCCCTAAATCTGATATTATGCGATACTTAAAATATATGTTGGTGTTTGTTGTGTGTCTATCCTTTTTCAAAGGTCAGGCGCAGGTCGACGATACACTGCCACCCTGGGTTATGATTCCCTTCAATTTTAAAATCATCGGGCTCCATACCACAGACAATGGTTCCGACTGGGCACGGGTGCTTTTCCGTTCCTCGAATAATCCTGATCAACTCATTCGGGGATTAGGGCAAATGTTCTATGATCCAACAGACTTCCCTGGCGGAGAAGGCTGGGTTCGCGATAGTATGTTTTTGACGGGAGTAATGACATCTCCACAGCCTCCTCAGACGGCTGATAACTGGCCGGGAGGACAGCCTCCTTTCCCAATGCAGTTGGATGCTTATCTCAGTGAGGGAGACGGAATGCCGCTTGTCCCCCCAAGGCCGGTAACGGTGAGAGTTATCCGCGTCTTCTTCGAAGAATTGAACGAATAATCACACCCTTTAGATTATAACCTTATGGTCGCTCCTGATAACGTTCAGGAGCGACTTTTTTCGTGCGAAGTGACGCTTCATGATCTATCTTTGCGCTCAATTCTCTGACAAAAGTTCCAAGTAATGAAATGGATGTTATGCGCTCTTGTACTACTCACTCTAAGTAGTTGTACCGCTGAGTTTGAGGGAGTTTGGGGTAGTACTTCTAATGATGAAGACTTTATAGTAATTCGACGCCCAGAACAGGCCGAGGAGCAACTATGGGCGGTAAGCTCTGATATCAAAGTTTGGGAAGCCTGCCGAAAGATAAATGGCCGTGAGTATGCTGGCCGACGCCTAAGCTTAGAACGAAAGGGAGATGAGCTTATAGTAACTGACAAATACAATACTGATACTCCCGTAAAGACCTACAAGTTGCTGCCGCCAAAAGGACTAATGATGCGGCCCTGGCTCACCTATCAGCAGATGTCAGCTGATTTTCCACGACAATACATTGCGGACCCTGATACCATTGTCAAAACGGCTGCTGGAGCAGAGAAGTGGTTTTACCCCGGCGACTTGGCACTCATCTTTGCGGACGATAAGCTCATTAAAGTGCGGGAAAACTATCGGTTAAACCGTAATTACAGCCTGGTCTGGCCAGGAATGGAGCGAGAAGTTGTACTACGAATTCTTGGCACACCAGATCGAAAGAGCGTCCTGGATGGGGAATGGAGCTATGGCCTGGAGGCAAAATTATTCTTTGAGGAAGATATTCTAACCGAGGTCCAATTGTTAGACGCGACTAAAGAGATTGCAGCTGCGGATGCCGAGCGAAGGGCTACCGAGCTTGGTCTGCGCGACAAAATACTTCCGTTGATTGATCAGCAAAAATGGTATGAGCAGGATGCAGAAGTGGTGGGCAAATTATTTGATGAAGTAGCAAAAGCAGGCCCCGGAGGGCGAGCAGGAACCATTGTTGCAGCTTTCACGAAAAGAAAATCGCCAGAGATAAACTATCCAATGCTGACCGCAATGAGTAGCTACCTCAGTACCAGTGCACCTACTACGGAAGAACTGGCTCAATCTGTCGGGGCAATGGACTTAAGCATGAATGACATCCGAAAGAATAGCATTCTGCGTAAAGAAGTGCAGGATTTTGCCATGGAACGCCCGATCTATGCTGAAGAACAGGATATGATTCTAATTCGCTCCAAAGGAAAACACAAGTCTGGTGAGGTCGTAAATGTCTACCAGGCTATGTTTGTCCGCGGCAGGCAGATCAACATCATCCAGTTGTCCTTCTTATCCGGGCAAGAACAATCCTCTACCGACGACTTTCAGAATATAATCGAGCAGATTGAACTGTAGCCCTACTTGAAAAGATCATCATAGTCGCTTCCTTCCGCTTTGGGAGGTGACTGTGGTCTTTGCTGAGGCTTAGGCTCAATGGGAGGAAGCTCCAGGGTTTCGCTTTGGAGTTCTTCATACTCCACGAACTCTGATTGACGCTGACGCTCTACTTTTTCCTGCACATTCTTGATTTTCTTGCGAAACAGGGCTCGACCCAGCAAGAATACGCCCACTACCGGTGCTCCAATTAGTGTCAAGGCGGCCATGGCGGCACCCGCAATCAAATTGCGGCGGAACAGTTTGCCAATCCAGCCGAAGTAGTCGAGGATCACTTTGTGGTCAATAACAGCCGTAGCAATTACGATCACTGGTAGGAGGAACCACAGGAGGCGGAAGACAATCTGGACAAACCAGAACATGGCGATGAAGAAGAGAATCCCAATCACGATGCCAACTATGCCTGAGAACGGGCTGTTGTTGTTGCCACCAAATTGATAGGACCGTTGGGTAGTCATGTCGTATATTTTTTAAGTCCTTTCGGACAATTTTCTGTCAATATAACCCATTTCAAGGGAAGGAAGTTGGCCGAGGATTCATCCTTTCGACGAGTGGATGTTTTTTCTATACCGAGGTGGATCGTTCATGGCTAAGGCCGGACATCTGCCTCAATACCGATTGGCATTCCACCAAATTAGGCCTACTTTTGTTATTCTCAGTGTGAGTGATCATAACCGCTAGTGTGTCCGGCCAAAAGTACCGGTTCTAATTAAGCTGGCGAAATTCGGTTCCTCACCATTTAACTAAGAATTGAAGACGATAGTAATGCGATATTTTCTCCTCCTATTCAGCAGCTTAATCGTTTTGAGTCTTTCTGCTCAAAAGACCATGGAAATTGCGGCCGAGACCAAAGGCTGTGATGGTAAAGCACTTTTCCTCTATACTTTTGATGGTACCTCCTTCAAACCATTTGCAAGTTCAAATGCAGAAGAGGACCAATATGCATTTACGGTGCCAGCAAAAGGCCACCAGTTCTACTACTTCGGCCCAGACCCGAGTCATCTCACTCCAATCATTCTAGGAGATGAGCCCGATGCGGTGCTTACTACTAGCTGCAACGGTGCGTTAGGTACTGGCGTTCGTAACTCTACCATTAATAAGCAGTACAATGGACTCAAAGCAGAATTTGGCCGCATTAATGGAGAGAACCAAAAAGCAATCACGACTTACCGCAGAAGCTTCCGCGATCCAGATCTCAAACCACAGAGTATTGAAATGATGGCTGAGGTAGATGCTGCTCGCCTGCGTCTGTTAGATTCCCTCAAGAAAGCTAATCCCTTCCTAGCCCGAGTAGCTGCCCTCAACACCTACTTGAGCTATTTCAATAATGGAGAGGAGGAGTACGACAATGAGATTGCCTACTTCGCGCGTGAGTTTTTCCAATTTGTAGATTGGAAGGATGAGGGTTTTCATAAGCTACCATGGGTGTACGAGAGCTTCAAGAATTATACTTCTACTTTGTCGCAGGTCTACAAAGATGATGTGCAGTTCATTGAAGTGATGGGGCCAACCTTCGCTGAAATTCCGGAAGGCAGCATGGCCGAAAAACTCGCCTTAGGTGGGGTAGTGGCTATCCTCAAGCAGAAAAACCATCCTGCCTTTGCCCACTATGCTCGTCAATTTATCGATCACTTTGGTGAAGAAGACCCTAATGCAGCAGCTGACCTAGAGCGTCAGATTGAAAGTCAGAAGAGCTTTGTCGTAGGAGGCACAGCGCCTGACTTTACCCAGCAAACGCCAGAAGGAGAAGACCTGAGTCTAAGCGACTTCCGTGGAAAGGTTGTACTCGTCGATTTTTGGGCCAGCTGGTGTGGGCCATGCCGTCGGGAGAACCCTAACGTAAAGCGCGTGTACGATACCTACCGCGAACAAGGTTTTGAAATTCTCGGCGTGAGCCTGGATCGCACCAAAGATCGTTGGCTCAAAGCGATCGCTGATGACGATCTACCTTGGCCACATGTAAGCGACCTAAAAGGATGGAAAAATGAAGTAGCACTACTTTACAGCGTCAGCTCTATACCTCACACTATTCTCCTGGATCGTGAAGGCAAGATCATTGCCCGCGGCCTACGCGGACCACAGTTAGAGGCGAAGTTGGCTGAGATTTTTAGTGCGGATTAATATCTGTGAACCACCTAAGGGTTTCGATAAAAATCTTTGATGGACAAAATCCGTTCATCAGGCTTCAGCCTGATTGTGAAATGGGTCGCTCAGAAGTCCATGTTACATCATGAAAGAAAGATACATCCGGAATAATCAGCCCCATATTCAGCCGGTGGGTGGTGCATTCAGTGTTACTTTACTTGCTCATGATGCTGTACCTGTCGCAAAAGTCAAAGAAATTCGTCGACAGCGTGATGAAAGTTTATCTAAGCTTGTTGTCGGCGATTCCGCAGATGAAAGAATTGAATGTCACCAACGCTACTTCGAAGCCTTAGAACAATTACTTGATGACAGAGCGAATCAATGTCATCTTTTCCGAGATGAAAGGGTTGCCGACATCATTATGGAGTACATTAGAAAACTCGATAGGCAATACTTTTATCTGGAGGCTTTGTGTGTGATGTCCAATCATATTCATGTACTGATGGATCTTTCGGTACAAGTTCCATCTGACTGGGATGGAATGTCCGAACTACCTGCTTATGTTCCGCTAAGTGATGTCGTTGGTCGAATCAAAGGAGGAATAAGTTACCAGTTTCATAAGTTGGTTGGCGATAAGCGCCCCCTGTGGGGTAAGGGATATTACGATAGATGCATTCGCTCGAAAGAGCATTTTCATTCGGAGCAGAATTACATCGTAAATAATCCCGTAAAAGCAGGGTTGGTATCTAATTGGAAAGACTATCCTTATACCTATTTACCTCCGCAGGGGTATTAATGACTGACATTAATTTGCTCTTAGCAGGCTGAAGCCTGCTGAACGATCCATTTACTTACGCGGGATATTCCACATAATTCCGCGGCGTCTCCCAGAGGCGAATACTCAATTCGTAGCGATCATCTAATTTGGCGCGGATACGCTGCCAGACCACGTAGCAAATGTTCTCAGCAGTGGGGTTGAGGTCGAGAAATTCTTCGGTATCAAGGTTGAGGTTTTTATGGTCAAAGCGGAGCTCCACCTCTTGCTTGATAATGTCTTTGAGGATCTTCAAGTCGATTAGATAGCCAGTTTCTGGGTCCACCTCACCCACGACCTTTACTTCCAATTCGTAATTGTGGCCATGATAATTGGGGTTGTTGCACAAGCCAAATACCTCCTTGTTCTTCTCAGCAGACCAAGCAGGATTGTGTAGGCGGTGAGCAGCATTGAAATGGGCACGACGAAACGCGGCAATACGCATAGTTATGACATCGGTTGATTAACAGTATTCCCAACAAAAAACCGGGCTTTAAGTTCTTGGGAATATAATTTGGCGAATGCCCGGGGAAACTTTAATTTTGACCTAACTATTTTGTTCATACACAGCACCGAGTGGCGCTGTTGAAAATATATCCTGTATCAGCCGCAATTGGCGAAGTGGGAGTTTTTGCAAAACGATATAGTATTCCGGGCAGCGAAGGTCCATTCCTTTTGAAGGACCATTGCTACTCTAAATATACCTAAAATAATAGCCGCAGTTAATCCTGTGGTTCTGTTTAGATGCTCAATTAATGAGTACTACTCTGGTGTAGAGTAGTCTATCCGTCCACCGAGGTGTTCGGGTAATTGGCCCTATCGTTTTCCTCCCTTCGGCTTTGGTAATGCTGGTACAGTCTACAATAAAACAGGCTATGCTCTTCGATGATATCATCGGGCAGGAACCGGCAAAGGCACTATTTCGACAGATGGTACAATCTGATCGTCTGCCTCATGCGCTGCTGTTTCTTTCGGCACCAGGCAGTGGAGGCTTGGCGCTGGCACTGGCATTAGCTCAGTTTTTATTGTGCGAAAATGGCGATGGTACTAATGCTTGCGGTGAGTGCAATCATTGCAAGAAAGCCTCCAAGTGGATTCATCCGGATCTACATTTCTCTTTTCCGACCGTTGGAACGAATGCTATTTCAGATCATTTTCTACCGCAATGGCGGGAAGTGTTAGCTACCAATCCGTATCTCGAGATTAATGATTGGTTGCAGCATATTGGTGCGGAGAATAAGCAAGGGAACATCAACAAGGAGGAGTGCCGAAGCATTATTCGCAAGCTCAGCCTGAAGAGCTTCGAAAGCCCTCGCAAGATTATGGTTATCTGGTTGCCCGAATATTTGGGTAACGAAGGGAACCGTTTGCTTAAGCTTATTGAAGAGCCGCCAGCAGAGACCACCTTTATCCTGGTAGCGGAGAACCAAGAGCTTATTCTGAATACGATCCTTTCTCGTTGTCAGCTGGTGAAGATCCCGGCCTTGCAGGATGAGGAAGTAGCTGCTGGTTTGCAGCAGCAAAAAGACATTCCTGCCGAAAAGGCAAGTGCTATTGCTCAGCTGGTAGCGGGCAATTTTAATGATGCCCTCAAAGCAACGCAGCAAGAAGAAAGCGATCAGGCAGTTGGTTTTCTGGATTGGATGAGACGCTGCTACAAGGGGCAACCAAGAGAGCTAGTGGAGTGGGTAGATGGTTTTGCAGGCCTTGGCCGGGAGAATCAAAAACACTTCTTACGCTATGCCCTGCACTTTTGGCGAGAATTTCTCGTTTTGAAAACTTTAGGCCCTGAACAGGTGCGTTTACGAGAGCGCGAAAAAAAGACTGCACAGGGCATGGCAAAGGTGATAGAGATTCCTCAATTGGAAGCGATTGTATCGCTGCTGGATGAGTGTACTTATCACGTTGAGCGCAATGCGCACCCAAAACTATTATTTCTGGATACGAGTATTCAGATCAATCATATTATTAAACGTTGGTCGGCCTACCAGCAGTTGCAGGAAAGGCGATCATTGATAGCTGGCAGCAGGTGAAACTCTTAGGTTTTTGAGTTGTTTCATCATAAGCTGTTCAGACCAAGAATATATAACAGCATGGGATGTACTGGATGTAGTGTGGCCCTGGAAAATGGAACCCCGAAAGGCTGTGGTAGCAAAGGCAATTGCTCTACTGGTGGCTGCAATCGGATGAATACCTTCGACTGGCTTACCCAAATGGATATGACCGATGTCGATGGTTTCGGAATTGTAGAGGTGAGTTTCAAAAACGGATCCCGCAAGAGTTTTTATACCATGCCAACACACCTTCACCTAACTACCGGCGATATGGTAGTAGTGGAAGCGAAGAGTGGCTATGATATTGGACGAATTAGTTTGTCAGGCGAGTTGGTTCGCCTGCAGATGAAAAAGAAAAAATTCAAAGACGAGCACCTGATTCATGCGGTGATCCGACGTGCAAACGAGCGCGATATGGAACGCCTGGGTGAAGCTCGCTCTTTGGAACGCCATACGCTGATTCGAGCTCGAGCCATTGCTCGTTCACTCGATCTGGATATGAAGATGGGCGATATAGAATACCAGGGGGATAAGCGTAAAGCTACCTTCTACTATACCGCCAATGGAAGAGTAGATTTCCGGGAGTTGATCCGGCACTATGCTCGTGAGTTCAAGGTGAAGATTGAAATGCGCCAGATCGGTGCCCGTCAGGAATCGGCACGGATTGGAGGCTTGGGGTCTTGTGGTCGTGAGCTGTGTTGCTCCACTTGGTTAACCGATTTTAAGTCGGTTTCTACTGCTGCTGCTCGTTACCAGAATCTGGCAATCAATCAAGCCAAATTATCCGGGCAGTGTGGACGATTGAAGTGTTGCCTTAACTATGAACTTGATACTTACATGGAAGCGGTTCGAGCTTTCCCGAAAAAGGCGGATCGAATCCAAACGGAAGTGGGTACAGCTACGCTGGTAAAGACGGATATCTTCAAGCAGCTGATGTTCTATTCTTACACTGAAGGACGTAATCGAGGAAAGCTTTATGCTTTGAGCATTGAGCAAGTTCACGAGATTCAGAAACTGAATAAGCAGGGCGAAAAGCCGATGGATCTTGGGCTGATGGTTATTGATCTAGGTGACGGCGAAGAGCAAGAACCAGATTATGAAGACGTAACTGGAGTGATTGAGCTTCCGCCAGAACAGCGCAAAAAGAAGAAGCGTAGAAATCGCCGTAAGAAGCCTTCTGGTGGCAATAAGCAAGGCGGTGGTGACAGCAGCGATAAGAACGGACAAAACAAGACGGAAGGCAATAAGGGAAAGCAGAAGTCTGGAAACCGTTCTAAGCAAAAGCCACAACAGCAAAAGCAACAGAAGCAGCAGCAAGAAAACAAGGGGCCACAGAATCAGACTTCTGCTGAAGAAGGCAAACAAGGAGGTGGTAATAACCGCAACCGGAATCGTCGAAAAAACCGACGCCGCAACAACAAAAACAAGCAAGGTGGCGGTGACGAGAAAACAAATAATTCTGATTCACAATAGCGTACTCTAACCAGTACAAACCAAACAATCAATGAAACGAGCATGATCTTATTTAATCATAATGTCACCCCGGGATCTGATTAAAGAAGGTTATGTGAGAGCGCAGCGGTTACAGATGTGCAGTCCTGATAGCTGTCGGGATTTTGAACTTTGGCGTAGCCGCAGAAAAATTTAAACGAATGAAATACGATCTCACTGTTATCGGTTCTGGCCCTGGTGGCTATGTAGCAGCCATCCGTGCCGCACAGTTGGGCCTGAAAACGGCAATCATCGAACGCTATCCAACACTTGGAGGAACCTGCCTTAATGTCGGTTGTATTCCCTCAAAGGCATTGCTTGATTCATCCGAGCACTATCACAATGCCGCAGAAAAATTTGCGCTGCACGGGATTCAGTTAAAGGATCTCAAGGTAGATATGCCACAGATGATCAAGCGTAAGAATGAGGTAGTTGCTCAGACTTGCGACGGTGTGGCTTTCTTGATGAAGAAGAACAAGATTGACGTATTCCACGGGCACGGCTCCTTCCAGGACAAGAATACAATCCTGGTGACCAAGGACGACGGTAGCGCAGAAACGATCAGCACGGATAAGACGATTATCGCAACCGGCTCAAAGCCGATTACCCGTGCTGCCTTTAACTACGATAAGAAGCGCGTGATCACTTCTACCGAGGCATTGAACATCACTAAAGTGCCAAAGCGAATGGTCGTAATTGGTGGTGGTGTTATCGGACTGGAACTCGGTTCTGTTTATGCACGCTTGGGCACAGAAGTAGAGGTAGTGGAGTTTGCCGACCGTATTATCGCCGGCATGGACAAGGACTGCAGCAAGGAACTGATGCGTGCACTGAAGAAGATCGGCGTTAAGTTCCACTTGAAGCATGCTGTGACTGAGGTGAAAGCTACTAGTCGTAGCGTAACCGTTAGTGTACAGAAACGTGATACAGATACCACTTTTGACCTGAAAGCGGACTACTGTTTGGTGGCCATCGGTCGCCGCGCGTATACAGATAAGCTAGGCTTGGAGAACATCGGTCTGGGTACTGATGACCGTGGTCGGATTGAAGTGAATGACCACCTGGAAACATCAATTCCTGGTATTTATGCCATTGGTGATGTGGTCAAGGGTGCTATGCTGGCTCACAAAGCTGAAGAAGAAGGTGTCTTTGTAGCTGAAACAATCGTAGGCCAGAAGCCTCATATCGATTACAACTTGATTCCTGGTGTTGTGTACACTTGGCCAGAAGTGGCAGGAGTGGGGCAGACGGAGGGTCAGTTGAAAGAAGCTGGTGTTCCTTACAAAGCTGGTAAATTCCCATTCAAAGCATTAGGTCGCGCCCGTGCTAGTACCGATACGGAAGGTATGATCAAGGTGTTGGCACACAAGGAAACTGACGAGATCTTAGGGGTACACATGGTAGGCCCACGTACGGCAGACATCATTGCGGAGGCGGTAGCTCTAATGGAGTTCCGTGCTTCGGCCGAGGATGCGTCGCGCATGAGCCATGCTCACCCTACGTATACGGAGGCCTTCAAAGAGGCTGCCCTGGCGGCAACGGATAACCGTCCATTGCACATTTAAGCGCATACTACCGTAAAAGGATAAGCAGAAGAGGTTGTGATCATTGATACGCTTTTTGAAAGCATTTAGTCAATAATCGCGACCTCTTTGTTATTTCAAGACGTTTGTATTGATATCACTCACATAACTCTTTATTCGATGGCAGCTTCTGCTGAAATGCCTTACTTCATCAAGCCTTCACAGGCACTCACTACTGCCGAAAAGCACGAGGCGTATCAAACCGCTATTCAAGCTATCGAAGCCAATATTTTTGGCGAAACGGATGAGACCCTCAAAATGGTGACGATCAATTGCCTGCTGAAGACGTACTTGCCTTATTACTATTGGGTCGGTTTTTACCAGGTGAAGAACGGCCGCCTCACGGTGGGACCATACCAGGGGACGTTAGGATGTTTGCATATCGACTTCGGCCGCGGCGTTTGCGGTAAAGCAGCCCAAACCCAGGAAACGCAACTCGTGGAAGACACCCACGCCCTCGAGCAAGGCACTGCACATATCGCTTGCGACCCCAATTCACAATCAGAAATTGTCGTCCCAGTCTTCAATCCTGCTGGTGACCTTATCGCCGTTTTTGACGTTGACAGCACCCTAAAAGGCTCCTTCGATGAAGTAGATGCAGCATACCTGGAAAGCTTACTCAAGAAAACATTCGCCGAAGGCTAAAGAAGAAAAAACGATAATTCCCACCTAACCACCTAACCACCTAACCACCCAAGGCACCGAAGTTCACCTAAGTATACAAACCATATTAACAGTAGCGTCCAAGCCAACTGATCAACTAATCCAACTAATTCAATTCACTCAACTAATCCAACCACCTAACCACCTAACCTTTCAACTTCTCATTATTCGCATGTCGGTCTTTATCTCGCTGCGTCTTCTTCGCTAAGTTTCGTTGCAAGGCTTCCGTAAGGTCAACCCCGGTTTGATTGGCAAGGCAGATTAGAACAAAGAGTACATCGGCCATTTCATCGCCTAGTTGTGCAGGAGCGCGGCGGGCATCCTCGGGGCGCTTGAAGGATTGTTCGCCGTAGAGTCGGGCCATGAGTCGGGCCACCTCGCCCACTTCTTCCATTAACACGGCAGTGTTGGTCAACTCACTATAATATCGAATACCAATGGTGTTGATCCATTCGTCTACCGTTTCTTGTGCTGCTTTGAGGGTCATGCCTTTCGTTTGATTGTGAAATAGAGGGCTAATAATACACCATTTTATACCGAGGCCGAAGAGGTTTGGGAATCCAAACCTTCTGCGCCTCG
>ENA-UENW01000343-UENW01000343.1-marine-metagenome-genome-assembly--contig:-NODE-343-length-19513-cov-3.657187_pt1 | contig 19513 bp, 10 predicted proteins | sample MGYA00237876_ERZ529329 | MGnify/ENA primary metagenome ERZ529329 (study PRJEB26372, sample SAMN05368346) | marine metagenome | biome: cultured habitat; feature: ocean water; material: water; isolation... | reverse complement strand
CTTAGAGCAAGAAAATTCCCAACACGCTCTTAATCTTGGCATTCGTAGTAGTTAAGTCATAAGTAAGTACCCAATTAATTCTACAAACAATAATACACGCAACAATGAAAACCAACGCACTAAAGGCTATTGGGTTCGGCCTTCCAATCCTCGGTTTGATCTGCATCTTGCTTTTTTCCCTTACAGCGGGGAAACTTCCTTTCGTAATGCAAACACTAGCTACATTCCTTCTTTTGAGCGTAGCATCAATTATCATTGGAGGTTTCTTGGGTTTTTTATTTGGTATCCCCAAAAAGCATTCCGGTGGTCAAAACACCGGACAGCAATTATACACGTCCAATACTAATCTTGAAGAAATATCAGACTGGCTAACAAAATTATTAGTCGGAGCAGGTTTAGCGCAATTCACCGAGTTATTTGGATTCCTAAAGAGTTTCGCTCATGACATTGCGAACAACTTAACCGCAATCGGTAACGAGGAGGCTTTTATAATAGCCTTAGTCCTGTACTTTTTGATCGGTGGTTTTCTAATTGGTTATCTAGGGACACGAATTCTTCTTCCGAAGGTATTCGCAGATGCTGATAACTTTACGAACAGCTCAGAACCACGTCCTTAGTACTTTCTCTGATTCATTTCGCCACTCTCTCTGACGCAGGCGCTAGAGACCAAAACCTCATAGCTAGATGGTTTTATGGGAGGGCGGGAGATCGCGTATGTAGATATCGCAATAGTCAATATCTCTTCAAAGTCCAAATTATAGAGCAGCATTACGAGTAGGTTGTTCCCTTCTCTTCAGATTTCTTTTCATTTGAAAATCTCAAGCTAGACCCTTTCCAATTTCTTATATGGCTTCGGGGGTAGATTTATTTCGACATTATCTCCCGCTCTAACCTCCCCTCCCACTAATACTACTCCCATAATTCCTGCCTTCCGAACCAAATTCCCGTCCTCGTCTCTATCTAAAACGGCATTCATGAGTCCTGGCTTAATCGAATCAATTTGTTTACAAGGGTTTCTTAAACCGGTGACCTGCACTTTAGCTGTTTCACCAATAGAGAGTACCGTATCTCTAGGCAGTTCCAGCAGGTCAATCCCTTGCGTTGTGATATTCTCTCCCATCTGCCCCGGGCTGACTTCAAATCCCTTCTCTCGCAACTCCACGAATAATTCGGAATGCATTAAATGTACTTGCCGAAGATTAGGCTGTGTTGGGTCTTTGGCTACTCTAGAGCGATGTTTGACCGTTTCGCCCATATGAGCATCTCCTTCTACGCCTAAACCTGGCAGGAGTAGGATCTTGTCACTTTGATACTTATTGAAGGTGTGGCTGTTGCTTTTACTGACTGATATTACGGTTCCCATTTCCTGCTTCTTCTTATGTCTTGATGATCTTGAGGCCTAGTTTTAAAGATAAGTACTCTACTGGAGTGAGTCAGTTGATAACATTCCTTGCTGTACCCTCCCCTACTGCGTGGACAATTGCTTTGTTCCTAAATACGCTCACCAACTAGTAAAACATGCCCTCTACTTTAACCTATCGTTTTTCCTTATTAGATTTGATCAATTTGACTTGCTACAGGAAAAGACCTCAGATGAATCTTGCTATTCTTACTTTGATGATTAACGCTGGACTTTGCGTCCTAATCTGGATAGTACAACTGGTGGTATACCCCAGCTTCCGACATTATTCTGAGGCAGAGATGAAGTACTGGCACCCAATTTATACGGTACAGATTACCTACATCGTACTCCCGCTCATGGTAAGTCAGTTAGGGCTGTACATCTATGATGCTATGCGTACAAGCTCTTGGCCAACATTCCTGGTATTAGCGCTGGTGGTGGCTACTTGGCTGGTGACGTTCTTAATCTCGATCCCTTTACACAATGCCATCGATCAAAAAACTGACTCTATGCCGGCCAGGGAAAAACTGATACAAACCAATTGGATACGGACGGGTATCTGGACATTAGTCCTCATGCTAAGTGTGGTATTTTATGGGATGTAGACCAGGGGACAATCGTTAACTTGATAATTTCAGCCTGCCCTTTGCGACAATAAGAGCATTGCAGTGTCGAATAAGTTATTGCACAAATACTGGCGCCGTATTCCCATACCGCATATCTTTGCAATTGTATGCGAACCATCATTCTTCACATATCAAACTCTCCGGAGTCGGTATAAAAGGCAGTAACTCGAATGGGGTCTTCCATTCAGTGCTGTCGAATCTTTTCTTTTACCGATGCAGCGGTGATCAGACCGTGACTGCAAGGGAGTGATTTCATTGTATTTATTTTCCGGGAAGTTATTCCTTGCAGTGGGCAAGCCTGTTGTGCTTGTTTCCTAGTGGACTGCTTATGACTACCTTAATCAGTCCTTAACAAGAGCTATCAGGCAGATATCCTAAGGTCGGATTGCCCCCACATTGGAAGGTGATTTAATGCCGATTAATGGCGTAGAATGAGAATTAGTGTGAAAGAGAGTCACTAACCTACTTTCGCACAAACATTGAAGCAAATGACAAAGCAAGCATATAATATCCAAGACTTAGGTTTTAAGGAATACCTAAGCAATCATAGATCCGAGAACAACCTTGAATCCTTTACCGTTGGGCGGGTTATTTTGCAGCATAAGGAGCGCTACATAGTACTAACCGAGCAAGGTGAGATTGCCTGCGAACTGATGGGAAATCTGCGATTTACGGCTCAAAGTAGATCTGACTTACCGGCTGTTGGTGATTGGGTAGCGCTAAATGAATACGATACCGATAAGGGACTGATCTATGCGGTCTATCCTAGAGAGAATGTGTTGGAGCGACAGGCCGTTGGACGCAATGGCGAGAAGCAAATCATTGCTGCTAATATTGACTATGGACTCATTGTCCAATCGGTTAATAGGGATTACAGCATTAATCGGTTGGAGCGGTACATCACAATTTGCCACGCCGCTAGTATTGAGCCAATCATCATTCTCAACAAGATCGATTTGATTGAACAAGAGGAGTTAGATAGCATGCTCAATGAAGTAGGCAAGCGCATCAAGGATATATCGGTATTCACCATGAGTAACCTGACCGGTGAAGGTCTTGAACAAATCAAGCCATTGATTCAGACCGGTAAAACCTATTGCTTATTGGGCTCTTCTGGTGTGGGTAAGTCTACTTTGATAAATAGCTTGACGGGGCAGTCAATCATGAAAACGGCTGCGATCAGTGAGGCTATTGATAGAGGTAAACATGTAACCACCCACCGAGAGCTCATCGTACTGGAAACCGGTGGAATAATCATTGATAACCCCGGAATGCGAGAAGTGGGTATTACGGATAGTTCAGCGGGCTTAGAAATGACCTTCGGGCCAATCTATCAATTAGCTGAGCAGTGCAAGTTCAATGATTGCACCCACCAAAATGAGATAGGGTGTGCGGTACTTGCTGCCCTAGAATTGGGAGAGTTAAGTGAAGAAACTTACGAGAACTTCATGAAGCTCGAACGGGAGCAAGCCCATTTTTCTGCTACGGTGCACGAGAAGCGGAAGAAGGATAAAGCCTTTGGAAAAATGGTGAAGCAGGTTATGAAGCAGAAGAAAATCAATAAAGGCTAATGAGAATGTAGGAACGGTCATTTCTGACCGTTCCTTATTTTTTGTGCTTATGGAGCATATCGGCCTACTACCCCTTCCATTATTACTCCTCTCCTCTTTTTTTCTTTAACTGGATGTCGTAATCATCCAGCGTACCTTTTACCCTAAGGTTTAGGTATCGTGTCCTTCTAGTCGGGTCTATTTCCACAATTTCATCTTCTGCTATTTCTCCCTCTTCTGTCTTTTTGGCCCCAAATATCTTGTAGCGGGCTCCTTCCTTAATAATGGCCCAAGGGATACGAACATAATATTCCAACGTACCCACCATGGACTGTTCTCCGGATAGCTCGTAGTGGCCTAATGTGGATTCTATGGTCATATTGGGTATGGTAATAACACCATTCGTTATATCCATATGGTTTTGGAGCGTATCAAACTTAACGGAAGACAAGTTTTTGTCACCCATATAATCAGACAACATCAAGATGGGTTCGTAATTCTCTAAGCTACCGTTCAACAGTTCAACATCCATATGAATCTCTGATTGATCGATGTCCGGTACCAGGTCCGGGTATATTCGAATATTCCCAGTGATGTCCGCCGATAATTGACCATGAACATAATCAGACAGCACCTCATCAGAACCATAGTTTTCGTACTTCAGGAGTAACTGATCTATATCCGCTCCAATTACCTTTAGTTTAGGCTTACAGTAAATTCGATCAGGATTGCTGCCATTGAAATAACCTGACATTAGGAATTGCCCTCCGACAGCCAGCATACTCATCGTATCCACATAGATATAATGATCGTTTGTTGTTCTCAGCCGGCTATGAATTTTTTGTAGGTCCAACTGGTGATAGATAAAATGCTCCACATCCACATCAAAGGTCATGTCGGTGAAAGGGAGTTCGTAAATATTAAAGGCAGTGCTGTGTGCCTCTACATCATCGGTAGTGGCCTCTTGGGTTCCAGTCGTTTTGGCGGTACTTGATGGAATGGGATTGAAGGCAAATAATTGATCAAAGTCGATGTATTGGGCTCTTAAGCCAAAATGATTATCTCGTAGTTTAATCGATTCATCTTCTCCCAGGTAGTAGTTCATATCTACATCGAAAACACTGCGACCTATTTTGCCGTGCATTTGCTCTATGACCAGGTGCTCATCTTCGTAGTGGAATCTTCCGGAAAAGTCTTCAAAACGCATCGGGTGTACATGCATTTTTGCGTCAAAGCGATCCAGATCTATATCTACGGAATGCAATTCAGAATCTTTATAATGCATAGCACCGTCAAAGTGCAGCTTCAGGTTATCAAATTCTTCGTGGCGATAATCTTCGGGTACATAGTTCTCCCCTTGGTAGGAAAAGATATCTTCCAGTTTTAGCATGTCGGCATTTAGGCTAATGTCCAATTCTACATCCCCGTTAAGGGTATCTTTCATCCAGAAACCGTAGTCATGAATATTGCCATTGAAATGGAAATCTGATTGATCAATAAACCCAGTGAAGTCTACGATCTTTAAGTCCCGATCATCAATCAGAACGTCCACATGAAAATCGTGTAGCTCATGGGGATAGTGTTTTAGTTGAGCATGCAAATCCTCTACAAAGAATTCTCCCACAGGGATGTATTCGTAAGCCGTTAATCCGCGAGAAGTAGAATTGAATCTCAATTGTAATCTCAGGTCTTCTATCTGCTCATCTATTCCAGTGGTATCGCCTTGCGTATAACCCGTCAACTCTGCAATATCCAGTAGCTTGGAGTTAATGTTTAACGCTGCTTCAACCGGTGTATTCGCGTTTACACCTGCCGCTAAATCATCTTCCATCAAGGCACCGTAGTTTTGGACATTACCATTGACCTTAAAATCAGATTTGTCTACAAAACCATAGCAATCAACAATCTTTATGAAACTACTATCAATGACCACATCCGCATGAAAATCGTGCAATTCATGTGGGAAAATCTTAGACTGCGCATGAAGTCTTTCTACCACAAACTCTCCTTCCGGTAGGTATTTAGATTCCGTAATAGCGCGCGCGGTAGTTTTGGCCTTTAGTAGCAAACGTAAATCTTCAATCTGCTCATCTATCCCAGCAGGATCCCCTTGTGTGAAGCCCGTCAATTCAGCAATGTCTAAGGAATTGGAGTTTATTTCTAGTTCTGCTTCAACTGGGGTATTCGTATGATGGACTATTTCGACAATATCAGAAACATAGCCCTTTATAGATAAATCTGTACCCCCCATTTGGAGGTCAAACTTATCCAATTCACCACGCTTACCGGTCATGGCAAAGTGCATATCCATCTTGTCAATAGGGACTGCTAAATCGGGCGATTCTACGTGTAGGTTTGTAACCGTTAATTCACTGTAATAGGCTTGATCCAGTGCGTCAAGCGTCTTCTCCGGATGTTCCAGGTCTATGATATCATGAAAACGCATATCGAGCTTCACGTCGCCAGAAATGTCTTGTGTTTCCGACAAGTTGAAAAACTGGGCCAGGAACTCCAACTTAAAATCTGTGTGCAGCTCAAGGTCTACCTCTGGTTCAACGAAATTTTTCACCAGCAAGGAAGCTACGAAATTACCCGATTCCAATTTCGAGGTAAAGTCCTCAATAGCGAACTCCATGGTTTCGAGGGTCTGATCTGCTCCATTGGTGAAGTGGCCTTTAAAGCCAAGATCATCAATCTTTTTACGGACGTCTACATTTTCTAGAAATGCTTCATCTGCCCCAAATTCAACATCGATAAATGGCAATTGACCATCAGCAACCGGGCCGACTACATCCGCATTGAAATAGATTTCACCCGCATTATTATACCGCTCTAAAATGGGAATCAAGTCTTCGGGAGCAAAAGCAATCAGCATATCGAAGTTGGGCTTCACCCCGTTGACATGCAAATCCAAAGCCAGGTCCTTTTTTGTTTCAACACTCCCCAGGATATTAAAATCACCGTTTTCCATCTTGATGCCAGACGGGGCCACTTTGAGTAAACCGGACAACTCATTATACACGATGTCGGTATGCAGCTCAAAGTGCTTATGCTTTATAAAAGTGGTGTCTTGATCCTGAATGACGTTTAAGTCAAACCTTGTATCAATGTGGGCGTCAATTTCACTATTGGCGGTTTTAAACCCACTTTTTGCCCAATGGATAAAAGTTTCGACATCGAGTTTACTCTCTTCATCATACTTATGGATGTCGAGGTTCTTCAGCTCAATGTTTTTTAGGTGAACTTCGAAAGGCGCCGTTTCCTCTACTTCCGTACTGGGTGTGGCTAAGGCATTTTCAATATTAATACTACCGTCTGTATGCTGGATAATATTAAAGAACCCGTCTTCAATCAGTAATTTCTGGACATCATAATTGGCGGCGATGATATCGCTGATGTTGAAGCCTACATAGATATCTGCTACATCTAGAATCAGATCAGCATCCTCTGCCTTGGTCTCATATACTCTAACGCTATCGACCTTTATGGAGATGTAAGGAAAGTTTTTGAAGGGCGCTATATGCGTATCTCCGATGACGATTAAGCCTTCATAGGTCTTGTTTAAGGCATCTATTTCATTCTGTATCAATCCGTCTTGCGACTGATATACGATCAAGGTTAAAGCTCCAATCAGTGCGATAGGTACAAGGGTGCTGAAGAGTAAAAACCTTTTCCAAAACTTGGGTCGCTGAAGGAAGTTGAGTTTCATGGTGTGTTTTCGTGTCTCGATAGAATATACTTGACTGGTAAGAACAAATATAAGCTCGGCCCGTCTAAAGCCTGATAAATTCGAACCAAAACTTTAAGATGGATGTAGCGAAGCTGTTCGTCGCACCGCAAAGGGAGCAGCATCCGTCTAGACAAGGCTTTACACAAGATCATGTAGAAGCTGCGTGGTGCTTCGGACAATGGCCCTAGAGTGCTAAGGTGCTACCCAAAACATCGATCACCCCAAGGAATTGTCTCCAAGGAGTGATCGATATAGTTAAGAAGTTTCGATTAAGCGGTAAACACCCCAACGGAGAAGCGTACCTTATCGTTATCCCGGAAGCTAGTAAACATCTGGCAACCGTAGTGCTCACCTGCTTTCGCACCGGCTACATCCAGCACCAGTACACCTGGTTCGTCCTTTACTACCGTGATCCGATTATTTTCAACCTTCACTTCGTGGTCGTTTTCATCAGTGGAAAAAACACTGAAGACCAGCTTACCACCTGTAGGAAGGGGTGCATCAAGACCAGCCCAGCTGTAGGTCTTGAAATTATCCCAGACAATAGCCAAACGTACAGTATCCACGCCAGCGGGTACGGTATTGTCCTTCAGTGGGTGTACGGAGGCCGTATGTGAGGAGCCAGGGATACTCACAATCTCGTTCACCAGTACCTGGGCAATACCAATTTGGTCGATGATATCGTTGAAGGCCTTGTTCAACTCAAAGGCGTCTGCTACGTCGATGGCACGTGAAGCCTTGCCAGCAATAGCAGCTAGTTTCTTCTGATCGGCTTCGTCACCTACAGCTACGGTGTAGATCGACTTTCCATGGGTGTTCAGTTCGCGAGCGAGGTCTTCTTCTTCCTCACCAGGTACGTCGTGGTTGTCATGACCGTCAGAAAGCAGCACAATGGCTTTCTTGTCGGTCTGCAGATCCGTAAACATGTTACCGGCGTACTCTAATCCTTTGTACATATCGGTATTACCATCGGCATCCAAATCCAGGATGGAGCTGATCGCCGCGTTGCGAACGTCAAGGTCGGTAAGCTCTCTTACCTTATACTGAGTACCGTTCTGTTTACCCCACTCATATTCTCCCTTAGTGTTGAAAGAGCATACGCCCAGAGAGTCTGTTTTAAGGCGCATCAGGCTTACGAAAGAGGCCGCCGCGTTTTCAGCGTACTCCAGTTTGCGATAGCTTTGGTTACCGATGGTTACCGAGCCATCCATACTTCCGGATACGTCGATTACCAATACTACCTCGGCGGGATTCTGTTTGCTGGTGGTTACTTTCTTTGATTTAGCCATTTTTCTGCTATTTATGAGTTAAAGATTTTGGTTTGCTAAGCAGGAGTTTTAGGTGCTCGTCAAAACCGTTTTGTAATTCACATTCACCGGTAAATGGCGCAGAACAGGTTGGAGGTAAGTGCTCGCGGGATTTTTTTTCTACTTTTTTTCAATTTAGAGCAGAGTGGGCTTTTCTGGCTTTATTTAACCTTCTGATTTTAAGACAATTACAACTCAAAGTGTTGTTTGTATTTTTTTCTAAATAAAGCGCAGCAATATTTTTCATACCCTCTAAATGTGCTCCACCATGACTTGGTCTCCTATTACGTACGCAGGATTACCGAGCGGTACTTGAAGCCAGAGCAAGAACTATGGTTAGCTTGGCTGTCCCACTTGATCTTTGGTATGTGCACTCTTTCGGCCTGAAACTGAATACTGCAACTTGGCTAATCTTAGGCAGCGGCGTTACGGTGATTGCCATCGATAAAAGATGTCACAGACAGAAGCCCACGAGTATACCTTACTTCTCCGCTTAGACGTGCAATGCACAGTAACTTAGAGCCACCGCAATTGTACCCTGCACCAAATTCCCAGAGATTTCAGATATTAACGAAGGATTTGAGCCCGCCGCTGTGCGAGTATCATTGCCACTCAACTGATAAAACCATCCATAATGCACCCACCAAACACACTGATTCGACTGCTCTTATGCTGGGCATTCGTTACTCTTTTATCTACCCTTACTACCGCCAATGCTCAATCCGGCACGCGCCTGCTGCGACAACCTACCCTGAGCGCCAAGCATGTGGCCTTCACCTACGGCGGCGACCTCTGGTTGGCCGAGCGCGGTGGCGGCGAAGCAACGCGGTTGACCAGCACTCCAGCCGTAGAGAGCAACCCTCACTTTTCGCCCGACGGTACCCAAATTGCCTTTACCTCTAACCGGGCCGGTACACCTTCCGTCTACATCGTTCCCGTAGAGGGCGGCACACCACAGCGCCTAACCTGGCACCGCTCCGGCGCCAGGGCACGTGGCTGGACACCCGATGGACAACGTGTCCTCTACGCCTCGACTCGCGAGACGGCTCCCGTGCCCTTCAACCGGCTGTGGACGGTGGCAGCCAAGGGCGGACCTTCCACCCAACTACCTGCCCCTTGGGCCTACGACGGCTCCTATGCGCCCGACGGCCAACGTCTGGTAGTGGACCGTATGAGTCGTTGGGATACCGAGTGGCGGGCCTATCGCGGAGGCCAGAACACGCCCTTAGTGGTACTCAACCTTAGTAACCTGGACGAGGTGCACATCCCCTGTGAGCGCACAACGGATGTACAACCACTTTGGCTGGGCAATACCATTTACTTCCTCTCCGACCGTGAGGGCGGCGTAGCTAATGTCTGGGCTTACACACCCGCAGATGGAGGCCTCCGACAGGTGACTACCTACAAAAGTGGCGCCGACATCAAGTGGCTAACTGGTGAGGGTGGTCAGCTTCTCATCGAGCGCGATGGTTATCTGCACACCCTCGATCCCAATAGTGGCAGAACTACTACGCTGACCATTACTGCACGGGGCGACTTCCCCTGGGCTGAAACGCGCTGGGAGGACGTCTCCGAGCGGGTCTCTGCAACTTCCCTCTCGCCGACCGGTAAACGGGCGCTGATGGAAGCTCGCGGTGAGATCTTTACTGTACCTATCGAACACGGCGACGCCCGCAACCTCACCCGCAGCTCGGGAGCAGCAGACCGCGCACCAATGTGGTCACCCGACGGCACGCAAATCGCCTGGTTCAGTGATGCCGGTGGCCAGGGCTACGGCCTGATGATCGGTGATCAGGACGGCATGGGTGAGCCACGCCGCATCGATATCGGGGAATCCAAGATGGCCTGGGAACCCACCTGGTCGGGCGACGGCAAATACCTGGCCTTTGTGGATGACGACGTGCGGGTGCGCGTTGTGGACCTCGAGGCCGGCAGTATCCGCACCGCCGACGTGGGCGGTATCAATCTCGAGCGTGGTGATATGGGCCTATCCTGGTCGCCGGACTCTAAATGGCTTGCCTACGCCCGCTCGGCACCCAACAATTTCCGCCGGGTGACCCTCTGGTCACTGGAAACCGGTGAGACCCAACCACTGACTGACCCGCTGGCGGACGCTTTTGCGCCGACTTGGGATCGGGACGGACGCCACCTTTATTTCCTGGCCAGTACGGACGTCGCTCTAGGTTCAGGCTGGGCCAACACGAGCGCCATCGCTGCTGATCCCGAATACGCGGCTTACGTAGTAGTGCTGCGCGAGGACGACCCAACCCCCTTCCCGCTGCGCAGCGACGAAGAGCCCGAGCCCGACACCAACGAAACGGAAGAGCCAGAAACTACAGAGGAGGAATCGGATGCCGACGACGCCTCCGAAGCGGACGACGAAAGTGTACGGATAGACTTCGACCGCGTTGACCGCCGCACCATTGCTCTGCCCGTACCGGTGAGCAACTACCGCTCGTTGGTCAGCGGCCCCGAGGGTTCGGTATTTATCACCGAGAGGGTGCCCAACTCACGGGGACTGAAGCTTCACAAGTTCACCCTCGAAGGGCGCAAGGCGGAAGACTTTGCCAAGGGCGTATCACAGGTATCCGTCTCGGCCGACGGCAAGAAGATTCTCTTCCGCTCCGGTGGCGGTTGGCGAGTCGTTAGTACGGCTAAGCCCCCAGGAAATGGCAAGGGACAACTCAAAGTGAATCTGCGGATGCAACTGGACCGCCTGGCCGAATGGGAGCAAATGTTCCATGAGGCCTGGCGCTACGAGCGCGACTACTTCTACGATCCAGGCACGCACGGTCGGGACTGGAATGCCGTACGCGAGCGCTATGCACCACTATTGCCTCACCTGCGTCACCGCAGCGACCTGACCTACATTCTCGATCAGGTCAATGGTGAATTATCGGTGGGCCACAGTTTCGTCTTTGGCGGCGACTTCCCCGACGTAGACCGGGCCAGCGGTGGACTGCTTGGCGCCGATCTGATACTGGAAGGAGGTGGCTGGCGCATCCAACGTATCTACACCTCCGAGAGCTGGAACCCTAACCTTACTGCCCCACTGGATCAGCCCCAACTGGAAGTAGCCGAAGGTGATTACCTGGTAGGTGTTAACGGTACCCCTCTGACCGCCAATGATGATCCCTACCGGCTGCTCGACGGGACGGCTGGCCTGCAGACCGTACTGCATCTCAAGGCACAGCCTGGCATGGACGGCGCCCGTACCATCACCGTAGAGCCCATTCGCAGCGAAAATGCCTTACGCCAACGTGCCTGGGTAGAAGATAATCGCCGCCGCGTAGATGAGCTATCGGGCGGCCGCCTCGCCTATGTATGGGTACCCAATACCGGTGGTCCCGGCTTTGTCTCCTTCAATCGTTACTTCTTCGCCCAACAGGATCGGGCTGGCGCTGTCATCGACGAGCGTTTCAATGGCGGCGGTCTACTCGACGACTATATGGTGGACCTGATGACGCGACGCCTGCGAGCTGCCATCACCAATGAGGTGCCCAATGGCCGCCACTTCCGTTTACCCGCCGGCATCCTCGGCCCCAAAGTGCTACTCATTAACGAGCGCGCCGGGTCGGGGGGAGATTTCTTTCCTTGGGTATTCCGGCAGCAGCAGGCCGGTCCGCTAATCGGTGCCCGTACTTGGGGTGGTCTGGTCAAGTCTTCCGTCCATTACCGCCTGGTAGATGGCGGCGCCCTTACCGCACCCGACAATGCCGTTTTTGACCCCATCAATGGGCACTGGATTGGTGAAAACGAAGGTATTGCCCCCGATATCGAGGTGTACCTCGACGCTAAATCAGCCGCTGCCGGCCGGGACCCACAACTCGAACGAGGAGTGCAGGAAGCTCTGCGCCTGTTGGAAGAAGAGAAGCCGATCGAGGTGAATCCTCCAGCCTATCCGAAGCCAGCACGAGGGAATTGATAGACGAGCGTTGTGGCGCATTATAGCGCTGCCTTTAGGCAAAAAAATAGGAAAAGGGTATAAGGGTGTTTAACATCCTTATACCCTTTTTCTTTGGGGAAAGACGGAATACCATGCAGGGAATACAATCAGCCCTGTTACAAGTCTAAATCTCGCATGCTCTCCGCCTTATTACGTACTAAGAAATCATCGATGGTTTCAAAATGCTCGATGACCCGCTTGTTTTTGAACTCGAACACCTTGTGCGCAAGTCCTTTCAGGAAATCACGATCGTGCGATACCAGGATAAGTGTTCCATCATAGTTGAGTAGCGCTTCTTTCAATACGTCTTTGGAGCGGAGATCCAAGTGATTGGTGGGTTCATCCAGAATCAGGAGATTAACGGGTTCCAGTAGGAGTTTGACCATTGCCAATCTGGTTTTTTCTCCACCGGATAGTACGGATACCTTTTTGTCAATATCATCGCCATGGAACATGAAACCACCTAGAATACCTTTCAGCTTGGTTCGGATATCTCCTTTGGCTACTTCGTCTACGGTTTCAAATACGGTGGCTTTTTCGTTCAGGAGGGAAGCTTGATTTTGGGCGAAATATCCAATGTGGATGTTATGACCGATTTGGCAAGTTCCCTGCACCTCAATTTCTTGCATAATGGCTTTGATCATCGTGGACTTTCCTTCGCCATTTCTTCCTACGAAAGCCACTTTTTCGCCTCGTTCGATCGTCAGGTTAGTATCTTGGAATACGACATGATCATCATAGGATTTGCTGAGATCTTTGGCTATCAATGGATAGTCACCGGACCGAGGTGCAGCAGGGAATCTCAGCCTTAAGGCAGAAGAATCAACTTCATCTACCTCAATGATTTCTAGTTTTTCCAACATCCGCTCTACGGAGGACACCTGATTGGTTTTGGAGTAAGTGCCCTTAAACCGTTCCACAAAACGCTGTTGCTCTGCTATCCACTTCTGTTGTTCCTTATAGGCTTTGAGCTGGCTCGCCCGCCGATCCTCTCGCAAGACCAGGTAATGAGAATAATTGGCTTTATAATCGTAGATTTTCCCGAGGGTCAGTTCGATCGTACGGTTGGTGATATTATCGATGAAAGCCTTATCGTGGGAAATGACCACTACCGCATTGGCTTTCTTCAGCAAGAAATTCTCTAGCCAAACGACCGATTCGATATCGATATGATTCGTTGGCTCATCCAACAAAATCAGATCAGGCTTTTGCAAGAGTATTTTAGCCAATTCAATCCGCATCCGCCAACCGCCGGAAAACTCACTCGTTGGCCGATCAAAATCTTCTCTTTTGAAGCCCAGACCCAGCAAGGCTTTTTCTACCTCAGCGGCATGATTGACTTCCTCCAAGTTGTAAAAACGCTCTCCCACATCGCTGGCTTGCTCAATAAGCGCCATGTAACTATCGGACTCATAATCGGTCCGCTCCCCCATTTCCTGATTCAGCCGATCTAGTTGTTCCTTAAGTTCAAAATACTCCCGAAACGCCTTGGCGGCTTCTTCCGCTACGGTGCAGTGGTCATCCGTCAATAGATGCTGCGGCAAATAAGCGATGGTCGTCTGCTCCGACTTATTGACCTTTCCCTTATTGGCCTTTTGCACACCGGCGATGATCTTCATTAAGGTGGATTTGCCAGCGCCGTTTTTTCCCATCAAAGCGATCTTGTCATTTTCGTTAATGACAAAGGAAATATTATCGAAAAGTGCACGATCAGAAAAGGATACCGTGAGGCCGTCTATTGAAACCATAAGTGGGTTTGTAATTGGGGGGCGAAAATAGGAATTATTCCCCAAATAATGGTGGGAAGTTGGGAGGTACGCGAGATGATAACACCTCCGATCGATGGGTGTATTGGGGGCTGTTTTTTATAACTCCTAGCCTAGCCGCAGTGCGACCTTTGAGAGCATTGTCGAGCTAGGCAAAGTTGGGCGAATTTTTATTTCATCAATCAATTTTATCTCCAGAACGTTCTTACCGTCAAGTCTGCTCATCAACCTGAAACTGTTGCTTAAAGATAGTTAGCAGTTTATAATATTCTTTTTTGGAGAATTCGAATATGAGATTTCTGAAAACCACTTTATTGGATATGATGCTGTACTCGTCTGTTATTTCTTCGATTAGACTGTAAATGCTTTTAACAAGATATATCAAAAACTCTCGTAAAAAGCATCTACAACTGAAATCCAGCGCTGTCTATCATTCTCATTAAAAATTGCACCATTCCTTCGTAAGATGTCCATCTCCTCATCCGTAAAGGTGGAATCTTCATTTAACTGACTGAAATCACAGCCCTGTACCTGAACTCCATTGAAATTCTCAAGACTATTGAGAAGTTTACTGGTCTCAAAATCGAATACGTGCAAAACACCGCCACGGATTGATGGAATAATACCTGTAGTGAGATACAAAAAACCGTGGTGATCCTGAATTGAAGATATGTTCTTTCTTTCCGCTATATCCCATAAGGTGATAGCCCGCCCATTATAACAATAGAGCAGCTTATTTTCATTAAGCTCTACCTCAAATTCACTGGCTTTAACCTCAACAACATAGTCCATGTTCTCTAAATCCCAAATCCTCAAATACTTTTCCTCGGTCAAGAAAATAACAAGTTTTCCATCTTGGCTGTAGACCATTTTATCGACATTGTAGCTGTATCTCCGACTTTTAAGAATATCAATCGAATCAACACGCTCGCTTGTACTGGTATTCCATAGATGAAGAACATCATCCTCATAAGCAGCGGCAATGGTCGAAGCATCTGGACTTAGGGCAACTGACTTGAACTTATTGATCTCTTTTGAAAAAACTGCCCCTTCTTTCCAATTATCAAGATTCCAAACCTCAACAACATTATTCTCACACTTCAAGAGAATATTTCTTCCTTTTGATCCAAATTCAATTTTTTTAACTACATCTTTAGGTTTTATGCCACAGGCCAAACACTCTTCTGTTACATTCCAAATTTTCAATATCCCTTTTGTCGTAACGTACGCAACTAAGCCATCAACGAAAGAAAAATTAAACGGTCCTTGGTAATCATCTAAGGTATGGATAAGTATTCCAAACTTGACATCCCAAATCTGTATTGTATTGCTTCGCTTTGCGGTAGCAATTAAGATCCTTCCATCTTTCGAAAACCACACCTCATCACCATTTCCAAATCTTACCCCAGTATTTATCACCCTCAGGCATAGGCCAGATGCTATATCCCACACCTTAATGGTATGATCAAAAGCTATGGCACAGGCAATCATACGATTAGGGCTAATGTCTGCCGCGATCAGTCTATTTTTGTAGCTACTAAGGGACAAGATGCATTCTGCAGTTTTCACATCCCAAATTCTAACATTTTCGTCACCTTCACCAGAGGTTACAATATTTTTCCTATCGGTGCTAAATTTGGCAGATCGAACAGCATGATCATGCGCCATAATGGACATGAGGCATTCTCTACTTTGAAAGTCCCAAAGCTTTACGGTCCCATCTTCAGCGCCAGATATCATTTGACTTCCATCGCTACTAAACCCTATATATTGTACAGTGGCAGCATGCTCCTGGACACCTCCGTTTTGCTGTCCAGTTTGCACATCGTAGACTTTGAATCCTTTGTAGTAGTCTATCGCCACATACTTCCCGTCTGGACTAAAGACCGAATAATTGCCACTCCCCGCACCTTCCAAGGCATAAAGGCATTCGCCTGTCTCAACATCCCAAATTTTGCTATCTGGGCCCCAATATCCGCCGGTGACGATGCTTTTACCGTCTGGACTGAATGCCACACTTATAACCCAGTCTCTATGTCCTTTTAAGGTGTGTAGGCATTCTCCCGTCTCCAAGCTCCAAATCTTCACTTTTTCATCTTTGGAGGCCGATGCAAGTTTTGTTAGATCCGGACTAAAAGTAGTATGGTTTATCGATTTATCATGCCCAACTAAAGTGTGTATACACGCCCCGCTATGGATATTCCAAACCTTAATTGTCTCATCTTTTACTGAGGAAAGCATCTTGCCGTCGGTACTAAATGATTTCGGAGTCCCTAAGCCCGGAAGCTTAATGGTCTGAACACAACTCCCATCGGTCAAATTCCAAATCTTTACACAGTCATCAGAACTTACGGTTTGCAAGAATTGGTCATCATCTATGTAAATGACATCTGCAATACGACCATACTTGTGAAATAAACTGAAGAATTGCACTCCATCGATCAAGGCATTTTCTATGAAAAGGTTTTTCTTCAAACTATCTAACCGGAACAATTCTCTTTCATCCAACTTGATTCCAGACAGGTCCAAACTATCCAAGGAGGTGCCAAAAAATGTACCAACTGCATCGTGGATAACCATCAATATATTTCGCACAATTTCGCCTACCTCTTCCTTGGCTCTAGCTCGGCAGGCATCTAGTAGTTGGCGAAGAGGACCGGAATCTGACCTATTTTTACCGGCGTCCCAGCTATTCGTCCTTTCATCCCACAAGGGTTTTAAGTGATGTTCACCAGTTAGTTCACCTAAAAACTTTCGCACATACAACGGCAGGTAGTTCGTCTGCAAAACTTCTGGTAAGGTGCCATTTGCCAGAGCAATATTCGATTGATTGAGCACGTATCGAGCAGCAAAAAAATCGCGAAAATTCTGATGCAAGAAAACGTATTGAGTACCTTCCTCCTCATGAGCATCTAAATCTTCCTTGCCTTGAAACTCTATGATGATCAACCGAAGTTTTTTGGTCAAAAAATCCACGATAATATCCATGGCAATCCGATTATCAGGATTATCACTCAGTTGCAAGCGATTTTTGAGTAATCGGAAGTTTTTTTGCTTGAGTGAATATTGCTTTGCAAACGATAAGGTTTTGAGATGATTGATGGCCTGATCCAGAACAGTTTCTAGTTGCTCCCAATGAAAAAAGTACTGCCCTTCCATCGCCATTTTATAACCTATTGCAGGAAGGAGATACCACACCAATAACCTATAGACTTCAATATCTTGGTGGCTATTCCCAACTTCATCATCGCGATATAACCTTGCTCGTTGAGCTTCCAGAAAGTTCCAGAGAATTTCACCCTTAGTAAGCATTGTTGGTAAGAACTGAAAACGTCGATGATCATCTTTGAACTTGCCAAACAACTCACTTGTAGCTGCATACAAGGTTAACATCATTGGGTTCTGTAACAAATCTTCTTGATCCTGATTCGGCAAATCAATGGTAGATACCCCATGCTCTTCTAAATATTGATATACACTTGAAAGCGCTAGGGGTTGGAGATGGGCAACCATTGAGTTACGAGCGAACGGAAAAATTCCCATCTCATGCCGGGATGTTATTCCTATTTGTAGTCCTGGAAAATCCTGGTGTAGCCATTTTAGGGTTGAATTTAAAGTGTTTTGCTCAACCGAAATTTCATTAAATCCATCAAGTAAAAGAATAACAGATGGCTGATATACACCATCCTCTTGCATGTAGGGTCGCCGAAAATTCTCTAAGAGGGCATTTCTTTCCTCTAGTGTAAATTCTTCGTTTCCGGTCAGGTAGTTTCGAGCAATGAAGTTGAGAATAAATCCGTCTAATGGGTCGCTGTCATGGTACCTAACCCCATTATATTCGCTTAGGGGAATGAATACAGGTATCGGAGATACTATTGATGCGTTCGTAAGATATTTTTCCCAAAGCCGAATTAGAGAAACCGTTTTTCCAGCCCCACCTTCACCCTTTAAGATGAAGTGCCGGTGGTCCGGTTTTTCCCATAATTGCTGCAGCAATTGCTCAATCTGGAGTATGTCTTCGCCTTCCAGTATTACTTTGGTATCAAAATAAGGATTATCCGTTCTAAAGGATGGTAATATCAAGTCTTGAATAAGCAGTTGTTGAAAGCGCCCTCGCTTCATCCTTGCTAGATAACGGGAAGACCCTTGACGCAGACGCTCGAGCATGACCGTCTCTCTAGTAATCTTCCAATCCAGGTATAACTCACAACCTTCCTTCACGAATAATCGCCAGGGTTGCTTTACCGAGAAATCTGCTGTCTCATCCAGGCGCCCCATCCCTCGATATTTGATGAAATCTTCTGCAGATGTGCTCTTCAGATTTTCATACTTACTGGCCAGATTGGAGGCCGCAAACACAAATGCCTCACCGATAGATTTTGAATTGGTAGGGTGAGAAAGTGACTCGTAGAAATTAACCGCAAAATTCATGGCATCTTCATCATCAATACTCGCATCGGTTGCTATAACTACTTTGACACCAGCCTCCAGAAAGAGCTTGGCTTGTTCTGCTGAATTACAACCATTTAAAAAGACCAAAGCCATTTCTTGTTGCTGAGAAAAGAAACCCTTCAATCCCTCTTTAAAGCCACCATCCATTAACACGATCTGCTTCTGATTGGCATGGCCTGCAAAATGAAAAATATGTACTCTTTGATGTTTCTGGAAGAAATGGGTAAGCTCCCCCACGGTAGCGTCTTCAATAGCCGTTACCGTGAGATGTCTTTTCTTCTCTAAGGGACTTAGTACATTTTGAATTTTTGAAATTTCGGCAGTGATATTTTCTAGGTCCTTTTTTTGATTTGCATAAAAAAGGCCGATGACAGGTGGGGAGAAATTCATGTTTCTTTTACTAGGTGTAAGTGTACAACACCTATCAATATGTATATAGAGCCGTCGTGTAGCATTACATAATTTTAGATTCGCTGTAGAGATTCACTAAATTACTAATTTCGCCCAACTCCCAGCCGCAACGCAGTGCGACTGAAAGGAGCATTGGCGGTGCGGCAAAGATGGGCGCTCTATTATTTTTCCACTTCAATAACCTCAAATTATAAAGACTTGCTCATGTTTTGCCACAAATATTGCTTAGTCATTATCACTTTAAGTGCTAAATAGCCTTTTATCTCTTACAGCTCTACATAGTATCAGATACTAAGAGCGTGTTGGGAATTTTCTTGCTCTAA
>ENA-UENW01000331-UENW01000331.1-marine-metagenome-genome-assembly--contig:-NODE-331-length-20635-cov-165.597855_pt1 | contig 20635 bp, 12 predicted proteins | sample MGYA00237876_ERZ529329 | MGnify/ENA primary metagenome ERZ529329 (study PRJEB26372, sample SAMN05368346) | marine metagenome | biome: cultured habitat; feature: ocean water; material: water; isolation... | reverse complement strand
GCAGACGTACCCACTGTTAGACGTAATGTAAGGCAATAATTAGCAATAAAAAAAGCCAAAACACTAAAAAACATTTAGGGTCACCTAAACTATTTTTAAGTGTGGCATGAAATACAAAAGATATAGGTTCCTAAAGCAGTTTTAATCCAAATTTGAAGTGGAAAAATATAAACTGGAAATTAGTCCTGAAAAATGTATTTAAGTTGTAAAAGTTAACTTACAGAGCATCCCGTTGTGGCAAACTCCGCAATATGCGTAAATACCAAAGACTTCTGAGCAAAAGCTATTACCCTAGGCTGTTAGCTTTTAGGCACGTGACGCAAAGTTACCATAGCAGAAATAGTAAATATCCAGGGGTAAAAAAAAGAAGTCACAATACTGTCAAAGCAGCAAAAGAGTAAACATGCATCTTGTGGATTATATTTTTGACCAAGGGTATAAATTGAAACAGACCACATCGTTCCTAGGTTTGAAAGTGGTGACAACACCTATAAAAATCAACAGTTGTTGTACCAACATTGCCACAACGTTAAGACTACCAAAAATTTAAAAGCAAATTATTAGGACTCATTAAGTCCAAAGTAGAACTTTAAGGATGTGCCCTTGAATAGGGACGTTTAAGAGAGGAGCCGTGATGAGGTGAAAGTCTCACGTCCGGTTCTGAAGACAAGTCGGATCAGGTAACTTATCTGGCTTAGTTTAACACCCTCAAATTACTTTTAATTGTGGATTTTTTCCCCATAGTGTTATGCAGCAAGCAAGAACTCATAGAATAGGTTGCTGTTTGTCGGGCAATACAAAAGTTAGATTTAGGTATTCGTCTTCATCCCAAGAAGCGAAATATTATGAGGAAACAATTGAAAAATTAGCTAACTTATGGCATTACGGGAGCAAAAATCAATATACTTCTAAAGATGCAAAATGTATGCAAGAAAATATATCTAGCCGTAATATTTTTACTCTAGATACCCAAACTAACCAAATTGTTTCTAGCAAAATTACCAACATATATATTAATGGTGAAAAAGAAACTTACACAATAAAAACTGTTTCTGGTAAGGAAATAAGAGCTACCCTAGAACACCAGTTTTGGACTAACCAAGGGTGGAAACGATTAAAAGATTTTAATAACAGCACTCAATTATGTGAAGTGCAATTAGCTGGAAATAAAGTTACTCCACAAGAAGTTAAATTTCTCGAAAAAGAAATGTTTAATGAAAAGTGGATCCCAGTAAGAAATTATGACGGATATAAAATTTATAGCTTAGATATTTTGAATTCTTACCTTATTCAAAAAGAGAATAAAGAGCATTCACGGAGCAAATCTAAAAATTGTTTACTTCCCAATTTAAATTATGGAATTAGGTATGATCGACTTTCAGAAGTAAATATAAATAGATTAGTAATGGAAAACTTGAAATTATTAGGAGAATACAAGGAACTTGAAGTCAGACATTTAAATGAGAATAGTTTTAACAACAAGCCAAAAAAATTTGCCTGGAATTCTAGCAAAAGCGACCAAATTGACAATATCAATAACAATAGTTTCTCTGATAATTCTGGTGTTTTTGTAGAGATAGAATCTATTGAAAAATTTGGCAAAGAAATTACTTATGATCTTGAAGTCGAACACCCAGAACATAATTTTATAGCCAATGGTTTAGTTGTTCATAATTCTTTCGATGTACAAAGTTATCGGTTTTGTTCGGGAAAAGTTATTGCAGTAGCAGATGGAAAAACTGATATAGAAACTGCTTTTTACTTACGTCCAGTCGGAGAATATTCTGACCGCAAAGGTAAAAAATATTATTATTCCGCCGAACAACGAGAAAAAGATTTATATTGGTGTTTAGAAGCAGCTAAGAAATACAAACTTGATATGGAACTTGGAATGTCTGAAGAACATGCCAGAGGAAAAATTCCTTTTGATTATCGTCAGCATTTTGTTGTCAGTTTTAATTGTCGTAGTTTGCTACATTTTTTAGATTTACGTTTTAAAAAGAATGCTCAATTAGAAATTCAAAAACTTTGTGAATTAATGTGGCCTCATTTTCAAGATTGGGTTCCCAATATAGCAGAATGGTATGAAAAAAATAGACTTAAAAAAGGCAAATTAGCACCTTAAAAACAACCCTAAAAATAACTGATAAATGATAACTAAAATCACACATTTTTCAACGATAATCTAAAATCAACGAAACTCCCTATTCTCAATAAACTCCCTATTCCTTATTACCTATTATGAAACTGAAAATCAAAAAGTTAGATGAATTAGCAATTATTCCTTTTTATGCTCATAAAGGAGATGCTGGATTAGATTTATTTTCTATTGATGAGTCAACAATTAATCCAGGGGAAAGTAAACTGATTCATACAGGTATTTCCATAGAATTACCATCAGGAACAGAAGCACAAATTCGCCCGCGAAGTGGATTAGCATTAAAACATCAAATTACTGTTTTAAATACCCCCGGAACTATCGACGAAACTTACCGAGGAGAAATAGGAATAATTCTGATAAATCATGGCAAAAATTCTTTTCAAGTAACAAAAAGAATGAAAATAGCCCAAATGGTAATAACGTCAGTTTTATCTGTTAAGGTAGAAGAAGTCAATCAATTAAGTACAACTCAAAGAGACATTAATGGATTTGGTTCAACAGGAACATGAGAGAACAAATATATCAAAGACCAAGCTGGGATGAATACTTTTTAATGATTGCCAAATTAGCTGCTACTCGCTCAACTTGTTTAGCTTTTCCAGTAGGAGCAGTTATAGTTAAAGATAAACAAGTTTTGGCAACTGGTTATAATGGGCCTCCTTCTGGTTCTAATCATTGTACAAGCCAAGGTTTTTGTTATCCTGAATTAAGTAGTTGTGATGCCAGTAAAGCTTTACCATCTCGTTCTGTTCATGCAGAAGCTAATGCTATTGCTCAAGCGGCAAAACATGGTATTTGTACGAATGGAGCAATTATTTATGTCACCTTAGAACCCTGCATTTATTGCTTAAAATTAATTATTTCTTCTGGTATTAAAGAAGTTTTTTATGAGACGTCTTTTAATAGTGGGGGAAAAGCGGCTTTAAGAGATTTATTTATTCAAGATGGTTTAGTTTCCCTTAAGCAAGTTTCTCTCTCAGATACAATTGCTAAAAAAGCAGCAACATTTCTACTTGATCCTACTTCTATTAGTAAAGTTTCTCGGTAGTACTAAACAAGTAATGATTTTGTTTATTTACCTTATAGTAATTCAAGGGATATATCAACCTACATCCTGACATTTTTAAGACTACCAGTTTTTCAACTTGAAGAATAACAATAGTAAACCCGTTAAGGATAGAAAGTAGGCACTATGAAGGTAAATAATTTATGTTGAATAGTTATAAAGTAATTGAAAAAAATGCACTTTTGATAACCGGAATAGGCTAATATACAGTGCATTTGCTAGTTTATGAGGTGAATTAGTATTAGCTTCTTAGATAGTTTTTAAAGTATAGAATTAAGTTTTAATTTTTGTTGATTCAATCTACTGAAATAACCATACTATACTTTACTAAAAATAGGCTATACTATATTTAATATATAATAATTATAGCATTTATTCATGAAGTTTCACTTAATATAAAGATCAGAATAGTCAGTTTAATAAGGCCTTAAGTAACAAAACTATAATGATGAGGAAAAATTATTAATTGTCTTCTTAAAAAGAAATATTATTAGTAGGTAGGCATAAAAAAGTTTAGCTATATTAAAAAAAAAATTCTACTAATTTCAAGTTCCTCCAAACATTTTAATGGAGGAACTATTTGCCTTTTGTGACATAGGAAAAAAATTTAACCCTAGCTGACTTAGGAGATTAATTATTATCACTAAATTGGGGGAAATGATCGTTATTCTCTGTAGTTTATAGCCTATGCCATATATTTTTCAGTCAATATGCTCTTACCCTATATTTAAAAATAGAAAGCACATTATGAAAAGTAAAAACATCATCCTTAACCCAATTTTGCCAGTCAAATTTTTAGTAAGTTTTTTACCTTTGCTAAGAATTTGAAAATTCAAGTTGAATTTAATCCGGCAAAAGTACAAGCTTATCGTTTAATTAGCCATGAAAATTGACTGTTACGTTCTCAAGATTTTAATGACAATACAAAAGATGCGGGAGATTTTGGTACAGGATATTTGGTTACGGCACTTTATGAAATTATTCCAGTGGGAGTAGAAAGTAATATGAAATTATCAGAAGTTTATCAATTGAGATATCAAGATAATTAAGTTTATCAACCAGCTTAATAATAGTGGTCAATTAATATTAGTTAAGTTGTGTTATAAGGAGCAAAATGGTAAAAATTCTGAGTTAATTCAACAGCCCGATGTTAATAAGGGAGTAAGTTTCAATAATGCTTCAAATGGTTTTAAATTTGCTGCTGCTGTGGCTGAGTATGGAATGATTTTACGAGATTCTGAAAATCAAATTGATGCTAGTTTAAATAAAGTATTGAAGTTAGCAAATGAGTCGAATGGTTTAGATTTAGAAAGTTATCGGAGTGAGTTTATTAATATGGTTGAAAGTAGCCAGAAATTGATGGGTCAAAAGTAGACTATAAATTTAGATAAAACTTTTTCTATTATAGATTAATATAGATCACAATTTTTTGCTTTAATCCCGCTACTCCCTTTATACAGAGAATGAGTAATTTTTGATTGAGCTGTTAATTGAATAACTTATATCATTTTAAGTTTATTTTTCAACATCTTGAATAGAACAAGATTCTTTTCTATTTTTATTCAAAAAGTCTCTAATTTTTATCGGAGAAGAACTTGCATCTGGAATTTTAGGATGATCTCGTTGAAACAAAGATTCATTGTATGCTGCTTCAGTAATTTCTAACAAAGCCATAACATTTTTTTTGATATTGTTAAGCTCTTGTCTGATTTCCTCCCAGTCTAAACCTTCTTCTATAAATATAATGAGTAAATTAATCCAACCACCCCAAAATTTTGAGTAAATAAAAGAAGTATTTCTTGTTTTATTTCTACTTTTTAAGTTATCTTCATCTCTATTAAAAGTTGAAAAAATATAGTTAAAATAACGCTCAAATAAAGCTGTTCCTTTTTCTACTAATGTTTCTTTTTCAGATAATTTTTCTATAGTTGAATCAAATAATTTCTCATATCCATCTTTTTTTAAAAGAGTATTCCTAACTTTGGCTTTTGTTAACTGTTCGATCTTTGTAATGTTTGTAATTTTTTTAATTGCCTCAATAATTATTCCAGCATCAATAATACCTTTATTTGCTTTATCCGACGTTAGATTAAAAAATTGCTTAAAGTTTTGTCTAGTATTTAAATTGACAATAATCTTTGTAGCAATTACTTTTGGCTCTTTACTTCCCAATTCATAAGCAATTTTATCTGTATGAGTTATTTCTACTTTTGTTTGATTCATATTGATTTCTAGAAATACTTTAGCGCTAAACTTATTAATAATTTCTTGATTCTCAGTTTTAAAATCAACTGCTGTCACCATTATTTTACAATCATTTTGCATAATTGATTTGACCTTTTGATCCGCATAAGAAAATAATCTATGTTGACCATCAATTACAGAAATACTTCCATACTTTCTAGGAATATACAAACAACCATCGTTACGTTCGTCATATGTACATTCTTTAGATAGAACCACCAAAATATTAGATGGGAAAATAAAATCAGGATTTGTTAATAAATTTTCCCTGATTTTTTTTAATTTATCGGGTATTAAAGGTCTTTGATAATTATAGGTTGAACTATCCTCTAATAAAGGAAGTTCATCTTGTCTATATACACGAACTATATTTAGTATCTTGTATGGGGATATAGTAAATGTATACAAATCTGATAAAGGTGCATCATTATCTTTTTTACTAATTTGCTTATTAGTACTTCTAATTAGTTGATGATATTTCTTATCAATTGAAATAGAAGTTTTATCTATCTCGTCATCGATTTTAAATAAATTTAAAAAATAGTTTCTAGTGTATTCTCCTATATCGTCAGAATATTCCTTTAATCTCATATAATCTGATTTATAAAATTTAACTATATCCCTCGCTTCTGGTAAATCAATTCTGCCTTCTCCATTGCCTTCTTCTACAGTTGTAGTAATGAAAAATCCTTTAATTGACTGTATATTTCTAAATTTTCTTATATGTTCTGTTTTTATACCTAATTTTTGCCAAATATAATCGGAAAATTCTAACTTTTTAATTATATTGATTTGATTAATAAACTTTTTATACTTTGTATTGATTTTTCCTTCATCTCTTGATGTTATTTCACCTATTAAACAAACTTTATCTATAGGTATCATGTAATCAAATTCAAGATGCTCGTTGTTTGGATATTCTGGTGCTATATCTTTTAACTGTACTTGACCTAAATCATTAAAACAATCTAATCCAATAGCTTCAAAAATACATTTTCCTTCTTGTTCGAGTTCTTTTCCTGATTTTCCTTGTAAAGATTTATTCATATTTTGCAATGATGTATAGCTAAAAAATCCAAAATTTATATAAATATAAATATAAATATTAATATTTCCTCTGTACATCACCCTCCTGTTGAAAAGTATGACTAATTTATTTTAATTATAAAATATTTACAATACCATACTTTCTATTGAGTAGCGTTGATAAAATTTAGAACATTTCAATAAATCAAATTATTCTGTACTAATAATATATATGCCCTCCCTTTTCAAAGTAGTTTAGGAGGATATTTTCTAGGATAATCTTTAGTATTTCAGATTACGAGAATTTTTGCGGTATTATCGTCAAGTTCAATATAACCTCACTTGGAGAGGATCCATATCCATCGCTCGGAATTTTTTTTTGCTAACTTTTCAGCCCTTAGACGCCCTGTTCAGCTTTTTGACTTTTTTGTGCCAACCTTTCTTCACTTGTAGTTAACAAATTACCTTCACTATTCTACCAACTTAACTAAGGTAGTTCCACCTTGTGATACCTACCAGATCAAACGCCTAAGTCTACTCCTAATAGTCCAATTAAATAATAACCCCGATCATTTGCCTATATTTGTTCTTACAAATTTATACACTTCTACTCCCGGGTTTTTAATTTCATAAATAGTATAAGTGCCTAAAGAAAACTAATTACATATTTTTGCTCAAAATTATCAAGCACTTTTTTGAGATAATTAAGTAAACTTTCTCTATTCTCATAAGCATCAAATTCAATCCATTCACATTCAATAAATTTTCCAAAAATCTAAACAAAAATCTCAATTAAGTTTTGCTTAGTTGAGTAAATAGGTAACTCAAAAATCTGGAAATTTATTTACTCCTATTCCTCTAACTTTTTAATTAACTTATCACCCTTTATAATTGAGGATTAAACCATAATTACTACTGTAGTTTTAGACAAATTGTAACTAAATATATCTGAAAACTATCGGAATATTTAACTGTTGATAATTCTGCGGTTAACTTCATAATATAATTCATTTATACGATTCATTCACCCCGAGATATTAATTATTTTACTTTGACAACTTTTAGCAGTTATTATTAGTATTTTTTCCGTCCCAGCAAACATAAAACATCAAATAAAATCCACTAATATATCCTCAATATCTGAATTCAAATTATCCCTTTTCCTTTGATTTTTATTTCAGCTCTAATAATGTAGTTTTTTTTTACTTATACTTTCCAGCTATCAGGAGTTTTACTTAGTCTTCTTTTCAATTGTTTCTACAGTATATTCAATTTTTTTATAATTATTTTTATCATTTATTTGTTAATATCTATTCCCTACTGTGGAAGTCTTATACCCACCTGTTTCAAATTCTTTTCTTTTTGATTATATAATCCTAAAAAAACTTGGATTTTTCCATATTTTCAACTAATGATCAATAGTTCTTCTGTTAACTTCAAAAAAAAATTATTAATTCCGAAGTCATCAAAAATAATGTAGAGATATTTTATGAGATATCTCTACAAAAATTAGCTGAAAAAGTTTTTATAGTTTCTAGAGAAATCTATATACTATGGTCTATGACTGCGACGAATTTCTGTAATTTGGTCTGCTATATCCAGAATTACTTCAGGCATATTTGGTCCTGTTAAAATTACATCTAAATTACTAGGGCGTTTTTCTAGAAAATCTAACACTTCATTTTCAGGAATTAAACCAAAATTAATAGCTAAACTAAGTTCATCAAGAACTACTAACTCATATTTTCCTTCACATACAACTTTTTGAGTATAGGACCACAAATCTAGCAGCGACTTTTTCTGATTTTCGTCTATCTCTGGGGCATCAATACAACTAGAAATATCGCAGCGAACCCAACTCAGATTTTGTCCTAGTTGTATTGGTTGTTTGTATCCTTGCTTAATTCCCCCTTTAAGAAACTGTACAATTAATACAGTTTTTCCCTGGCCAGCTATTCTCAAGGCTTGAGCCATAACATCAGTAAAGAAATTGCGTTGACCACTTGTGAATACCTGCACTAGACCAGGAACTGTGTATGGTAAGTCACTAGGAACGCTTAGAGAAGGGGTTTGTAATTGTGCAACCATTATGAATGTTAAAACTTGACTATTTTGAATAATATATTGATTTTTCCAACTTGATAAGCTGGACTGAAAGCTTGTCCTAGGACAACATTTAATTTACAATATATAGTGCTTTTTTTTATTATATGTTAAATTTAACACTATATGTATGTCAAATTTAAAGATAATAGGAAGAATGAAGTTAGAGTTTAGAACTTAGAAATTATTTTTGTAAAGGTATCGGGGTGAGCAACCCTCCAAAAACTGGTTTCAGTCCTAATTATTTTCATCAAGTATAAAAATTGCTATGAACGATACCAAAGATTTATATAGAATAATTAACTATATATTATATAGATTGTAAATAATTCAGTTGAGGGATTGTGAGACTAATAACTTTAGGTAGTTTAGGTGCAGGGAAAGAAACTAAAAAAAATTACCCTGTCAAGACCTATAGATTGCTTTGATATCTTTTTTATGATATACTAAAATAGTTGGCTATTACTAAAATAATATTAGGCCAAATTAAACAACCTTTTGTGGAAAAAGAAAAAAAAGAAGAGTTGATATCATACCGGAAAATCATTCAGTTTGTTCATCAACTACTTTTAGAATCTGATGTTAGTTAAGGTTAGTTAATAGATGGTTATCCTAGAACAGCTTTTCAAGGAAAAGAACTGCATTTTTGATGATTATAATTTGGGACAAAAATTAGACTGGGTAACTTCTCGAAAAAGTATCTGAAGAAGAACTTATAAATTGATGTGAAGGAGCGATTAGCTAGTTAAGTATATAAACTACATAATTCATAAAAAAAATAATTTATTATGTCTTGGCAACGTCCAGATGGTAGAAAGTCAAACCAATTACGTCCTATTAGTTTTGAATTAGATTACACTAAATTTGCCACCAGTTCTGTCTTAACCAAGTTTGGTGAGACAAAGGTACTCTGTAATGTCACTATCCAACCAGGAGTACCCAAATTTTTGGCAGATACAGGCCAGGGTTGGTTAACTGCAGAATACAGAATGTTACCAGCTGCAACTTCCGAACGTCAACAACGGGAATTTATGAAATTATCTGGGCGAACTCAAGAAATTCAAAGGTTAATTGGACGCAGTTTAAGAGCTGCTCTAGATATGAATTTATTAGGGGAACGTACTATAATAGTAGATGCCGATGTTTTGCAAGCAGATGCAGGTACTCGCACTGTTTCTATTACTGGAGGATTCGTGGCAGTAGCAAATGCTATTAGCAAGTTGATAGACCAGGGAAAGTTGGAGCGATCGCCTATTTTGCATCAAGTTGCTGCTGTATCAGTAGGGTTATTAGAAAAAGAACCTTATTTAGATTTGAATTATCCTGAAGATGTCGCCGCAGAAATTGATTTTAACGTGGTGATGAATGACCAACCTGCTTTAATTGAGGTTCAGGGAACAGCAGAAATAGGTAGCTTTAGTCGTACTCAACTTAATCAAATTTTAGATTTAGCAGAAGCAGGAATTAAAAAATTATTTGATGCCCAACGTCAAGTTATCTCTTGATTAGATACAAAGTTTTTCAAAGGCTTTATCCTTTTGAGAATCAAAAAAGTGCCAGGATTTTTGCCAAGGCTTGGGCAAAAAAAATCAAGGGATCATTTTTACTTCTACTGGTACTTAAACATTTTCTAGTAGAAAAGAATGACTCAAAATCAGTCTAAATAAGAGAATTAATTAGATGCTCTAAAAGAGTTATAATCCTTGTTTTCCAACATATTTATACCTTTTGCCTTTTTCCATCTATTGATAATACGAATTTCCATGGACTGATGCTATGCTCAGGTAACACTTCATTTATTAAATAATCAATACCAATTTTATCAACTTAGTCTACATTACTTAATCTTAATAATATGATATGATTTCATTCTTGAGTATGATGTGTAGCAATCTTAAAGGAAATTGGTTTCACAAAAAGAGAATAACCTTGTTCACGATGAACGCTCTCAAATTGTGTTAATTATTCTGATGTTGTACAGACATCTCATAGAATATGCTTACTCCTCCATGGTCAGGTCTAGGGATGAGTCCCCTGCTCAAAGTAGCAAGTGGAAAAGTTCTTTGATAAATAGTATAATTTGAGCTTATTATTTTCTAGTTTCCTGGCTGTTTAAGTCCTACTAACTCATAAATATATCATCATGATTCTATATTAGTTTAAGTGTTCGCTTACCTGGAGAAAAGTGCAAAAAAAAAAATTACAAAATTAAGATTTGCGCTACTTGGGATTTTTCCTGACTTGAGTGAGAAAATACAGAAAAATCAATAAATCAAGACTTATAGAACCAAACAAGAAACCGGGTTTATTGCCCTGATCCCCGTTGTTGATCCTAATGGGAAATTTCCTCTCATACCAATGGGATTGGAATGTTTATAAAAAATGCTAGAGACCTTGGATAGAGAAGACTTAGGTCAAACCAAAATTAGAAGACTAAAGTTTGAGTAAATCTTGAAAAAAAGGGGGATCGGGATATAAATAACTGTATTAAATCAATTAGATATGTTTTGTTTAATATCTCCAATTGAGATTAACTACCGTGAAGTGTATTTTTTTTCGCGGGTATTATCATAACCAGTTTGATGGGTAAGTGCTCCAAATCCCACTATTAAGCTATCGTACATCTAAATTTTATATTTTCTTAACTTTTTGTCTATGATTTTGTTCTCAAAAAAACTCAAAATATGGTTTAAGTTATAAAAAGCTTACCTATTACTCATTTCCAGCCCTCATTAACAGACTGTTTCTGTAGATCCCAAGATATACAGATAAAAAGTGGTTAATCTTCCGGAATATCAGCAAGGATCAAAGAAAAATCAAGATAAAACACTTATGAAATAACAATGACTCAAGATTTTGGTTTATGTTCTAAATTTCCCTACCTGGCTAGAAGTACTGTAGAGGAAGGTATATCAAAACGTCATCGCTTAGGACAAGCACTCATAATGATGTTATTGATTACCAGCTTTATTAGTATCCATGCTTATCGTATAGTACAATTACAATTAGTTCAAGGAGAATATAACCGGGAACGTGCAGACAACAACCGTGTTCGCTTAACACCAGTACCATCAAGTCGTGGCACTATCTACGATCGCAAAGGTAAAGTATTAGCAGGTAACTTCCTTTCTCGCTCTGTATATTTATGGCCAAGCGAATACTCACCTGCAAAATGGTTGGAGGTAGCAACGGAGCTTAGTCTAATCTTAGATATTCCAGTGGCTGATATTATTAACAAGTTAAATAAAGCTGGCTATAAATCAGCCTTACCCGTCAGAATTACCTCAAACATGGACCGCACTACTTTTGTCGCATTAGCAGAAAAAGTAGGTGAGACAAGAGGAATAGAGATTCGTACTGAAAATACTCGTTACTATCCTCATGGCACTCTAGCAGCTCATTTATTAGGATATACTGGTGAAGCAACCAAAGAAGAATTAATCGCTAACCCCAAATATCCAATGGGAATGATCGTGGGAAAAATGGGAATCGAATATTCAGCAAATTCAAAACTAGAAGGAGTTTGGGGTAATCGTTTAATTGAAGTTGACGCCAAAGGTAATGAAATTCAAGAGTTAGGAATAGAAAATCCGATTCCAGGCAAACCAGTAAAATTAACCATTGATTTTGATATCCAAAAAACTGCAGAAAAAGCGTTAGGAAATCGCCGGGGTGCCGTAGTTGCAATTAATCCTAAAACAGGAGAAGTCTTAGCAATGGCAAGCGGACCCACATTTAACCCCAGTATATTTGCAGGCCAAGTGACCAGGGAAAAATGGCAACATCTTCAAGGTGCAAGCAAGCCTTTTTTGAATCGCGCTCTTCAGGGTTATCCTCCAGGAAGCACTTTCAAAGCTGTTACTTCTGTTGCGGCCCTACAGTCTGGCAAATATTCTCCTAACTCCAAAGTTGGAACTTACAATGCTGTAACTATTGGTGGTATAACTTTTAATGAACATAGTGGTGGTTATGGATTAATTGGCTTTCGGGATGCTTTAGCTTACAGTAGTAATACATTTTACTATCAAGTAGGTGTAAAAACAGGCCCGGAACAAATTTCTAAGTGGGGGCGAGAGTTAGGTATTGGTGGCAGTATTGACTTCAAACTATTCGGACTCAATGGTAGTCATGGTCAAATCCCTACTCCCAAGGAAAAAGAAAAAATATATGGGGAACCTTGGCATATTGCTGATATTGTGACGATGGGAATAGGTCAGGGTTTGGTATTGGTAACACCTTTAGAATCTTCAGTTATGGTAAGTACGATCGCTAATGGTGGGTATCGAGTGCAACCTCATTTATTTGCTTCTGACACTAATACTGATACTACTAAACCAATTAGTACCGGACTAAAACCTTCAACTCTTAAAACAGTGCGAGAAGGATTAATTGATGTAGTTAGGAAGGGTACTGCTCGTCGGTTGAATGATGGTACTATTCCATTATCCGGGGGTAAAACTGGTACAGTGGAACTTCCAGGGCAAGCTGATAACGCAATGTATATAGGTTTTGCACCTGCCTATAATCCTGAAATTGCTGTAGCGATTGCAGTTGAAGGCGGTGGTTACGGTTCGGTAGGAGCTGCTCCCATTGCCAAAGCAATTTTTGATACCTATTTTGGTAATCAAGGAAAATAATTAATCAATAAAATATTTATGTCATGTTTAGTATAGTTTATGTAATAGGTCGTAGGTTTTAAAGAGAGTAGGATAAGGTAAAAAGCTATCAAGCTTACCTACTCACCTTTGGACATAAAGTGAAGTAATTACTAGCAATGAAAAAGGCTAGAACACTAAAAAATAATTTTGAACACCCCAAACAATGTTTAAGGGTGGCATGGGGTTTAGACGATATTCCAAGCAAAGTATGCGTCAATCATAGTCTTAAGTGGAAGAACATTGAATGGAAAAAAATAGAAAAGTATGTGTTTAAGTTGCCAAAGTTAATTTACAGAGCTTCCAGTCCTGACGAAATCTGCTTTTCGGCGCAAATACTAAAAACTTCTGAGCAAAAACTATTACTCAAGATTGCTTGCTGGCTGTGACGCACGTGAACAACCAGGGTAAGACAACTGTGGGAGTAGATGGAATTAAAGACCTAACTTCTATGCAGTAGCTCAACCTAGTTAATAGATTGAAAAGGTTTCACCACAGACTGAAAAAAAACCGCAGAGTTTGGATATTTCAACCAGGTAAGGATGAAAAACCAGCACTAGGCATACCAGCTATGGAGGATAGAGCGTTATAAATCTTAGTAAAAAGGATTTCAACTTGTTGAGGGAAGCACTTTTGAACTGAATAGCTATGGTCTTTTCCGGAGCTCAATACATGATGCTATCCAAACTATCTTTTAGGGCATATCCACAATATTTAAGTATAGCATATTTCGGATATATAAGGTATAGGCTAAATAGTAACAATTATGTAGTGCGGGCATATTGCCCGCATTAGCATAACTCATAACAAGGTCAAGCGCTGTATGTTCTGGATACTGACATAGCAAAATGTTTTGAGCAGATTAGCCATGAAGCGTTATTGAAGAAAATAGGGGATACACTATATAGGCTATTGATTAAACAGTGGTTAAAGTCTGGGGTTATGGATAAGCAAAAACTGACCGAAGGCACACTATAAGGAAGATTAATTAGTTTTATTGATTATATTTAGCATAATGTTTTTCCATTAACTGAGAAACTTCAGGGTTATAAATCTGCAAATAATTCCAATAATTTTCAAAGACAGACTCCACATAACCCCTTGTTTCTGGATAAGGAATTTTCTCCACAAAAGCATCAGCATCATCAAACCCAAAACGTTTTAACCAACTATTTATAGCATTCGGACCGGCATTATAACTAGCAATTGCCAACATTGAATTATTCTTATACTTTTTATGAGTAAAATCCAAGTAATAAGTACCTAAATTAACATTATCATTAATATTCTCTAAATCATAACTAACAAGATTAATTTTCTTAGCAGCCTCTTTACCAGTTTGTGGCATTATCTGCATTAGTCCTGTTGCTCCCACAACTGATTTGATGTTTGGCATAAAACGAGATTCTTGACGAATTAAAGCAGTCACCAAAACAGTATTTAGTTTTCGTTTATTAGACCATTTAACAATAGTTTCCAAATAAGGAAAAGGATACAAAGTTTGCCAATAAGTAGACTTTTCTTTTAAAGCTTTATACTCAGCTATCTCCTCTGGAGATTCCCATTTACTCAAGCTAGTTAGCATCCAAATACCATCCAAATTATCCCCCACACCAACCCTCAATACGCCATCAGTATACTGTTGAGCGACAGTTGGATTCATGCGGTCTTTAAATTCTACTTGCCACTGTTTCCAAGCATCCCAGTCTTGTCCAATCTGATATAGTTCCCGCAATGTTTCAGAACCAAAAGGCAGTGGTTCACGGTCTTTCCTTTGTACAACCTCTGGAGATAAATTCCTAACTGTCGTAAAATCCCCTACAGGCCAACCTAGCATCACTGCCGATCGCCAAGCATAATAAGAGTGAGGATATCGTAAAATCATATACTCAAAAGCTTTTGTGGCATCCTCTGTCCGCCCAAGTTGTTGTGCCCACTTACCTACCCAGAAACCTGCTTGCGCTGCCAACTTATGATCAGGATTATTCACAGTCAACTCTTGCGCCCACTTCCAAGCCACTTGTAAATTACCACCTGCGGCAGCTTGTTCAGCTAACTTCCAGCGTAGTATAGCCGCAGCATCAGAATTACTATATTCTCTCAACAATTGTTGACGTAACAGAGAAGCTGACTTAGTAGAGTCAAGTTTATCAAGCAACTTAGACTTATCTAACAATGCTTCGGGTGCTAAACTGGGGAAGTTAACAATTACCCTGTCAAGATAAGGTATAGCATCTTTTCGATCAACTAACCTCGACAAACGAATTAAACCCAAAGCTGTATCTTCTCCGCCATTAGGAAATGTATTAATTAAAGTTTTATAAGCTTCGCGAGATTCTTTGATTTTTCCTCCTAACCATAAGCCCCTGGCATAACGATATAAATTTTGGGGAGTCTTGGTTGCTTTCTGATATGCTAAGGCACCTTTACCATAATCTTGTTTTTCCCAATACCCAAAAGCAACCATTTCCCAATCTTCGGGAGTCAACTCAGAAGCATATTTTGTTCTAAGTTGTTCTAATACCGTGCTATATTCAGGCACATGAAAACCATACTTAGCAATAAGCAATAATAACCGAGGTTGATTAGGATTTTGCTTTAATTTTTCCTGAGCAATTTTAACTGTAGCTGGATAACCAGGAAATTTAGCGATCGCCTCATCCCAGTATTCCGGGTTTTCTTTTCCTAGTATATACAAAGCTTCTACCACCACAGCTTCTTGTGGATCGTATCTTAAAACTTCTTGCCAAACTCTTTTTGCTTTGTCTGTATCCCCTATTTGTTCGTAAGCTTGCGCTCGTTTAACTAGAATATATTGTGCTAGAGTTATATATTCTTTTTCTAAATCTTTCAGTTGAGCGATCGCCAACTCAGCCTCTCCCTGTTGAATTAAATCATTAGCTAGAACATAACGAGCACGACTAGTGTTGAGAGATTTTCCAGTTTTGATCGCAGTTTCCAACCTACGACGACGTTCCTCTGGTTGCAGTGACACAAAACTTACTACATTTAACTCTTGATTAAGTTTTTCTTTTTGGGTAGTCTTTTGGGAGTTTTCGTTATTGCTAGTAAATTGTACCAGAAAAACCCCCGATAACAGAGCGCTAACAGAAGCGACTATTACTATAGAAACTTTTGTTATGTTTTGCTTTAACATTTACTTGCCATCAGTTAATTTTCAATTTTTTTCAAGTGTTAATTTTCTCCCCTAGGGACAATTTAAAGTATGAATTGAAGATTACACTCCTAGAAAAAGTACATTTTTCCATTCATCTATAATTTTTTTATCCAGAAGTTAATTATAGCGAATTTCCTCTCACTTAGGTATACTACTAGCAACACTACAATAGCAATCTTAAATATTCAGAACTCGTTCTGCCAAGAATTAGTTGTCTAGAGATGCTGGTTCAGCTAATGCTTAAAGCAAACTATAACTCTGGTGCACAATAAGTGTGGAGGAAAGAAGATTTTTAGCTAAAGTTGGCCTGAAAATAATTAATAAATAATAGAGTTGTTGGGAATTAAGCCCCAAAAATGCCTAAAACCCTTATGAGTCCAGTTTTAAGCGTGCTTTTGAGTACTAAATACTGAAAAGCTTATATAGTAAATGAGTGAGAATTTTAAATTTTTCCATACCAAACAACTCTAATAAATTTGAACATTATTAAGCATCAACTCCAAAAAAAACCCTATAAAGAGCTTAAAATTTCCACACTTAGTTCATTATCACACTGTGGACTATTTTTTAATTTATTTCTAGAGGCAAAGAAAAATCCTACAATACCAAATCCCCATACATAATAATACTTACTATTTATCAAAAACTTTTCAACTTGGCACTTTGAGACAGGGACTCACCCCTAACCCCGATCATGAAAAGGTCAGGACATTACATGCAACGTACCTGCAACAATAATTTCAAAGAATATATAATTAGAGAGCCTCAACCTTGTGTAAAAGTTTATTTCCTTCGTGTCAATTACTTAATTTTTTTAAGTTTTACAAAAAGTAATCCGATCAAAGAGTTGTAATAATTCAAAAATCAAAAAATTTACTCCCAAACTCTGAGTCATTACCCCAAGTCCTCTCAACCCTCATCCAAAAAAGTTGCAAGATTTTAAAAAACTTAAAAATATGGGTTTGTCGAACCTTAAACTCGAAAAGCTCTACAGTATTTAATAGCAGAAGTTAATACCAAGTGATTAAATTGAGTATACGAAACTTTTGCATTAAAAGTGGGATGACTAGAAACAAAAAAATTATCTTAGTAGAAGATAGATTCTAATAGCACAGAAGTGAGAAAGTTAAAACCCCATTAGGGATAATTAGACAACATTTACCCACTTGAGAGTACAAAGTTCTCCTAAAAAACTATTTGCTTTAAAGGCTGAAAGTATTATAAAAAATTGCTTACAGCATTTATAGGTATTTTGGGAAAGTTTCTAACCTTGAGGTATCTATAAGCCAAAGCTCGCAATAGTTATTCCCAGAATTTCCCACTGTCTAATTACCTACATATTTCCCTAAATTACACTAGCTATTGAATGATGAGTATGATTAGATAAACTTCTGATATTAAAAGTATAGAGGAAATAAAAGAGATTTTTATTCAAACAAATGTGCGGTACTAAGTTCAACAATGACAAGAGAAATCAAAAAGTTAACCAATTATTCTAAATATTCAATATACATCTTTTTTTTCCCAGATTTGGTATAAACTGCACAAAACTAACTTTTAACCCTCTAAAGTAAAAATTTAGAGTCGAGTCAACTAACAAAAATTTGTCTAATCATCAGTTTTCAGCTATAATTTTTGTAAATTGGGCAGCTAATTTCAACAAAAATTAGACACTGATGGATAAAGTAGGTATAAAGAATAAATGTAGTACAAAAGCATCAGATACTCAAGGCTCAGCTTCAAACGAGCCTGGTAGTTTTATGATTGTGCAGCTCAATAAAAACTTGCAATCTAGTTCTCCCGTTAACTATAAGGAGGGTGACACTAGTTAAACAGACCTGTAGCAAAAGGTCGATCTCTATAGTACAAAAAAATTATCAGTATAATCCTAATAACCAGTAAATACAATAAGTGGTAATTAGTCATTTGGGTAAAAATATCTCTAATCCAAGACTTATAATTATAAACCTCTGCACACTAGGCACTCCCAAATAGAGGCTGTAGTGATCAGCCTTGTATAGCATTAACAAAACATAATTTATTTTGAAAGTTTAAGTCAACATGGAACCCTTAGAACTGAATTTTTTGCAGTACCTAAGAAATCAAATATATTAACATAAATTCATACCAAATCACAGATTTATTTTATGAATGCTAGCCAGCTTTTAAGTGCAAATGAACTGTTATTTAGACATTCCCAAGGAGAAAGAAATTTTCAGGGTGCAAACCTAATTGCCGTTAATTTAAGTGCAGTCAACCTCAATTGTAGCAATCTAAGTAATGCTAATTTTAAAGATTCATACTTAGGTAAAACAAAACTAATTGGATCTAATTTAAATGGTGCAGATTTTAGTTATGCTAATCTGTCCGAAGCCAAATTTATAGAAGCTAATTTGAGTGCTGCTAACTTTACTAAAACCACACTTATTGCAACCGATATAAGTGGAGGAATTTTGAGTGGGGCAATTTTCTCAGAAGCTAATTTAACAAGAGCTATTCTCATTGGTACTAGCATGGTTGGAACTTCTTTACTAAATTGCTCAATATTAACCAAAGCTAACCTCACAAGAGCTACTCTTTCTCGTGCTATTCTTAGTGGTGCTGACTTAACACAGGCTAACTTGAATCGGGCAATTATGACTGAAGTGGACCTAAGTGGCACTTTGCTAAATCAGGCAAGTCTAATTCGAGCCTATCTACAACGGGGTAATCTCAATGGTGCAAAACTAATCAAGGCAGATTTAACAGAAGCCACTTTAGTACAGGCCAACCTTTGTGCTTCTGATTTAACTGGAGCAGAGTTGCAAGGTGCAAATCTCAGTTATGCTAATTTAAGTGGGTCAAATTTGATGGGAGCGAATCTACAGGGAGCAAATCTCAGCAATACTAATCTTAATGGTGTTATTCTCCAACAGGCAGACCTGCAAGCTGCTGACTTGAGCAAAGCTAGCTTACGAGGTGCTAATTTAAAAGCTGTTAATCTCTCAGGGGCAAATTTATTGAAAGCTGACTTGCGCGATACTAACTTACAAAAGGCTAATCTTTATGGCGCTGGTTTATTGTTAGTATCTCTCAAAGGCGCCAACTTAAAAGAAGCCTGTTTATGTAATGCTAACTTAATTGGGTCTAGTTTAAATCTTTCTAGTCTTCAGGATGTTTGCCTAGAAAAAACAATTATGCCTAATGGTTCAATTCATGAATAGAGTTAGAGTCCTTTTCAGGGCTAAATACGGTCAGTGAGCTTCAAAAGCTAGATTTCAAATAAAGTAGTTCTAATTAATTAGAGTTTGCTAAGTGCGACTTGTTGGGCTAAAAAAGCTAATAAACACTTCTAGCCCACATCTATAATAATCACCAGAGGTGACATAAGATAATAACTAGCAATTCCTGATAGCTTAAACTCCTCTCCATTCCTTTCTTGCTTAAGGAATAATGACTCCCGAGGTCAGGTAATTTTAAGGAGGGCTGATTAATCTCGGTGCATGGCCTTAATATCAGCAAAGGCTAAAGCACTGTAGCCAAAACTGCAAGATTTCTCACCCCAAATCCAGTGAATATCAATCCTATGAAAATTGTCGTCACCCTAGTTCAGGGTAATTTTCTCAAGCTTCCTAACAAACCATGCCTTTTTGGTTTGCTTGCTCCTGAGTATTTCAGCATTCCTCACAACACTCTTGGTAAAACCCCCACCCATTTTAGGAGTCCTAGCCTAAGAAGCGAAAAGGATTTTGGGAACGAAGCCACCTCTTTAGTCCTTCTGTCTTTGGAGGTATGGCAAGGTTACACTAGAAGGCTTAAGAATTAAGGATGTCCCAACAAGCAAAAGCCCAACCTCAGAGCTGAAATATGCAAATATGGGAAGGTACTAGAGGCATTAGCCTTAATTGAAACTACTTACAACAGCTAAAACCTAACTATTAGTATGAATGGCAAGCCTTAAAGGTATATCCATTATCAGGAGCAATGAGGGGCGAAACTCTCATGTATGGTGCAGAAGAAAGGAGAGGTAAGGAGGTAAAATCCCCTATTCACTAGATCAAAAGTATTTTTGTGCAGTCAGCTAAAAACTATTGAAATTTTATATTTCCTGTTATCTGTTGCCTATTAGACATCTCCAAAAATACTCAAACGCTTATCCTAACTATCTTTAGTGGTGCGATCGCTACTTATGAAGATAGTTAATTTGTACAGTTTTATGGGCA
>ENA-UENW01000329-UENW01000329.1-marine-metagenome-genome-assembly--contig:-NODE-329-length-20703-cov-4.217271_pt1 | contig 20703 bp, 35 predicted proteins | sample MGYA00237876_ERZ529329 | MGnify/ENA primary metagenome ERZ529329 (study PRJEB26372, sample SAMN05368346) | marine metagenome | biome: cultured habitat; feature: ocean water; material: water; isolation... | reverse complement strand
AACTGGGAGTCGAGGACCACTTGGCCTCCTCCCAATCAACAGTGGAATCGAGGGCCGCAAGGACTCTTCCCCACATCATTCAGACAGGGGTGATCCGGCAACGTGGCTAGCGGTCCCAGCGGCGCCTTAATTGCGGAATTACTAGAAAATCCATCACCGCAAAGCTGATAAGACACGGCACAAATCCCTTCTCCACGACACCGCACACCAGCCGACGCGGATCCAACACGCAGACCACCAACTGAGCAATCCAAAAGATCGCCACCTTCACGGCAAAGGAAGTGAGGGCGAAACGCCTTTCCGCTGCACTGAGACGAAACACAGCCGGCAGTCAGCATGCCGTTCCTACAATCGGACGCTCTGCCTCAGAAGGCAATAAGCAGGACAGCTGATTGCCTGATGCTCCACCGCTTCCGAGAGTGTGTGCATCGAGATCGGAGGAGCCCATGACGGCCGATACTCCACCTGAGCAAATTGCAGAAGCAGCCTGACTTTTCTGGCCCCTGCTCCAACTTTTCAACCCAATCGTGAGCATTTCGTCTGTGACGACACTGATGTGCGTCTGATCAGTCGACACTCCTCTGCACCGTTCGTCTAGGTGCCCCGTAGGAGTCCCGCTTCACACCTGGACCCAATGGCCCCAGGGTTGCCACAAGCCAGACGCTTCGACCTTCCTCTCTCAGTTCACTGTTCTTCGATAAAGCTTTTCGCTTCACGGATACAGCTTCACTGATTAGGTCGACTGCAATGCATAAACGAGCGAGCTAGGCCGTCTCTCCACTGGGAGGGGCGGCCTTCCTCTTTGGGGCGGATTTAGGCATTAAGCCTTAGCAATCGGCCAGAGGAAAAACAGCAGACTCACTGAATCCGCAATTGCTAATGAAAGGACTCCACACGAACGTTGCCTTCTTCGGTGGGACTGTCGCGATTGCAGTCCTTGTCATGACTTTTGTTGTTAAGGCAACGGCTTAACTAGGCATTGCATTGCTGCCTCTAGGCGCAGCCATTAAGACAACCAAGGATTTGTTACGAGAGGAACGTTCTGTCTCGAGTTACTCAGCCAGGTCCCGCCCTGCTGCCTACTTATTGGATTAGCAGGGATAACGATCATGAGAGCAACCAAACTCACCACCGCTCCACAGGGCTTCGAGTACTACAGGGTCTGCGATCAAGAAGGTGTCTGCCGCGTCGTCAGAGGTATGTGGGCAGCACAGCACCTCGTTGAGGAAACCCCTGGCCTAAGCGCGACTAAGACACGGCTCTATCCAGCGGAACGGATTTAGCGCCCTCACCAGCCAGAGCCTGCTCCAGCCGAGCAACATCCTTATGCAGAGCCTCGACCCGCTGCTGCAGCTCTTGCTCACGGGCGTGCTCAGCTTCATCCATCTGCTGACGTCCGCCGTTCATCACCTCGGTGTAGGTGAGAGCCCTGGGCTTCATCGGCTCCTCTTCTGAGGGGGTTGCTTGGTTAGTCATCAGAGTCCTTGCCAGCGGTAAGTCGACCAGCCACGAAGCCGACGCCACCAGCAACGACCGCAGCCTGAAGTTGCCACATCAGACGTCGATGGCGCCATGCCGTGCGGTTGAGCCAGACCCCTGCGCCAACGGCCACGATTAGCAAAAAGACCAGGCCAGCCTGGGAGAGGTTCTTCATAGCTTCCCTCACATCTCCAACGCAGCCTTCAAGGCGGTTAGCCCCTCCTCCAACTGCGAGTAGTTGTCTGGATCTGCCTCCCAGGCATCGACCAACTTCTGTGCGGTTTCGATGAAGACCTTCATCTCATCGCAAGCCTTCAGAAGATCCATGGCGCTGAAGCGGAGGAGAAAGAAAACGTACTGCGACTGAGCGACAAAAAAAGACCCCTGAGGTGCCCACACCCCAGGGATCCCGTCCTCTCGTTCTGACGCCCCATCACATTCCTCCAGGTGTTCTCCCGTAAGGAGTAGGAGAACCGTCAGAAGAGGTAGTGGCGACCGTTCATGGTTCGGTTGCCCGCAGGCATTAAAAAAGGCGGCAGGGAGTGCCGCCAGCAAAAAGGGGACGAACGCGTCGAAAACGCTGGACTCACTCCAGCGATACCACCCTGTTCAGGCAGTCAGTGGAGCCGTGGACGCCGTTTACGAACTGCCAAAAAAAGAGGGGTTCCACCCCCTCTCAGTTCGACGCATTGCCCCTTCACAGAAGAAGCAGCCGAATGATTACGCGGGGTTCGCCTACTGGTCGTCGCCATTACGACCAAACGACTACTGGGGTCAGCAACCGAAGAAAAAGCAGAGGTCCCACCCTCTGCCAGTGTTCGACGCATTGCACCCCCTTACGGAGGGTTGACCTAATACTCGCTATCCATGCCTTTGCCGCCATCCGTAGAAGCGCCCATTGAGAAGGGGGGCGTTGCGCCCCCCCTGAAGATCCTTGAGACCTGGTTGTGTAGTTCCTATCGGTCTGTGACCTCATCCCTGTTCTAGGGCGAGTCAAAGCACCAGGGCATGAGCGGAACTACCGCGTTCTGTATCGTTTAGGCAAAAAAAGGAGCGGTATCCCTATCGCTCCTTCGGAAACTGAAAGTGCCGCTGGGCGGGACGACGCCAAGCGACCATCACCTTCACCGATGAGGAGGGACTGCCGTGGGTGCCGTGAGCGTTTTCCAAGAAAAATACCCAGGAGTGTTTGACCCCCTGGGTTCCTCGCTCTCATGCGATACGACTGGTCTAACACCGCCCAATAAGCATTTGTGCTTACGGGTTGCCGAACTGAGCTTCAATGTGCACCCAGGGATCCCCATGGGTTTTTGAGGGGCCTGCCTGAGAGCCGTGGGCGATTGCCGAGACGGGGCAGGGGGTTGCCAGACCTCCACCCCTCTGGCCGACCGACTGACCGAACTGCTTTGGTTTTGCTCTGCGCGACGGACACCGAAGCTCTGGCAACGCGTGCCAGTTGGCGATCGGCACAGCAGTCGCCTGATTTTGCAGCGCGTCGGATTTGGCCAAAAAACCGAAAAAGGAAATACTCGCAGCGGCTAAAAGCAACTCTTCTTCGCACTGGGTGTGACGCAAAGGGTGAATTCTTGGCTTTCTCGCGTTTTTCCGAATTTCCAGCAGTTTTCGCAGGATCTGCCCACCTAAGCATCACCTTGGGTGCTAGTAATTTCTACAACCAGAAGATTGCAGATTCACGCCAGAAGATCCTTGACTTTTCCGCAGAATTAGTGTACAAATCTTGGTAAGAAGCCAGTTAGAGACTGCAAGGCGGTACAGCAAGCGGTACTGACAGGCCAGAACCCAAGTGATAACCAGAATGCCCCATGCGGGGTTGGTATAGTTTGCATTTTCGGTGAAATTGGGCTGTTTTGCTTTTTCAGCTGATTAGCAGAGCTGATCACTCGCGGGATCCAGGATTCCGTGACTGAGTGTCACATAGCGAGATTGCTGGCAGCAGTTTCGGAGATTGCGGTTAGCCTTCACTGAGATCACCTGTCAGCACTGGGTTGCTTGTTGGGAGTTGGTGTGCAAAATATATTTTGGAGTTCCAGCTATTAACACAAATGCCAATCGCTATTTATTAAATGGTATCAGCCGTCAGGGTGAGATATAGCCAGCCTATTCCTCCGAGGCGACTGCGGTGCAAGGGGTCTGAGCGACAGGGTGAGTGAGTTTGTGTTATTTGGCGAACCAAATCTGAATGATAAAAATTGCTAATTTTCGAGAGACACCCTCTGACCAGCATCGACCAGTCATGTAGCTCCGTGACCTAGCCAGGATCCGCACTCCTTCGAGGATCGCCTGCAAGGGGTCTTGCTTGTGGTACTGGTGTACTCATCAACTCAGGGGTTGACGGGGCTTCCAGGGCCTCTCAGTGCACGTAGCGGGCCAAGGACGGGAGTCGACTCACACGCATGGTCGAGGTGTAGCCGCCAGGGTTGGTGACCTCAATCAGATCGTGATCAGCACGCTTCAGCTTCCAGCCAGCGGTGGTGAGTTGCTGCCATGCGGCGGTGATGTATTCGGTGGGCATTGTTGTGGGTGAAAAAATAGGATTGCAATCAGGTGATTTGATTCAGCTGACGAATTCGTGTGTCACGGGTGACTGCTAGTCGAGCGATTGCGGTTGACCAGTCGCCACGCGATTGAGCACACAAAGCATTGGTAGCGTCCAGGCTGAGCCCACGACGACGGCAGGCAACTCTGAAGCTCATGCGATTGGCAACCACGGGCAATTTTGACGATTACAGTTCATTCTACCTAGGGCAACTTTTTGCTCGACTTTGTACCCCAGAACCCGTTTATGCCGTTTGCAGGCCGTTCACAGCTACTGTTTACAGCTCTGTTTTTTAATCTCTCGAATCCATTGGTATCAATGGGTGTGAACGGATTAAACGACCTGTGAGACATAAAGTCAGCCCAGTGTTTATGTAGGCATGAAAAAGGGGGACTGAAATCCCCCAAATCCTGCCCTTGTGGCTGTTGAATCAAAACGGATCGTAAGCCTGATCAGATGGCAGCTGAACTGGTGACCACAGCACGAGTGCTCCCGTTCTGGTCGACTGAGTCGATCGATCCACCAGATTTTTTGTTGCCAAGGCCCTCAGCTTGGTGTTGATCAAGGGCAGGTAAGCCGATCCATCTGGTTTCAGATAGCGGCCCCCGATGTGGTGGCACAGCTGCTCAGAGGTGGCTGGGAGCGACTCCACAACAAACACCTCTCGCAACCCCAGCAGCACCTCTTCCTGGGCCTCCGTGAGGGCACCCTCAGCCTTCTGCATTCGCTCTACGCGTGCGATGTCCTGACCGTCACCCAGCGGTGCAAATCCATCGACCGAAGAATCGAAATAAAACTTCGACTCGCGACCCATTCGCCCATCGATCCAGACCTGGACGCGATGCTCATCATCACGATCGGAGACCTTCTGGAGCCCGATCATGTTCGATGCATGGCCAGGCAATGCCGTTCCGCCAGCACCCGCTGGGATCGGACTTTCACCAGCCCGACCCTTGCCAGCGTGGTGGATGTAGACCATCGACACGTTGTAAGGAGCCAGTTCGAGTTCCAGCTTCTGCAGAGGTGAAATCACGCGGGATTCTTTCTCCTCGATGCCCAGTGGTGCGACCACCAGCTTCCGAATTGAGTCGGCAATGATCAGCGCCCCTGGGTGTTCTTCAGCCACTTCGCGAATGGCTTCGATGCCTTCGTTGTTGAGTGCCAAGCCCTGCTCTTGTGACCAAAGCTCCACGACAGGGGTCGATTCCATATCGGGGTCGACGTCACCAGGAAGTCCTGCACGACGCAGCGAGTTGACCCAATCCTCCTCGCCTTGGTCGGTGCCAACGATGATCACTGGTGGGCAATCGCCATGCAGCTTGCGGCCCAAATAGAACTCCTCGCCACTCCACCAGGCCCCAATCATGTTGAGGATCAGCTGGGTCTTGTTCGACTTCGGTAGGCCGACGATGCAGGAGAACCGTCATGCTGGAATCACGCCTTACCAGAGTGCTGGTATCCGTGCCGACTTCAGCGAACAGCGACCACGGCGTTTGATCGAAATACCGCGTGACTCATGCTCTGCCTGCTTCAGCAGTTCACCGATTTGGCGAGCGGAAATTGCAAGTCCCAGGTCTTTGGCTTTCTTGGAGGCCAACGGCTGACGCATCCACTCGTCGTTCTCCAGCAGTGACGGGAGCCACGCCTGGAACCTCTCAAGGCTTGCAGCATCTGCTGAAGGGTTGAGTGCGACCGCTTGAGAATCAACTGAACTGCCTTTTCCTGGGTTGTTCCAGCCCCGATCCTGAGCCCACTTGAACACCGTTGCCTTGGTGATTCCACCAGGTGCAGCATCGAAATCACCAGCATCCCAACGGTGATCGATCTCGGCAGCGTTGTAGTTGCTCATGGCAGAGCAGAACTCGTGCACCAGTGATCGAGTGCCGCCATCTCGTATCGCGTACATCGCATCCCGCCACATTTCGCTGGAGGAGAACTCCTCGGCAAATGGCGCCAGGAAGCGAATAGCTGAAGCGAAGTCATCGACGATCGTTGCGACGTTCGGAGCAGCACCCCGTGTTGAGTACTTCGCCAAACGTGCTCGGATCGCCTTGATGAGCAGCGGCCCAGCGTTCTTGATGTCCTCCAGACCATGCGGGGCGTAATCGCCCACGAAGCCTTTGTCGTCGTAGCTGCCGTAAACCACCACCTGCTTACCAGCAGCGAAAAGGCCCCAACGCTTGTTGTTGTCGGACTCGGTGATCTGCCGCCCAGGCTTCACCGCAGCCAGCTCTTCCAGAACCTCCGCAGGAAGACGGAAGAGGAATTTCACCGCCTGCTGCTTGCCGACGATGACGCGGGGACTGGTGATGCGGCTCAGCTGCCCAAGCTCTTCCCGAAGGTCCGCAACGGAGGTCTCGGCCAGTTCCGCCAGGTCATCGAGCCATCCCTGCTCGTCACAGTCGAGGCAGACCACGCCGCTTCGGGTCAGGTTGATGCCGATCGCTTTCGGCTGGTGGACAGCGTTCTCGAGAAGCTCTTCCAGCTCGTCGCAATCAACACCGAACTCACCCCAGTCCTTCAAGCCACCGCCAGTGGTGACATCCAGGGGAGCCTTGGCGGATTTGCGGGTGCCGCAGGGGATGAAGCGCAGGTCCGAATCGCAAGTTGCGTCGAACGCTGCAAATGTTGAGGTCGCCATCATCAGAGTCCCTCCCCAGCCAGGGCGAACAGAGCTGCTTCTTCAGCGGGAACGCGCATCCCGTTGGCGCAGACGATCTTGAATTCAGACCCATTCGGAGCACAGGTCCAGCCAAAGGCGAGGCCGTTGTATTTGTCGGAACAGATCAGCAGTGGCTGAGGGAATTTCTCGAAAGGCAGAACGAAGCCGTTACGGCATTTCTTAAGCGTGTCCATTGGTACTTAGGGCGGTTTATTTCTCCCTTCCGACCTCAACGGTCTGATTAAGTTCCGCTCAGCGAGGAGACATCCTGTGCCTCGGCGGTCAATGGTGGTTGGGGCCAGGAGTAGCCCCTGCGTTTCAGGTTCAGGCGCCAGCAGGTTGCCGACTCTCTCAACTTAACGGGGCTGAAATTCGATCCCCATCCGACGTCGATAGGTTGCCAATTTCCTGAATGGAAAAATCTCGCTAGTGATCGGAAGCCTATGGGAGCTCTCCGAAATCACCGTGGCCGAGGCACCAACAATTCCCGATTTGATCGAGCTTCGTCGCTGTTGATAGGCGGCAAGTGGACTGCGGTCGCTTCTGCAGCTGATCAGGGCGACGGCTGGGTCACCGTGCAGTTGGGCGGCCACCTGCGCATCAACGTTCGCTCTTCCAGCATCGAGGCGGTCAAGTTCACCGATGTTCAGCCAGGGCGTAAGCAGCTGGATTTCGCCTTCGACTTGGGGGCGAACTGATGGCACGCAACGTGTTCCCCGCCAGCAAGCGGCACTACCTGAGCGTGAGCTGCTCAACCCCTGCTGATCGAGACCTCTACAAGCGGCTCAAGGACCGTGCAGCAATGGCTGGCATCAGCTTGCGTCGTCTTGTCCTGGACATCCTTCGCGAGCATCTGGGAGGCCACCAGTGATGGCGATCAGCGCATGGCGCACTCCTGACGAGCAAGCGCGACACGACAGTTCCAGACCGAAGAAGTCACGAAGCCGCTTCTACGAACGGGAGGCCACCGAACACCAGCGCAGGTTGATTGACCTGAAAAGGGGCTAGGGGAGGAGAGCGACCGCATCAAGGCTGAGCAGGAACGAGCCAACCTGTGGAACGACTTCGATTCCGAGGTTCTGCTGGCTGAAGCCTTGGAGGCTCAAGAACGTGCCCGTGAGCTGCAGGCTGCCAAGGAACTGAGGCAGGACATCGAGGTTCAGGTGCTGATCACTGAGATCGACTAGGAAGTGGAACAACCCTGAAAAAAGTGGAACGAAAGTGGTACTAGGTCTGTTTTTCCGCTTTCTTTACGGACTCCTCCTGACGGTCGAGACACGATGAGCACAGCAATTTCCCCTTGTTGCGCCAGTAGGCCGCCATCGAGCGCTCGATGCGCATGGAGCATCCTTCACAGCGAAATAACGGCATCGGCGGCTCCGCGACGCAGCCCTTCTAACGCAACGGCGCGGTTGAACCGGTGTTCTCTGTGACGATGGGGGTGCGCTTCGCTCGCCCCAGCCTTGTGATGCAGGCCCTGCGTTTGTTGCTGCTCACCCTGATGGCGCCTGACGCCTCCGCCTCCACTTCGTTTCAGCCCTTGGATCGGGTGGAGGGTTGGTTGATCGAGCGACGTTTGGATGCAAACCAGGATCCGATCTGCCGTGCGTCTGTGCCAGGACCTGGCACCTGGTTTTCGGCACGGGTTCATCTCGATGCGGATGACGAGATGGTGGTGCCTGCCGGGCTGCATCGGCCGGACGAATCGAGGCTTGAGGCCGTGCGTGATGCGCTCCGGCGATGTCGCGCCAGTGTTCTTTATCTGTAGTGGATAAAGCTTTGTGGCTGGGGCCGCTGCTGATCTGAAATCGAGCTATGAAATCGGGGTCGGCAGTTGCAAAATCGTCGACTCCTCACACCACCTGAGCCTCCGCCGAGCGCGGGGGCTTTTTTTTGAGTGATCCCGAACAGCACCTTTCGATTTTGTGCTCAGCAAATGTTTTGCGGTTGTGATGTTTTTAACCGCTAGATCTCTGATGTATTGCATCGAGAGGCTTGATACAGGAGGGCAGTGGATCCAGGAGATCTGCTTCAAAACGGAGTTCAAAGCCTTTGTGAATGCCCGCACCAAATCACGCGCCACGTTGAAGACCTATCGCGTGGTGCATGCCACCTGGAACCAGGTGGTCACCGTTGTGCAGGGATCAGCGGAACCCCATTGATTTGTCTTGCTTCGGCGTTTCCCGAGCCGTTGCGATCCCGAAGACTTCAAGGCTCTTTCTGGGATACGAAATGTCCTGAGCCATAACCGGTGGCCCAGGCGCCTGTGCATGATCCTCACGCGGTATCTCAGCAGTGAAGGTTGGGTGGAGGAGTGTTCCCATGCCAACGCTTTTGATGCCTACATCGACGCACGGCGGCGTTGCGTGCTCCGAGGCTGTCCTTATCTGCTGGTGGATGCAGAGACCGTGAGCACGGTCTCCGTGCTCACGGTGAAACAGTGTTTGCATCAGTACGGCGTCGAGGGCGATTTTCCGGCGTGATCCCTGAGGGGATCGACGCAAGAGCCGGCAGGATGGCGGTTGCTGAAACATCCCGATGGCGACGTTTCTGGTCACCGGCGCAAACCGTGGGATCGGCTTGGAATACTGCAGGCAGCTCAAGGCCCGTGGCGATGACGTGGTGGCCATTTGCCGTCAAACCAGTGATGAACTGGAGTGCCTGGGGGTGCGGGTGGAAGCCGGCCTTGAGTTGAGCGACAGCCAAGCCATTGATGATCTGGTGCAGCGTCTGGATGGTTTGCCCCTCGATGGCGTCATCCTCAATGCTGGGATTTTGCAGTCGATGGGCCTGATGGATCTGGATCCCTCCGGGATTCGCCGCCAGTTTGAGGTGAATGCCCTTGCTCCTTTGCTGCTGGCCAGGGCGTTGGTGAATCAGATGCCCAGCGGAGCCAAGTTGGTGCTGATGACCAGCCGCATGGGTTCCATCGACGACAACAGCTCGGGAGGCTCCTATGGCTATCGGATGTCGAAAGTGGCACTCAACATGGCCGGAAAGTCGTTGGCGATTGATCTGGAACCGCGGGGCATCGCCGTGGCGATCTTGCATCCCGGATTGGTGCGAACTCGCATGATTCGCTTCAATCCCAGCGGGATCCCCCCCGAGCAGTCGGTGAAGGGGCTGTTGGCCCGGATCGATGGCTTGACCATGGCCACCAGCGGCAGCTTCTGGCATGCCAATGGTGAGTTGTTGCCATGGTGAGGCGGGAGACACGCTTTGGGCTTTGATCCGCGTCAGTGGTCAGGCGGACGCCCTGAACAACGGGTCACCAGCAATGTTGAGGCGTTGCTGGCGGAGAACGACGCTTTGCGTCGCGAGGTGTTGCGGCTCAACCGTGAGTTGGAGCGACTGCAACGTCAGCAACGCCAACGCATTCGTACGGAGCCCAGATCCCATCGCCCCTGGAGTGAGCCATCGGCACAAGCTCCACCGCGCATCAGCAGCCAACAGGTGCGGGCCTGGGGGCAGGCCCTGGCTCAGCAGCCGGGATGGACGGCACTGCGTCAGCGCGGATTGGAGCTGTTGATCGAGCAGCTCAACCGCAGTGGTTTTCCTGCCCACTTAACCCTTGAACAGCGGTTGGATCGGTTGGTTCGGGGGCTGGGAACAGATCTCATGGCGGCGGTGGGAGCCAAGCCGAACAAGCAAACAACGGCCGTTCTGGCGGCGTTTGCCTTGTTTGGGGTTCGCGCCAGTGAATGGCTGGATGAGGATCCACAGCGTGTGGTGGAGCAGTTGCGTCAGCGGCAGGACCAATCAGGTTCAAGGCGGCAGGGTCGCCGCACCCGAACGGACCAACGTCAAACGGATCGTCAGGACGATGGCCATGCCCGTGATCCACGCCGTGCCGCTTTAAGGGTGTTGGGCTTGGAGGCCAACGCGTCCCTCGCTGAGATCAAGCAGGCGCATCGAAAACTGGTGAAGCAGCACCATCCCGATCTCGGTGGTTCTGCTGAGGCGTTTCGACGCGTCAATGAGGCGTATCAGTCGTTGGTTCAGTGACGCTCTTGTCCGATGATCTGGGGTAGCAACAGGTGGTGTTAATGCCGGTGGAAGTTGGTGTGGTGCTGATTGGTGCTGGCTTTGCCGTGGGTGTGTCCCTCGCCGTCGCCGTTTGGTTTGAACGTTGGAAGGCAAAACAGCCCGATCCTGAAGGCAAATAAGCCATAAAAAAAGCCCCGCCGAGGTGGGGCTTACAAGAGGTCGTCGTGCTGTTGTCAGCGGGCGACTTTCTGACCGCGATAAACAAGAACCGGGCGCTGAACGTTGGATGCAGCAGCGTTGTTCTGGTTGTACTTCTGGCCGCGATAGGTCAGGGTCATGATGGGTTCCTCGAAGCAAGCTCAGGTCCCCGTTCCATGGCCTGAGTCGAACTGCGGTCAACACGAGTGCTGACTGAACGTAGTGGGTAGCGGTTGCTACACATTGGTTATATCCATGCGGTCAATCCCTGTGTCGTTCACGCCGATACAAACCAGGGAAATTGGTTGCTCGTGAATTGATGAACTCAGTCTGGGTCTGGGTTCTTGGCTGTGATGAATTCAACAATGAATCCTGCTGAATGTATCTCTTCGATACCAGTTGACCTCTGAGGCGGCTTTTGGTCCATCTCGTCATCCGATGGTCCTTGGTCGGCTCTTGGGGCGGGTGGTGGTCAATGGTGGATTGTCGGAGGTTCGTTCCCAGGGGGGGGGGATGGAACGCGCATTGGCAATCCCTCCAACATTGATTGAAAGCAATCACCTCGACCCTCTTCTTGAACATACGGGTGCAACTCCCGTTGTTGGCAATTGAAAACTGAGAGCTGACGAAACAACTTCCCAGACCCAATTCCTTCGTGAAATCCCAATCCCAAATCATTTGCGTCAAGCGTCACTTTGCAATGAAGAAATCACGTCCAAGTGGTGTCAACAGATCCTTTTCTTTCTCCGCGTTGCGTATTGATGAACGACTAAAATCGATGCAGATTGTTCCTCCATATCCGCTCGGATTGATTACGCTGGATTTTCTCGATGACGACGATTGACGTGGCCTGCTCTGCATGAGCCCTGAGAGCGTCTGTGTGGGCTGTTGATTGTGTGTTGTGTGGGATTGGTCTTGGCGTCTGTTGAGTGCCGTCTGAATGGCCTTGGCGGATTTGCTGTAGGGCCAATGGTTGTCTACGCAACAGAACCACAGCTCCAATAGAGATATGTTCAAAAGCTCCGCTCTGAATGTCATGAGCTATTGGGAGCAGAATTGGAGGAGGAATCTCAAGCTAATCACTGTGGATGAGGTGCCACCAGCACAGCAGATTCAGGTGTCGAGATGGTTGAAGCAAAGGACAGAGCTTCTGCTCGGGCAAATACAGCCAGTCGATGCTGAATCTCTTGTTCAAGAGTTTGACGACTATGAAGATGCTTGCTGTTAGTCATGGACTGGCTTGATGGCTTGGGTTGGGCAGGAGTGATTTCAGTTGGAATTTCTTTCCTGTGGGATCTGTTCTTGCCTTTGAATCTGTTGGTGATTGGTGTTATCTACGTGACCACATTTATTGGCTGGCTTTTTCTCACAAGAAACAAAACCAGTTTCTGAGGTCAAGCCCGTTTTCACCACAGAAAAATGCAAACCCCCATATCGAAACGCCAGGGACGAAAACGACCCCATGGGGGTGTCCGGAGTCTGTGGCTTGAGGCCTGCCAGGGGGTGGTCTTTTCTTTTCCCATGGCCTGCCAGGTGTGGATTCGGCAGGCTTGTTGAGAATGGTCCGGCGCTGGCTGACAACAGTGGACACCGAGAAGCATTGGGGCCACTGACTGGTGTCTCTTTTGTTGACTCTTGCTTTTTCGACAGAACCGAGCGTGACTGTCAACAATGGATGGAGACAGGCCTGGATGCACTGACCGGCGCTGTTGTCGCCTTGAGGAAGAAAGGGAAGGAAGAGCCACCTCGCGATCCCAAGGACGCAGCCAGGCTCACCCCCAAATCTTCACCACACGGTGCCGACGACACCTCACCACGGTGCACGAGGCAAACCAGAAGCAATGCCGAAATGGCAGCCAATGACACTTGACCCGCAATGAGGTCTGGTTACACCGAGGAGGTTGGTAGGAGATCTGATGGAGATTCACCTTCACCACGCCCAATCACTCGGCGAACTCATCCTGGATGGACGACACACGCCATTTCGCGCATTGGCTTGCCCGTTGAAACCTTCGGTGGTGAGAAGCGAAAGAGAGGCAAAGCGTCACAAGTAGTTCGGATGTAGGCCTGACCTCGGTATGCCGATCCTGCATATCGGATTGATTTGTCCCATCACCTCTGCCTGAGCTCATCAAGATGAGTTCGGTCTCAGGGGGGTGTGCTTTACAGAGCGGTCACCCCTTTGTTTCCACCTCGTTGGCCAATTCAGGTCCATCCACGTAGCAAACCGCTTGGTTTGGCCACATCGCATGGACGATCCGATAGGTAGCCAAGGTTGAAATTGCCTTGCGTCGAGCACCGATCAAGGCCTTGAACTCAGTCTTAAAGTTCAATTCCCTGATCCATTGATGATCAGGACCTCGGCGTTCGATGAAGTACATGCCGAGAATGGCTCTCAGAGTGAAGCCAGAAGGTAGATGCGTTCAGCAGCTGTGTATCTTTGTTTCCTGGATTCAGGACACCCATCTGCTGATTGGTGTCAGGTGATGCGTTCTGCCCTGTCGAAGCAGGGTTAAGACAAAAGTGCTCCGTTGGACGACTGACCTTGGAGCGGCGAGGCCACCTCTACGAGGGCAGTGGCTTCGCTTGCATAAAAAAAGAGCCCCCCAGCTCTGAATAAAGGGGCTCGTGTTTGTTGACTTGCTCAGAGTGGCGACAAATCGACCCGGCGTGAAGTTGGGTCAGAGAGCCCTCATCCAAGCCTCAGAACTGTGGATCACTCAGTGGAACAAACAGTGGACAAAAGAGAATCTCTTAGCCTCTGAAATCCCTGTATTGCCAACGGTTCTCTGATTCTTTGCTTGAGAAACTGTTTCCTCGAAGCAAGCTCAGGTCCCCGTTCCATGGCCTGAGTCGAACTGCGCCTCGCTGAAAACGAGGTGAACGTGGTTGGGTAGCAGTTGTTACAGATCCTTTATAAGGGTGGTGTCAGTCAACGTGTCGTTCGTGCTGTTACAGAACAGGAAATCTGTTCAGCTCCGATGGGTTGATTCAAGCCTTCAAGTGCCTCAAGCGCGTTTGGGTGGTGTGTGCACCGGGCGTGGCTTGAGTTGAGGTGCTTTCTGGGTCATCACGGCTGAAGGTGAATTGAATCGATTCTGTCGCCGCTTGAATGGTCGGAATGATGGATCGGCTACCGATCACGAGGTTCAGGCTCTGATCGCTCTGGCTTGGACTCAAAGCTTCCATTAATTCGTTGTTCTGCTGAACAGTTCGGCTGCGATTGAGTGATCCTTGATGCTTACTCAGTGTGAAGCTCATGGCGCCGAAGGACGCCATCCGTACGGTGTGGGCAGGTCAGTTTTCGCGGTCATGAACAGCTCTCAGAGCAAGGATGATTGGGTGAAGGCACAGCAGCACAAGTTCCATAAACCGATTGATGTAGACACCTTGATGTGGGTGCGCAATCGCCTGATGCGTTTGGAAGTGGAGGCCCGTTGGGCCGACCGCATCTGTGTGTTTGAAGAGTTCTTCCCCAACGACGCGATCATTCCGCGCATCTGAACCTCAGCCATGTTTTTGACTGTCTTTGGCCAGAAGGGTGGTGTGGCAAAAACCTGCACCAGCATTCATTTGGCTTGTGTCTGGGCCTAGCAGGACCTGTCGGTGTGTGTTGTTGATGCGGATCGCAACCGCCTACGCAGCCCGGGGGATGCTTCCGTTTGAAGTGGTGCCTGTGGAGGCTGCAGCAAAGGCCACCCGCCATGCCCAAGTGATCATTACCGACGGGCAGGCCAGCAGCCACGAAGATGAACTCAAGAATCTTTCGGCCGGAGCAGATCTTGTTTTGCTGCCCACTACGCCGCAGGCGAGATCGGTTGAGCTCACTGTTGAACTCTCCTCAATCCTCAGGCAGATGGACACCATGCATGCCACATTGATGGTGAAGGTGGACAGCCGAAAACAACGGCTTGCGCAGGAAGCACGCCAAATTTTGGAGGGTTTTGATGTGGATGTGATGCAGGCGGAAATCCCCTTGTTGGCGGCGATTGAAAAAGCAGAAGTGGAGGGTGTTTGTGTGTCGAATGCCGTCGATGACCGTGGCCGTGCCGATCTGAGGCGCATGGGGGGATGGGCGGCCTATTGCCAGGCTGCTGTTCAGATCCGTGATCGCTTGTCGGCAGCAACGCCTGACGCCATTAGTGCTTGATCAAGAAACAGCTCACTTTTGGCGTTGGTCGCCAATCAGACAGATCTTCTGAGCTTCAGCCGCAATCCTTAACTCAGTTGATTGAAGGTTGATGGGTCGCAGTTCTTGGTTGAAGAATCCCACCCGTTGCTCAGCAGCATCCACCTGGCAGCCCCAGGCTCAATCCGCTTCCTCCGGACAGGCGACGGTTACTGCATCCGCTGCGGCGGTTCTGCTCAAGACGCCGAGCATCTCCACCAAGGCCGCATGATCGAAGCCGTTGTGATGCTTGCCATTGGTTTGTCGATGGCAGGCGTGGTTCTTGGCAATTTGAACAACGACGAGCCCGTTTAAGTTCAGAAGCCGTTGCTGCTTTTGATGGTCACCTCATTTGCCTTCATGCTCGGGCAGCTTGAGATCAGCAATCTCACAGCGGCCTTCCTCGCTCTGGTGGCGGTGGTCTTTGTGGGCAGCTTTGCTTTGGTGTCGTTGCAGACCGGTGAGCTGATCAAACCTCCAAAAAATGAGTGACACGTTTGAGCTGAATGGCCGGCAGGTTCTGAAGGCATCCAGCGATCGTGTCGTCGCAGAACGGGTGTTGCGCCACATCCAACTGCGGATGCATGAGGACGAATGGCGGCCCTACACCAGCAAGGCCGATGCCGTTCAAGCTTGGTTTCGTCTCGGCGGGATTCGAGCTCAAGTGCTTGAGGCCTTGAATCTGGTCTGATCGCGCCCTGAAGCTCAGAACGATCCCAGCAACTGGGTCATCGCTGCTGCGGCACCGATGCCACCAAAGAACAGCACCAATGGAAGAAAAACAGGCCAGCTGACGGCTGAATCGGAAGCCATAAAACGGTTTCATCTCCAGACAACGCTATTCATTCCCTCTTCTCTTTGGCGATGGCGACCTTTTTCGTGCCATGGCTGCATGATGTGAAGCCTCTCCCAGCATCTCTGTTTGGTCGATGCCTGAGCTTTCCAAGGCCGCTAACGCTGATGCCTCCCATGTGGTGGTGATCGGTGGAGGCTGGGCCGGCTGGGGTGCAGCCAAAACCCTCTGTGAAGCCGGTGTTCGCGTCACCCTGGTTGACGGGATGCCGGATCCCACGGGGAGAACGCCGATGCGCACCGCCAGCGGTAAACCCTTCGAAGCGGGCACCCGGGGCTTTTGGAGGGATTACCCCAACATCAATGCGCTGACCGATGAGCTTGGGCTGACCGATGTGTTCACGGAATTCACCACAAGCGCCTTCTGGTCTCCCGCCGGTCTGGAGGCCACGGCCCCGGTGTTCGGTGACGGGTTGCAGTTGCCCAGCCCCCTGGGGCAGGCCTTGGCAACGATCAAGAACTTCAAGCGCCTGCCTGTTGCCGATCGCCTGAGCATTGCCGGCCTTTTGGTGGCGATGCTTGATCTGAACCGCAACGAGGAGACCTTCCGGTGCTACGACGCCATCGATGCGTTGACCCTGTTCCGCCAACTGGGAATCACGGAGCGGATGATCGACGAATTCTTGCGTCCGATTCTTTTGGTGGGTCTGTTCAAGCCACCGGAGGAATTGTCGGCAGCCGTCACCATGGAGCTGCTCTACTACTACGCCCTGGCGCATCAAGATTCCTTTGATGTGCGCTGGATTCGTTCCGGCAGCATCGCCGAGCAGCTGATCGCTCCCCTGGCGGAACGCCTGCTGGACTCCGGTTTGCTCACTGTTCTGGGAGGCACGTTGGCCACGCGCCTGAATCTTGATCAGCCAGGCGAAGCGATTCGCTCGGTGGAGGTCTGCTGCAAAGCAACAGGCCGCTCCAGCGTTGTTGATGACGTTGATGCGGTTGTGCTGGCGGTGGGTGCCAAGGGCATGCATGCCCTGATGGCGGAGTCGCCGCGTTGCAGTGATGTGCTGCCGGAGCTGGCCGCTGCCGGCGGTTTGGGGGCGATTGATGTGGTGTCGGTGCGGTTGTGGCTGGATCGCACCATTGCGGTCGCCGATCCCGCCAATGTCTTCTCGCGCTTCGACGCTTTACAGGATGCGGGCGCCACATTTTTCATGCTCGACCAGCTGCAGGACGCGGATCTTGATGCGCTCTGGGGCGGCAGCGAGCCCCAGGGATCCGTGGTGGCCAGCGACTTCTACAACGCCACGGCAATCGCAGCCTTGAGTGATCAGGAGATCGTCGACACCCTGCTGAAGGAGCTGTTGCCCCAGGCGGTGCCGGCCTTCCGGCTTGCCCAGGTGCTGGAGTTTGAGGTGCGGCGTTACCCGGGCTCGGTGTCGTTGTTCTCCCCCGGCAGTTTCAGCCAGAGGCCCCCGCTGCAGACGGCACTTCCTTCTGTGGTCTGCGCTGGCGACTGGGTGCGGATGGGCGAACGCGAGCACGGTGCCAAGGGCCTGTGCCAGGAACGGGCCTACGTCTGCGGTCTTGAGGCGGCCAACGCCTTGATGCGCAGTGAGGTGGTGAGAGGGGCGAATGCTGCGACCCGCCCAGAACATCCGGTGCGGCCGATCCGTCCGGAAGAACCCCAGGTGCTTTTGGGCCGGGCCCTCAACAAGCTCGTGATGGATCCCCTGGAGGCGTTCGGGATCCGTTGGCCTTGGCTGGCCTGAGCTCAGAAATTCAGTTGACCTGAAAGCCAGAGTTCCTGCCAAGACCCTGCGGCTGAGGCATTCAGCGCCATCAGGATGGTCACGCTGATGCCACCCAGGGTGAGCCCCACCCCCATCATGATCAGGGCGGTCAGTCCTTCCGCTTCGGTGAGCGGTTGCTTTTCGAGAAAGCGACGCTTGGCCATGGCTGCTGATCCGATGCACCCGTTCTGCATCGGCCTTAGGCCACTTGGCAACAGGCCGTATCACTCATTCACGCAGAGCTGCGGGGGAATGACTCGGCGTTGCTTAGGTTGCTGGGCTGCGCTTGACGCCGCCCCGATGGGTTTCATTATGCAGCCATGACTGGTTTGATCTGTGGCATGACCGCCCTGTGGCTCCACGCTTGGTGGTGTTGCAGAACAACCAATTCGCCTGCGGTCAAACGCAGCTGGCCTTACCCGCGCTCGTGGAAAAACAGCGCCGATCTGTATGAAAGGCCCTGTCGCCGTCACCGTCATCTCAGGGCGCGCACGCAACTCAGCGCACGCAGCCGCCGCAGCATCGCCGGTAGAACACCTTTGGTAGCGCAAGTTACTGAAAACGGTTAAGTTGGCGTGTCTGGATTTTTCTGTTGAACGGCAGCCAATCGGTCGAGGCCAGGAGTGAGAAGCGCCGTCAGCAGCTGATGGGAGTGTCGTTTGTGGCTGCAGCGCTCGGCGTTCTGGCGTTGTTGACGATCCGTCTTGGCACCTGTTGCTCCTGGTTCGGTTCGCACTGACCTTTTCGATTTGGCAGCTGGAGCTCATTGGTGTTCATTGCCATGGCAAGGCTGCGCCAGCCACCAGATGTGGTGTCTTCAGCCCTTGATTGTGGGTGCAGGGCCGGTATGTTTCATCTGTTCCCCATCACCTGGCTTCAGCCCATGCGGCTGAGGCTTTTTTATTGTCTCTTTGCGCGACATTGTATCAAGGCAAACCAACTTCCGATTGTCTTAAGTGACATCACTTGGTGGCAACGGCCACATCGATATCAGGTTCCTTAAGTTGAAAACCCACGTGTTCCCTTGATGTCTCCTGCTGAATTGTCGAGCATCAAATGGGAGAAAGATGGGGAAATGTCTGCGCAAGACACCTGGACTCTGGTGAAAAAGCTCACCAAGGTGGAAGAGCAAGACAAGGCATCCAACCTGTTGCATTTGTCGTCGAAACACAGTCACTCCAAGCCCTCCAATCGCCGCTGAATTCGACCCCTTCCTTTGGCACGCGTTCTGGTTGTTGATGGAAACGTAGGTGAGGTTGTTCGTTCTCACTCCCTCCCTTGAGGGAGGGCGCCGCCTTGAACACTCCCTCATCTGAGGGATGGACCGATGGTGCTGGTGGGTGACTTGAGGTGTCTTCAGCTGATCTAGGGTTTCGCGCTCTCTCGATAAGGACCCACAGCGGCCTTGACCAACAAACTCATCGTCGGCAGTGAGGAGTGGTGCTCCCTGCCAGGGCTTGGATTGCCGGCGATTAAGGCACGCGTCGATTCCGGCGCGGCGACGTCGTCGTTGCATGCCTTCAACATCGTCCCCTTCCAGACGGATGGTGAGCTGTGGATCAGTTTTGAGGTGCATCCGCTCCAGAACGACCGCAGTGTGGTGGTGCGCCATGAGGCGCCGGTGCTGGAGCAACGCAGCGTGCGCAACACCAGCGGCATCTCGGAAAACCGCTATGTGATTCGGGAAGAGTTGGTACTCGGCGAGCAGCGTTGGCCGATTGAACTCACCCTCACCAACAGGGATGCGATGGGTTACCGGATGCTGCTTGGGCGTGAGGCGATGGTGGGGCGCGTGCTTGTGGATCCTGAGGGGAGCCATCAACTGGGTGATGTTGAACCGGCCCAGCTGGTAGCGATGTATGCGGCCTTGCGCACCGAACGCACGGGGCTCCGCATTGCACTGTTGGCTTCTGATCCAGAGCTCTACAGCAACCGCCGATTGCTTGAGGCGGGTGAGGAGCGCGGTCACCGGATGGAATTTCTCAACGTCAAGCAGTGCTACATGCGGCTCGATCCGCAAAACCCCGAGATGCATTACCGGGGCGGCAATGTGCTCGAGCGAATCGATGCGGTGATTCCTCGCATCCGTCCGAGCGTCACCTTCTACGGATGCGCGATCACGCGTCAGTTTGAGTCGATGGGCATTCGTGTTCTCAATGCCGCTGAGCCGATCAAACGATCCCGCGACAAGCTTCTGGCGTCACAGCTGTTTGTGTGCCATGGGCTGAGCATGCCGGTCACCGGTTTTGCCAGTTCTCCGCTCGACACCAAAGATCTGATCAAGATGGTGGGCGGTGCACCGTTGATCCTCAAGCTTCTGGAGGGGGGTCAGGGACGTGGCGTGGTTTTGGCGGAAACCCAGAAGGCTGCAGAGAGTGTGATCAATGCCATGAAGAGCCTGAACGCCAACCTGCTGGTTCAGGAATTCATCAAGGAAGCCGGCGGGAAGGATCTGCGTTGTTTCGTGATTGGCAACAAGGTGGTGTCGGCGATTGAGCGGACAGCAGCCGTGGGCGACTTCCGCTCCAACATTCATCAGGGCGGTTCCGCCCAGGCGGTGCGCATCCGGCCTGAGGAGCGCAAGCTGGCTGTTGCAGCAACGCGTGCTCTAGGCCTTGATGTGGCCGGAGTGGACATCATCCGCTCGGAGCGGGGGCCCTTGCTGTTGGAGGTGAATTCCAGCCCTGGCCTTGAGGGTATTGAAACGGCGACGGGTAAGGATCTTGCCGGCCAAATGATTCAGGAAGTGGAGCGAAAACTGGGTTGGGTTCGTTCCTGTTCGACCCCCGCTCTGGTCGCTGCTTGATCGAGTTGTTGGGCAGAAGCTTTGGTTTTCTGCCCTATCCAAAGTTCACTTTTTCCTCTTGGTTGTTTCGATGCTGGCTCTGCTGGTGTTGGTGATTTGGCTGGCTTCCATCTCCTGGCGATTGTCGAGGCGACGTTGAGATCAATGGTTGGGGAGGCTTATTCGTGTCTTTGAACAGTGTTATTTGGGTGCTGCTTGAGCTGGTGCTTTTCTGCGCTGGAGTGGGTGGTTTGAGCCTGGCCTGATCCATTCCTCTGCAGA